>CEPX01012427.1_pt1 | contig 25544 bp, 22 predicted proteins | sample 361361 | NCBI WGS metagenome assembly CEPX01 (sample SAMEA2619974, study PRJEB7988) | marine metagenome | biome: marine biome (ENVO:00000447); feature: mesopelagic zone (ENVO:00000213) & marine oxygen minimum zone (ENVO:01000065); material: "saline water (ENVO:00002010), including plankton...
TACGCGTCCTTTGCTCGTCCTGGCTTTGTGTGGGATCCTGGTTCTGTGTGGGTTTTCTGCCTCAGCAAGTAATCTTCAGGCACTTTGTAGTTTGGGTCATTGGAACTTTTTGGTTCCTTTGACCCTTTTTAATTCTTCAGAATATGCTACCATATATTTGGATGCTAGATGAGCATGTTCACGGCTACGGCTTTGAACCATCTGATTCTAGGATTTTCAAGATACAGAATGCAAATTGGTACGCCTGCTTGCAGTGATATCTGTTAATCTTTTAAAAATGAAGATACTTGGTTTAGGGCATTAGGTGATTTTTAGATCACAAATACGATTCAATTCTGAGAGCATTCAAAGGATGGTGGCATGGATGATGTTCTAAACAAAACCGACTCCGACGGCGATCCTAACGTCTTCAACGTTGATTGCGACAACGATGAGTTGTGGCTCAACGCGAACTATGCTAATCCTAGCAATGTGTGGAATCCTGGTAATGTGTGGGTTTTCTGCCTCAGCAACTATCTTTATTCTCCTCCTTTTTTTGGAGGAGTTTTTTTATTCAGATAGTTGTTTGTTCCATCCCCCAAGCATTCTGCCTATTTCATCTAGCTTTTCAGAGAGAGCAATATATTTTTTGTTATTAAGCGATTTAACTTCCCAGGCGATTTGCAAAAACAGTTTGAGTAAATCAATTTTAGACGATACTCTTTGCACAAATGGTCGCTTTTGTTGTTTACTTAAGTAACTGGCAGTGAACACAAATTCAATTGCTTCCAGAAAAGATGAATCAATTTTTTCACCAAGCGTGTATTTTGTTGTTTTTGGAAAGTGTTTCAGAAATTCTTGCCATAGTTTGTAGGCATCTTTCAATTTTTGAATAAGCGGAATATATGCCGTTGGGGGGCGGTACACTAAAGCATTATTATGAAGATTCAATTGAGCCATAAGTTTGAAGATATAATTTGCATTGATAATTTACTAGTAGCATGGACAGAGTTTATCAGAGGTAAACGAAAAAGAAAAGATGTGCGCGAGTTTAATTTTAATTTGATGGACAATATTATGTCGTTACACAACGATCTTGCTGATTTTACTTATATGCATGGTGGATATGATGCTTTTAAGATTTCTGATCCAAAACCAAGAAACATACACAAGGCATGCGTCCGTGATCGCCTATTACATCATGCGGTTTATAGAATATTATATCTGTTTTTTGACCTGATCTTTATTGCGGATTCATATTCCTGTCGCATAAGCAAAGGAACGCATAAGGCGCTTGATGGATTTCGTTATATGGCTTTTAAAGCAAGCAAGAACAATACAAAAACGTGCTGGATTTTGAAATGCGACATTAGAAAATTTTTTGCAAACATTGACCATGAAATTTTAAAGAATATCCTTACAAAATACATTCCAGATAAAAGAATTCTTTGGCTGTTGAGCAGAATTATAGAAAGTTTTGAGACACATCCATGTAAAGGATTGCCGCTTGGCAATTTGACGTCGCAATTGTTGGTAAATATATACATGAATGCATTTGACCAGTTTGTGAAGTATAAACTACGTGTGAAATATTATATCAGGTATGCTGATGATTTTGTTATATTATCAGAAAACCGTGCCCAGCTTGAAAGTTGCGTGTATCTGATTAGGTCTTTTTTATACGATAGATTGCAATTGTCTTTGCATCCGAATAAAGTTTTTATCAATACACTTGCTTCTGGAATAGATTTTCTTGGATGGATACATTTTCCAGATCACCGTATCCTACGCACTACGACAAAACAAAGAATGATGAAGCATATCAAAAACCACCCAAGCAATGAAACAGTGGGGTCGTATCTTGGATTATTGAATCATGGAAACACGCACAAGCTTAGAGATGAAATACATAACGTATCATGCGACGATAAGATTGCTTCGTCGTCCGTCAGTAGTCGGACTCCTCCCCGGTCATCCGACGGGGCACGGCGCAATGACACCTATTCAGGCGTTTCATAGCTCCATCCATCATACAAAGGATGGGCTTGAGTCATTGCCTCAACTTTTTTGCGCACGCCTTCTAATATGTCGTTTTGATTTGGGTTATGCAAAGTATGGGCGATCATTTCCCCAACTTGCTTAAGTTCATCTTCTGTGAACCCTCTAGTAGTCAAAGCTGGAGTGCCGATTCGCAAGCCAGAAGGATCCATTGGCTTTCGCTGGTCAAAAGGCACCATGTTTTTGTTAGTATAAATTCCAACTGAATCAAGCAATGTTTCTCCTTGTTTGCCCGCGAGCCCTGTTTTAGTCAAATCAGCAAGAACTAAATGATTATCTGTTCCGCGAGACACAAGATCAACTCCATTATTCATTAGTGATTCAGCTAAAGCTTGCGCGTTTACAATAATCTGTTCCGCGTACTGCTCAAAGCTTGGATGCAGCGCTTCTTTAAAAGCAACAGCTTTTGCTGCTATCACATGATCAAGAGGACCGCCTTGCATAAATGGAAAAATCGCGAAGTCAATCTTTTTCGCAAGGTTCTTTTTATCTTCTGGATGTATTCTGTCTTCAATTTTAGAGAATATCACAGCACCTCTTGGTCCGCGCAAGGTTTTATGCGTGGTTGTTGTTATAACATCTGCCCAAAGAAATGGATCAGGATGAGCTTTTCCAGCTACTAGGCCCGCGAAATGAGCCATGTCCACCATAAGATATGCGCCAACTTCATCTGCTATTTGTCTGAATTTTTCAAAATCCAAAGTTCTAGGATATGCAGTATGGCCAGCAAGGATCACTACTGGCTTTTCGCGCAAAGCAATGTCCCGCACCTCGTTCATATCAATCAAATGCGTATCTTGCTGTACTCCGTAGGGGACTATATTAAACAGCTTTCCAGAAAAGTTTACAGGAGATCCGTGCGTTAAATGCCCGCCATGGGCCAGATTCATTGCCATGATTTTATCACCAGGTTCAGCCATTGCGAAATAAGCCGCCATATTTGCTTGCGAGCCCGCGTGCGGCTGCATATTAGCGTGTTCTGCGCCAAAAAGCTCCTTAGCGCGGTTAATTGCCAGGTTTTCTACATTGTCTATAAATTCATTTCCGCTGTAGTATCGCTTTCCAGGATATCCTTCTGAATATTTGTTTGTTAAAGGCGAGCCAAGTGCTTCTAGCACTGCTCTTGAGACAAGATTTTCAGAAGCAATCATTTCCAAACCGTTTCTTTGGCGGTTTATCTCGTTTTCTATGGCATTAGAAATTTCTGGGTCAAATTCAGATAAATGTGACATAGGTTATTGACTTTATTATATCAAGCTAAAAATGTCAAATAAAAAAAGGCGGGCCAGAGCTTTAGTTCTGGTCCGCCATGTTGTAACCTATGGGTTTTTTATTACTATGGCCTTTTTTGTCCTTAAGATTTTCTCTTCGCGAGTCGATGTGAGCGAAGTTCAAGTACTGCCTGATGCAGGGCCTTGCCATTGTCACTTAGGAATTGTTGCACACCGACGAGTGATTCTTAGTCCGGGATTGTTTCACTCTCTGTCGGAGGAGTGCGGCCCATGCCTTTAAGCGTCTTTTTTGTAACTCGATTGACGATTTTTGCCATTAGATTATCCTCTCTGTTTTGATGAGTTTTACTCCTCTTGCGATTCTTTGTTTAGGTTTCTGAAAAGGACAAACCAAAAAAAGAATGTCGCAATTCCCAGAACACACGCAATGCCCCTAATGATCCATACTATTAATGTACTTGTTTTTTTCACAACCTTCTCCCCAGTGTAAATTGTGAACAAACCGCCTCCTTTGTGTTTATTGTAAAAGTATGAGTGGTTTTGTCAATGGGTTTTTCCATTGAAAATCTTAGTTATTCATGATAAAGTTAGGCCATGAAAACGGCATCTATTTTTTTACTGGCATTTATTATCATAGGCGCTCCAGCTTTGTTAACAGCCCAAGAGCCAGAGTTGATTTCAGAGACTTCCAAGGTAGTTGACTATTTTAATATTGCGGCAGAGGTTCATCCGCCTAAAGAGGGTGCGCGAGATGTAATGGCATTTGGCGGTATTGTTGATATAAATAATCCTGTCACTCAAGACGTGCTTGCAGCAGGAGGCACAGTCTTAATCCAAGATAGTGTTGGCGGCGATGTCCGCGCTTTAGCAAATAAAATTATAATTGACGCTCCTGTTGAAGGCAATGTGGCTGTTGTTGGAAATAATATTGAAATTACTCCTAAAGCGAATATTTCAGGCTTGCTATGGGTTAGGGGAGACAATGTTGTAATGAACGGCAATATAGCTGGAGACGCTAATATTAAAGCAAAAAGTTTTGAGCAAAATGGCATTATTTCTGGAGAGCTGATTCATGAAGAAATAAGCAGTTCACAGGCCCCTACAAATGCATTTGCATGGTTTTTTAGTCTAACAAGCTTTTTTGGCATGCTGGTAGTTGGGTTGGTATTAGTCAGCATATGGCCAAAGACAGTGCGCAGGGCAATTACTCAATCTATAAAAAACCCTACACATGATATTTTGTGGGGCTTGGGAATTCTTGTGGCAACGCCAATTGCGATTATTGTTCTTATGTTCACAATTATAGGCATTCCGCTTGCATTTATTCTTGGCGCTGGATTGCTTGTTAGCTTGTATCTTGCAAAAATTATGGTTGGAATTATTCTTGGAACCTATATATTCGGCGCTATACGCGGTAGAGAGATCGCTAGTAAATATTCTTTGCTCGCAACCATGGTCTTGGGAGTGATTGTGTTATGGCTTGTAACTGGAATCCCAGGCATAGGATGGATTTTGAAGCTGCTTGCAATGATCTGGGGCTTAGGGCTTTTGGTGAATCTTAAATTAAATACTATTAAAAAAGTTGAATCAAAATAATATGGAAATTAATCCAGACATATTCAAAGCGTATGATATTAGGGGCACATATCCAGATGAAGTGAACGAGGAGGTAGCAGAGCAGATTGGCAGGGCGTTTGTTGTGTACACAAAAGCTCAAAAAGTTATTGTTGGCAGAGATATTAGAGTATCAGGTCCCAAGCTTCGTGAATCATTGATCAAGGGAATTACAGAGCAAGGGGCTAGTGTGCTTGATATTGGGCTGGTTAGCACTGATATGTTTTATTTTGCGTGCGGTTCAAAAGGTTTTCCAGGAATTAACATAACAGCTTCTCATAATCCAAAGGAATATAATGGATTTAAGCTTGTAGAGCGCATGCCAGATTTAGTAAGCGGAGATAAGATTAAAAAAGCAGCTTTAGATGGAAATTTTCCAAAATCAGGCGCGACTGGCTCAGTTCAAGATATAGACTTCAAGAATGAGTATCAAAAAAAGATTCTTTCTTTAATAGATATAAGTAAAATCCCTACAAACCTAAGAGTTGTTGTTGATCCAGCTAATGGAATGGGCGGAATGGCCACTGATTTAGTATATAAAGATTTGCCAGTAGAAATTATAAAGATGTTCTATGAGCCAGATGGCGAATTTCCTAACCACGGAGGCGATCCTCTAAAAGAAGAAAATAGAAAAGATCTTGAGGCGCGCGTTAAAAAAGAGAAAGCTGATTTAGGCTTTGCAATTGATACTGATGCAGATAGATTTTTTGCAGTAGACGCCAGCGGCAGATATGTGCCAAGTGATTATCTGGGAGCATTATTTTCTCAGTACTTAATAGAAAAGCATGGAGGAGGCTCTATTGTGCATGATGTCATTATTGGATGGGCAGTAAGAGATCTTGTTAAAGTTGCAGGTGGAAGCACTAATGCATCAAGAGTTGGGCATGTGTTTATAAAGTCAGAAATGAAAAAATCAAAAGCAGTTTTTGGTCTAGAGAAAAGCGGGCATTATTATTTGCCTAATTTCTATTTTGCTGAAACAGCAGTAGGAATGTCTTTGCTGCTTTTGGAGATGCTGGGCCATTATAATAAGACCTTAGAAGAGCTTGTGGAGCCATTGAGAAATAAATATTTCATGATAGAGCAAGAGAATACCGAAGTAAAAGATCCAGACGAAACTATTGCCAATATAAAAGAGTATTATTCAAAAGATTTTGAAACTGATGAAATGGATGGAGTATCAATCATTGCAGACAATTGGCACGCGAACGTTCGCAAATCAAATACCGAACCAGTGGTTCGCTTGAATGTGGAGGCATTGGATGATAAAAAATTGATGGAAGAAAAACGAGATGAATTATTAGATTTGATTCAAAAATAGAATAAAATAAAAGGCCGCGATCAATCGTAGCCTTTTATAATACCTTAAATTTATCGTACTCCTACTTTCTCGCGAACCTCTTCCATGGTTTTTTGAGCAATTTCTTGCGCGCGTTCTGCGCCTTCAATCAAAATTTCGCCAATCTCTTCTCTTTGTTCCTCAAGTTCGCGCCTGCGTTCTTGAATAGGCTTTAAATGGCTTATAATAGTATTTGCAACAATATCTTTTAAATCTTTATACGGTAGCTTGCCTTTTTTGTGCTGGTCTTTTAGTTCAGAAACCATGTCATCGCCGTTTAAAGCTTCTAAAATATCAAACAAATTAGTTACACCAGCTGACTTTGAACCGCCATGCGTGTCTGTAACCGCGGAGCGAACTTTCTTTTTTATTGCGTCAGGAGAATCAGACAAAGCAATATAATGCTTCTCACCCAAAGATTTTGACATCTTCTTCTCTGGATCAACCAAAGACATGATGCGCGCAGTTTTAGTTAATATAACTTTTGTTTCTGGAAATGTTTTGCCAAAAGTTTTATTAAACTTTTTAGCAATGTCCCGAGTAAGTTCAACATGCTGAACCTGGTCTTCTCCAACAGGAACTCTGTCTGCTTTATACAGCAAAATGTCAGCTGCCTGTAGAATGGGGTAGGTAAATAATCCTGCATTGATATTCTGTTTATGTTGTTCGCTTTTTTCCTTAAATTGGGTCATACGCTCTAATTCACCCATTGGAGTAATGCTATTAAAAATCCAAGCCAGTTCAGTATGTTCTGGAATTTGGGACTGAACAAATACAATTGATTTTTCTGGATCAACTCCAGCAGATAAATAATCTAAAGCAAGCTCAGTTATTCGGTTAGGCAGATCTTTTGGGCTATAATCAATTGTCAAAGCATGGTAATCAACAATGCAAAAAATAGAATCATGCTGTTCTTGCAGCTCAACCCATTGTTTTAAAGCGCCTAAATAGTTTCCTAAGTGCAATGAGCCAGTTGGTTGCATGCCAGAGAAGATGAGATTATTCATATACAACAATGCTAGCATAAAATAAAAGATTCTGCCATTACACAGAATCTTTTAAGCTATTTATTGGTTATACTTTCAACACAACTGGCATTATCATTGGCTCTCTTTGCGTTTCTTTGAAAAGGAATTTTCCAAGATCATCCCTAATTTCTGCGCGAATAGCGCCCCATTCTTCGCTCTTTTTTGGCATTTTTTTAGCTACAATCTGTTCAGTCTTCTTTTTAACATGATTGCGGATAGCCTGCATCAGTTTTTCCGATGTTTTAATATGAATAAATCCGCGTGTAATAATATCTGGATTATTAATCACTTTCCTTGTTTTAGTATTAACCTGCACAACCACCACCACCATGCCATCAGCTGCCATAACCTGCCTATCTTTTAAAACAATATTACCAACATCGCCAATGCCTAATCCATCCACAAACACATGGCTTGTGTCTGCTTTGTTTTCAGTCGCTTTGCCTCCGGATTTGTCAAATTCAGCAATTTGTCCATTATCAAGAACTAGAACCCTGTTTTCATTAAATTTTAAATCCCTGGCAAGCTTTGCTGCCTCGCGAAGCATATAGTGCCACCCGTAAACTGGAATAAAATAATCTGGCTTAATGGTTTTTAATATATATTCAATATCATCTTTGTTGCCGTGCCCTGAAACATGGATATCCATGATCTGGCCGTGAATTACATTATCTGATTGGCGGTACAACTCATCTTTAAGCTTTTGAATTGTATTTTCATTGCCAGGAATAATAGATGAAGAAAGTATAACAGTATCTTTCTTTTTAAGCTTAACTGATTTATGGCTGCCCGTAATAATGCGCGAAAGCACGGCATTGCCTTCGCCTTGCGCGCCTGTAGCTATTACAATAATTTTGTTGTCAGGATAATCATCAATTTGGTTGATCTTAATCAAAGTGCCTTTTTTTGCCTTAACATATCCAAGTTTGCTTGCTATTTCTATATTCATTTTCATGCTATATCCGTCTAAAGCGACTTTTTTGTTGGATTGCTCTGCAGCCTGGATAATCCAAGCAATGCGCTCAATTTGGGACGCGAAAGTTCCAATAACAATTCTTCCCAAAGCCTGACTAATCAAGGTTGTTAAATTGTGCTTCATCTCTTCTTGTGTTGCGCTTTTACGCACATCTGTGGCCCCTAAGCTTTCCAGCATCAATATAGTAGGGCGCTTAAGCCGCGCAAGAGGCCTGTAGTCCACAACTGGATGACCGGTTTTAGAATTTTTTTCTAAAGTCCAGTCTCCGGGGTGAATCACTGTTCCTTCTGGAGTTTCCAATATAACGCCAACTGCGTCCATGATAGAGTGGTCAACTTGGAAGAATTTAATTTTAAAAGCCCCAAAGCTGAACTTATCTTTAAGGTTTTTTATTGTAATAGTTTTTAACCTGTTGGTTGAGTTTGGTATATAGTCCTCTTGGCGGTGCTTTACCATTGCCAAAGTCATTGGCCTGCCGAGTATGGTAGGGTAGCTGAGTTTTTCTAAAAGAATTGGAGCAGCTCCAATATGGTCTAAATGCCCATGCGAAAATATTACTGCTTTAACATTTTTTTCTTTGCCTTTTAGGTAAGAGATATTTGGAATAATGTAATCAACACCATGCTGGTCTTCGGAAGGGAACAATAGGCCCATATCTAAAATCACAATATCATTGCCATATTCAAAAATAGTCATGTTTTTGCCGACCTCTTCTAATCCGCCTAAAGGAATGATCTTAAGCTTATTCTGCTGTCCTTGCGGTCTTGAACTTCGGCCACCGCGAATTGGACGCTTTTTAAAACCGCTTTTTTGAGGTCGTCTGCCAGATGAATTAGCAGATTTTGGACGCGCTGGGCGCTGTTTGTTGTAAGTTCTAGATGTATTTGGTGTCATAAATTATTTAATAGTATCAGCAACCACAGCGCTCATTGAAGCGGGAAAGCTGACTAAGATGACTCGTTTAAGAGCTAGCATTGTGTCAATATCCCATTGCGCTACTCCGATCAATGTCAGAAAGCCAGCTACCACTCCCAAAGAGAATAGATAGGTTGAAAGCACTCGTTTAGCGTATTCAGACCAATGCCTTTTAAAGTTTTTGCGATAATAGTTGTAATATACAAATGATCCAATAAATATTATTGAAACCGCGCTTAAAATAAGTATATTGCGCATGGGCAGCTCATGGGCCAAGCGCCATGTTTCTTCTGTAAAGCCTACTGGCACAGCCAAGATTGACGCGCCAATTATCACTTGCAAAAGGTCTTTTGGCCTGAATTCAGCCCTTAAAGGGTTGGTGGCTCTGCGCATAAAGTCGCTCATTTCTTCCTGAACTGCGTGGCCAACTTCAGTTGGGACGCTTGCTGCGTCTTTTATGGCATCCCCAATTGAAGATATGTTGTCTCTAATTGACTGATTGTCTGATTTAGATTTTCTTTTGGTTTGTTTTGGCATATGTTTTAGTTATAAATTAAAGTTTAATCTTTTTTTAGTTTTTATAAACCAAGATGTGGTGTTGCTGAACCTGTCTGAAGGATGATTAATTCGCTGTGTGGCGATTCCTTTTATATTTTTTGGAGTCAAATAAGTATATTGAAGGCTGTATAGGAAAATAGCTGGAATATCCTCTAATAATTTTTGCTGGAACTCAATATATTTTTCTTCCCTGTCCTCTGTGTTGGAAGTTCTGCGCGCGTCTTCTAAAAGCTCGTCAACTTCCTTGTTGGAGTACAAAGAAAGATTTAATCCTGGATTATTGGACTGGGATGAGTGCCAGAAAGGGTATGGATCTGGGTCTCGCCCTAAAATCTGGCCAAACAATAGAATTTCGTATGCTCGTGGATTAATGGCGTCTTTTTGTATTTTTCCTATTTCAACAATCTGCAGATTTACTTTTACGCCTATGGTCTGCCATAGGTTTTTAAGGGTTTGCGCAACTTGTATCATTTCATCCCTTTGGATGGTGGTTAAGTTTAATTCAAGGGTTGTTAGTTCGTTTTTTTCTTCTTTGTTTATTGTTTTTTCCCTTGTATATGTTTTTGCCTGCTGGTCGTTAAGTCCTAAAGCGCTGTTTCCGCTAGTTACTGGAACAGATTGTTCATCTTCTTTTGATTCATTATATACGCGCTTCCATCCTGCGTCATCTAAAATTTTTGCCGCGAGCGCTGGATCAAACAATGTTGTGTTTAATGATTCTGTATGCCCGATCATTCCCGCTAAAATTGGGGCATCAACTGGTATTGCGTCTCCTCCAAAAGCAGTATCAATAATTTCATATTTGCTTGTTGCAAGCGATAAGGCTAACCTGACATTTTTGTCCGCAAGAACCGGGTTGCTTGCCTGATTAAAAAAGAGAGCTGTGTATTGGGGAAGGGAAAATTTATGCTCATCTATATGGCCCTCCACCTCATTTTGCTGGTATTGGGGCAAGAACCCTATTCCATCCACATTGCCGTCAATAAAAGCTGATTGAGCTTCTTGGAAAGTGCTGAAAAATCTTAAGGATATTTTTTTAACAAAAGGCCCTTCTTCATAATATTTATCAAATCGCTCAAGTTTGTATTCTTTGATATTTCCTTTTTTATCTTTAGTTAAAGATTTGAATTTATAGGGGCCAGATCCAATAGGCTTTAAATTGAGTTCTGCTAATATAGCGTGGCTTGGCTCTATATCAGACCAATGCCTTTCTGGAAGAATTCCAAATGTCATAACAGAAAGAAAAGGCGCAAAAGGCTCTGCTAAAGTAAATACTATTGTGCGCTCATCACTAGCGCGGATCTGCACGTTTCTAAATGTTACATACAACGGGCTTTTAAAATCCTGGTCTTGAATGCTTTCTACTGTAAACAGAACATCGTTGGAATCCAGAGCCTCGCCATCATGCCACATTATGTTTTGCTTTAATGTAAAAGTATATGTGGTTTGAGCTTCATCGATTTCGTATGATTGGGCTAAATCAGGCACAAGCTGTCCGTTTTCATTCAGCTTCATTAGGCTGGAAAAAATTAAGCGGGAAATATCCTGATCAATGTCATTTGTCTGCGCGAACAACGGATTAATATATGTAGGCGCGCCTATTACAGCTTCCACATATTCGCCCCCTATAGAAGGCTGCTCTACGACATAGTTTTGATATAATATTACGCCTAGCACTATGCTGGAAACAAGCATTATAAAAAATGAAGCCCTAGTAAGCAATACTTCTGTATCATTATAGAATTTTCCAATGTACTTTAGCTGTTTTAAGCTTGGAAGATGCTTGGTTTTAATAACATCAAATACAAAATCTTGGTCCTGTTTTTGGGTCAAAGAAAAATGCGACTTTCTTGAAAGCTTTTTGAATTTTTTTTGTAATAAGTCTGTAAACTTCGTCCAAAGAGAAATATGGATCATAATAAGGTGATCCTGCGCACGATGCAGTATGTACGCGGATTACACAATGAAGATGTCCGCTATAAGCAGACCAAAGAAGATGAGTGCAAATACAATTGTGGCTATATGAAGTACTTTTTCTCCGCCACGCTTTTGAGATCTATAATTATTGCCGCCTCCGCCGAACGCAGCTCCAAGGCCTGTGCCTTTTTGCTGCATTATGATTGCGGTAACTAACAAAACTGCGAATATAACTTGAAGAATTGGTAAAAACATGAATGAGACTATACTAGCAGAAATAGGCGGTGTTGTCAAATGAGGTTCTAAATTAAATATTGTTTTTTCTATGTAAAGAGATAAATTTTTTTGGTGTCATTATATTGGTTTGTTTTTGTAGCGCATATTTTTTGACATTTTCATAAATGAAGTGTTTGTCTAATGTTATGAGATACTCACAATATTTTAGCGCGGATAGTAGAATTGGCGCGTTTTCTTGATTGATAATGTTTTTTGTAGATAAGTATGTTGATTTTTCTGGTCTTTGAGTATTTCTATGTGCGCTATAGTAAGCAGTGAAAATAGCGTATTGAGTAATTCCTTGTCCATAGAGAATTTATTATTAATCACATCAAGGGCCTCTTTTAGAACATATTCATTAATCACAATTTGATACTCATCATGAAGTTGCATGATAATATAAAAAGAGCCGCCTTGTGAAGAAAGAAGAGCGGCTATTATAATACTTGTATCCAGAAATATGTTGTTATTTTTGTTTATGTGCTGCGACATTTGATTTTCGTATTTGTCGGACAGTTGGCTCTATTTTTTTCCAATTTTTTTCATCAATATCAAAATTTGGCTCTCGCAATAATGTTCTTTTAAGTAATGAGAGTTCTGATTCAATTTTTCTAATTTTTGTTTTTACTGTGGTTGTGTTCATATAGTTTATGGTATCAATTTGTTTGCTGGATTGTCAAATAGTCGATGCATTACTGTATTCAGGATTTTGATTATCATTCTTAATTTTGTTTTTTATGATTGTGTTACTAAGCCATTGTTTTTGTTCTTTTTTAGAAAGGTATGTAGTACGGGTATTAATGTATGATTGCAGAATTTGTAAATCAGGGTAGTTATTATTTGGTCCAATAAACGAGATAACTTTTTGGTTGGGTTTTGGGTATATTCTAGAAGTAACATCAATACGGTTATAACCAGGTTCACGCTTTTTTAACAGTTCAAGTTCTTTTTTATTAATCTCAACTAAAACTCCTGATACACTGCTATCACGATACGGAATCAGGTTTAAATAAAGATAACAGCACATTGCGCCCATCACGCTGCACCCAGATTTCATCTCGTTCGTCTGGCACAACCAAGAGATCTTCGCTAGTGCTAAGGATTGGTTTGTGCCATGGTATTGCTCGTACACCTTTCCATGCAGCAGTTCGTAATTGATTAAGCAAGCCATCCACATGTCGCATAAGGTGTTCTCGCTTATGAGGTATTGTGGCAATTTCTATGTTATGCCGACCCAGCTCATAGCGTATGGCGTTTCCTACACTATCACGTAGCTCTGTAATGAGCATATTCTTTCGGTCTGCAATGCACCAACCTAGTTTTTCCACGAGATACCAGAATATTCCCTGGGATTGGTGTGGAGTAATTGGTTTATAGGTTTGAGACACGCATGATTCATCGGTAATGAATTGGGTCTCAATCTCAGTGCCAACCAAACCCATATCTTCCTGAGTAATGCCTTCGGTAAAAAACTGCACAAGTTGTTCCATGATCGCGCTCCTTTATTTTGTTTAGTTTCTAGTGACCGTCACATGGATCAGATCCTGCTCTTTTGATCCTCCTTGGTTGATCTCTAACCAATTCGTCATATTCAACTTCAAATCGGAACCTTTGTAGCTGTTCTAATTGTTCTCTGACAGCATCAAGCTCCTTCTGCAGTCGATGAATCTTCTCTTCGTTGCTCGTGATCTGTTCTTCTTGCTTCTGGCTAGACATGATGTCCTCATATTGTTAAGTGAAAAGAACCCCCTCTCTTTTTAGAAGGGGTTCTGTAAATAGTTAATTTATAACACTATCAAGACAACCTCTTCTCAAAAGAATGGTTGTGATGATGAGAAATACGCGTAAGCATAAGTTTGTATCCACCCATGCCTTTATTTAACCACTTAGAAATACGCGCAACCGTGGTTGAACTTAAACCTGTTTTTTCTACAATTTCAGAGTAGGGAACCTTATTATTTAGCATTTGCGCTGCTTGCCAGCGTTTGCCAAATTCAATAAGTTCTGGCTCTGTGAGCAGATCTCGAAAAAACTTTTTTGCCTCTTTTTCATTCTTTAATTCAAGTATTGCGGCAATTAGATCTTTAGTTAATTTGTTATCCCATTTAGACATAGTTTTGGCTAATATTAGTACTTTAGTTGGATAAAGTACTTTATTAAAGTAAAGTATAGCACATGTAAAATTAGCGTCAAGTATTGTATTTGGCTATATAATTAATAAGCGTTATACTATAGTTCATGTCAAATCTATTTCATGAACTAAATGATAAGCAAATTCAGGCTGTGCAAGCTACCCAAGGCCCTGTTTTGATTTTAGCTGGAGCTGGAAGTGGTAAAACAAAAACGCTCACACACCGCATTGCATATTTGATAGCTGAAAAGGGTGTTTTACCGCATCAGATTTTGGCGGTAACATTTACCAACAAAGCAGCGGCAGAGCTTCGCCAAAGAGCTGCGACCTTGCTGCGTCAAAATCCAAAAGCTTGGGTTACTTGGCGCGGATTTGGATCATCTCCAGCTTTAGGAACATTCCACTCAATTTGCGTGCGTATTTTGCGCGAGGATACTGGAAAGATTGGCTACAAACGCTCATTTGTGATTTATGATACTGCAGATCAAAAGGCAAGCATGCGGGATGTGATGCGCCGCGAGGGAGTTTCTCCAAAAGATGTAAATCCAAGTACTGTTTTGGGCATGATAAGTCGTGCCAAGAACGAATTATTGTCACCTGAAGAATTTGAACCTGAAGCGCGCGGACCTGTGGAGAAGATTGCTAGTAGATTATATTCATCATATCAAAATTATCTTAAACAAAATCATGCAATGGATTTTGATGATTTACTTATGCAATGCGTCATATTATTTAGGAAACACCCAGATGTGCTTAAGAAATATCAAGACATGTGGCATTATATTATGATTGACGAATATCAAGACACAAATCATGTGCAATATGAATGGGCTCGCATGCTTGCAGGAAAGCGCCAGAATCTATTTGTTGTAGGGGATGACTGGCAAGGGATTTACTCATGGAGAGGAGCTACTATTCGCAATATTTTAGAATTTGAACAGGATTTTAAAGGAGCCTTAGTAATCCGTCTTGAGCAAAATTACCGTTCAACAGTTCCAATCGTGGAATTAGGAAACAGCATAATAGCTGGCAATTCTGGTCAAATAAAGAAAAAGCTTTGGACAGAAAAATCCGGAGAACATGTGCCAGAAGTATTGCAGGTTTCTGATGAAGTTCGGGAAGCAGAAAAGGTTTTGGAAAAAATTTCAGGTATTGAAGAAGTTCAAAGCTCAAACCATGCGGATTTAAAGCATGAGGTAGAATCTAGCGAAGAAATTACTTATGATTATGAAGCAGAATCAGAAGGCACTGGAATTCTTGATAAGATAATGGGGACAATGGGTAAAGGTAAGGGTTCAAAGCACGTGGATTCAGTTAGCCGCAAACCAAGCAAAGTTCCATATGACATTGGCCAGCAGAAAATTAATTGGAATAATTTTGCAGTGCTGTACCGCACAAACGCGCAGTCCCGCGCTTTAGAGGAAGTCCTTCTTAAGTATGGGGTGCCATATCGCTTAATTGGAGGAATAAGATTTTACGAAAGAAAAGAAATAAAAGATACATTGGCTTATTTGCGGTTTTTGTTAAATCCAAATGATTCAGTCAGCCTTGCTCGCGTCATAAACGAACCAAGCCGCGGCATAGGGGAGCGATCATTATCCGCGGTGCAAGGGTTAGCGCGCGCTAAAAATCAATCCATACTTTTAACCATGCTAGGTATAGAAGATCTGGATAGTTTATCTAGCCAGCGTGCGCAAGCTATAAAGCAATTCGCATTGGTATTTGACAGGGCGCGGCAATCAATTGATGAATTATCAGTAACAGAAATAATTGATCTGCTTTTAGCACGTTCTGGATATCTTGATTATCTAAAAGCCCAAGCAGAGGAAGGCGAGGAGCGGATAGAAAATATTGAAGAACTAAAAAATGTAGCAAAAAAGTTTGAAGCTATAAAAGGATTGCAAGGGCTTGAAGCGTTTTTAGAAGAAGTATCATTAATCACAGACATTGATTCATATGATCCAGAAGCAGGACAAGCGCTTACACTCATGACTTTGCACGCGGCAAAAGGTTTGGAATTTGAAACTGTGTTTTTGGTGGGATTAGAGGAAGGTTTATTGCCTCATTCTAATAGCATAATTGATCCGCAGGAATTAGAAGAAGAGCGCAGACTTTGCTATGTAGGAATTACGCGCGCAATGGATAGATTATACTTAATTCATACTCGCCAGCGCGCATTGCATGGCTCTATTGTGGGCAATATTCCCTCGCGTTTTCTATCAGAACTAAATGATGAGCATGTGCAATTTTTTGATGAGGATGAATGGTAGTGCTATAATAATTACATGATAAAAGAAGTCAAAAAACAGCAATTAAAACAAGCAGCATCTAAAATAGCAGATCAAGGGTTTTCTGATTTTCTGCATGATCATAATTTGGTTCATTTATTGCCGTTTTCGCGATTTAGGAGACATAAAGAAACTATTGGCTCTTTAGGAGATGCACAGTCTTTGGCTAGTCTTTTGGTTGAATTAGGCCCTGGATTTGTGGAAGCTGGAAAAATTGTAGCAAGCAGAAGCGATATTATTCCAATACAATATCAAACAGCATTATTGAACAATGAATCCCATGCTTCTGAACTAAGCCAGAAAAAAGTAAAAAGCATATTACGAGTAGAGCTTGGAAGAAATATTGAAAAGGAAATTACTCATATAGATGCAGAGCAATATCGCGCAAATCTTGTTAGCCAGACCCATAAGGCCATTCTTGAAGACGGCCGCAGAGTTCTTATCACAATAAACAACCCAAAAGCAATTATGTCTTTGTCGCAAAGCGTTTCAACAATTGAATGGCTGTATAATTGGTATGCTCCCCAAGTTTCAGATCATGAAATAGGATTATGGGAAAGTATATTTAATGAGTTTGAGCAAAGAGCGTTAATGCTGACTGATTTAACCCAAGTCGCGGGAAGAGCGGAAATTTTGCAATCGCATTACGAGGACAAGGCAAAAATCAGCATACCAGAAGTGCTGTGGGAATACACTAGCCAAAATGTTTTAACCCAGATTTGGCAGAATCATCCTAATATGAAAGAGACAACCCAAAGAGGAGTAAAGCCTGGAATCGCGAAAAAATACGTATCTAGATATGTGTTAGAAGCAATGGTGCATCAATACGGAGTTAGCGGGGTATTTATTCTGCGCCCAAATATTCGTGATATTCAAATCGCGGAAAAAAATACAGTTATTATGAATCATCTGCTTGGCACTGGCATTCTGGAGCCAGATGAAAGAAAGCAGTTTATTGCAATGCTATATGCATTGTTAAATCAAGAGCCAGAGCTTGCGGCAAAAGTTTTGCTGCATAACCACTATAATAATATTCAGCGCGAACATAGATATTTTGGAGCTGGCATATCTGTTCCAAAATCTAAAAAAGCTCCTGTTTCAGATCTTATTTGGGAGCTGTTGGAATATGGCTGGCATGGGAATCTTGATATTCCACTTGGATTCAGCCAAGCTGCGGAATCAATATTATATCTTGAGCACGCATTAGCGCAGTTTGATGATGTTGATATTAATGACAACTTCTCAAGCGCTATTGCGAAATATATTCCAGAGATTTTCGCGGTTGATAAGTCAGCTGATATTTACGACATTGTAAGACAAGTTACGACTGTTTAGTTTGCAGTTTGCGAAGTTTTTTAACACTAGCTCCTTGTACTTTCATTTTGCGCATATTGCGCTTTTTTTGTTCTCTCTTTTCTGCTTTTGTTTTTTGCATATTATAGGTTTTCTAGCAAGCGATCTGCCTTAGCAATTCCTATTAATTTGATTATATCATCTTTTGCAGCTATTCGGATACCTGCAACTGATCCGAATTTTTGGATCAATTGTTTCCTAGTTTTTGGCCCAATGCCTGGAATTTCATCTAGAACAGATTTTGTGTCTGCTTTTGCGTGCCTAGCATGATAATACTTTTGCGCGAACCTGTGCGCCTCGTCCCTAATTCGCTGCAGCAGGCGAGAGGCATCAGAGTTAGGGTCAAGATTAATTTTTTTAAGCGACCTACCTTGGAATATTTCTTCTTCACGCTTGGCAATCGCAATAATATGATCAAAATTGATTGGCTTACTATTAGGAAGAGCGTTGATCACTGTAGATAACTGTCCTTTGCCGCCATCAAGCAAAACTAAATCTGGATTTGGCCATTTCTTTTTGCGCTTGCTGTCAGTTGGAGTAAATCTTCGTTTTAATACTTCAGCAAGCGATGCAAAATCATCAGCACCCTTAACTGTTTTTATTTTAAATTTGCGATATTCGCTGTTATCTGGTTTGCCATTAGTAAATACAACCATTGAGCCGACTGAAAGATTACCTTGGATATTGGAGATATCATATCCCTCAATGCGCTTGATAGGGGATTTGAGCTTAAGAGCTTTTTGCAGGTCTTTGAGTGTTTTTGTTTGATCATCTTTCTCCCACGAAACTAGTGATCTTTCTAAGTGCTCTTTTGCGTTTTCTTCTCCAAGCTTGATAAGTTCTCGTTTTTTGCCGTGGTTTGGAATAGTGATTTTTATATTTCTATTGATGCGGTTACCCGCAATCGCGTGAAGATCACTTTGCGTCAAACTAGTGCGCACAGGCAATATTAGCTCATGTGGAGGATGACTTACTTCTGAATAGTACTGCGTCAAAAATGCATCCAAGAGCGTTGTCATGGATTCATCATCTACATTTTGCAAGATAAAGTTTAATTTATTCATAAGCTTGCCCGCGCGAATTACAAATACATTTACAGCGGCTGAATTGTCATTTTTGTAAATACTTATCACATCTTGGGATTCGCCTTTAACTGACATTATTTTTTGTCTGGACTGCATTATCTCAAGTTGTTTGATTTGATCACGCACAGCGCCTGCTTTTTCGTAATTCTTGGCTCTGCTAAGATCGCTCATTCTCAATTTCAGATCTTTAATAACATCATCGCTATGTCCATCTAGTACGCGCATTAATCGCTTGATCATTATTTTGTATTCTTGGTCAGTTTCTGGAATTGGGCCAAGAGTTCTTTTGTGCAGTAGATCATCTTCAAATTGTGTTGGCTCATTAGATTTTTTGCGGTATGGGAAAATGCGACGCAAGAATCTCAATGTCTCTTGGATGTTTGTGCCTGTAGTATATGGACCAAAATATCTGGCTTTGGATCTTCCGCGATCTAGTTCAGGCCTGCGTACAGTCGCAACCACTGGCCGAGCATATTGATAATCAACTTTTATAAAGTTAAAGCTTTTGTCATCTTTTAAGGCTACATTAAAATGCGGCTTATGTTTTTTAATGTGAATAGATTCTAAAATCAAAGCCTCTGATTCGTTTGATGTCATAATAGTATCAATTGAATCAATTTTAGTTACCATGATTTGCTTGGAATGAGACAGGTCGTTAGACGAAACAAAATATGACCGTACGCGATCGCGCAGTTTGTTTGCTTTTCCAATATACAAAATCACCCCTTTTTTATCCTTGAAAAAGTATACACCAGAAGATTGGGGAAGTGATTTAAGCTGATTTTCTAGAGTTTTAGCCATGTGAGTAGTATAGGCGGGTTTTGCAATATTGTTAAGATGCTCTTTAAACTTGATCAAATCCTAAATTTAATGTATACTGTTTCGTATTGTTTTAAATTCTATGCCCAAAAAAACAACAGCAGATGCTATATCTGTAAAAGGAGCTAGAGTACACAATTTAAAAAATATTTCTTTAGATCTTCCGCGCAATCAGTTGATTGTAATAACTGGTCTTTCAGGTTCAGGAAAATCATCTTTGGCATTTGATACCATCTATGCCGAGGGACAGCGGAGATATGTGGAATCTTTATCTGCCTATGCTAGGCAGTTTTTGGGTTTAATGGATAAGCCAGATGTAGAGCGCATAGACGGGCTTTCGCCTGCAATTTCAATAGACCAAAAATCCACTTCACATAATCCTCGCTCTACTGTTGGAACTGTTACAGAGATTTATGATTATTTGCGCGTATTGTACGCAAGAGTTGGAACCCCGCACTGCCCAAAATGCGGAAAAATAATTTCCAAGCAAAGCAAGCAGCAGATTATTAAGCAGATTCAAAAGCTTGCAAATGAAACTAAAATTTTAATTTTGTCTCCAGTGATTCGGGATCAAAAAGGAGAGCATCAGCATGTGTTCACAGAGCTTATTCGCGCTGGATACGCGCGCGTGAGATTAGATGGGGAAGTTATCAGTTTGGATGAAGCCCAAGATAAAAAGCTGGATAAGCAGAAAAAACATACAATAGAAGTTGTGGTAGATAGATTAGTTGTAAAAGCAAAACCAAGCGCGGACGATAGATCGCGCATGGCTGATTCCTTGGAAACCGCCTTAGAGCTTGGAGATGGGCTTGTTATCATTAATGAAGTAGATACAGATAATGATACTTTGTATTCAGAACATTTGGCTTGCGCTGACTGCGGAATTAATCTTCCACTTCTTGAGCCGCGAAATTTTTCATTTAATTCCCCGCATGGAGCTTGCGCAGAATGCGATGGATTAGGAACTAAATTAGAAGTTGATCCAGATCTGGTTATACCCAATAAAAAGCTTTCAATTGCAGAGGGAGCAATTAGGCCTTGGTCAAGATCAGCATCTTTCCAAGGATGGTATTTCCGCATCTTAGAAGCAGTTGCAAAAGCTAATGGATATTCAATACATGATCCTGTAAAAGATTTATCTAAAAAAGAGATTAATACAGTGCTTTATGGAACTGGAAGCGCGAACTACAGGGTAAGCAATCCAGAAACCGAGGGAAAAGTAAAAGAATTTGAAACTATTTTTGAAGGGGTTGTAGCGAACTTAATGCGAAGATACAAAGATACTGATTCAGATTATATTCGCAGGGAAATAGAATCTTACATGAGAATCAAGCTTTGCCCTGCTTGTTCCGGAAAGAGGCTAAAGCCAGAAGCGCTTAGCGTGAGCATTGCGGAAAAAAGCATTTCAGATGTAACTAGCGACTCCATAGACGATTCTTTGGATTATTTTAAAAAGCTTTCATCAAGCAAAGATATTTTAAGTGAATCGCAAATGAAGATTGCCAAGCTTGTGCTTAAGGAAATTGTATCAAGACTTTTGTTTTTGCAGAATGTTGGGTTGAATTATCTTACATTAGGAAGAGCAGCGCATACTTTATCTGGAGGAGAGGCGCAACGTATCCGTTTGGCAACCCAAATCGGATCAGCGCTTACTGGCGTGCTTTATGTGCTTGATGAGCCTTCAATTGGATTGCATCAGCGCGACAATTCTCGTCTTATCACAACGCTCAAAGCTTTGCGCGATTTAGGCAATACAGTAATTGTAGTTGAGCATGATGAAGAAACAATCAACAGCGCAGACTGGGTTGTTGATATAGGGCCTGGAGCTGGCAAGCATGGCGGAGAAATCGTGGCCCAAGGAACTCCTGTTCAGATTAAAAAATCCACAAAATCAATTACTGGAAAATATCTTTCTGGAAAAGAATCAATTAAATCTCCTAAAAAATACCGCAAAGGAAATAGAAAAGCCATATCAATATTAGGGGCAAATGAGTTCAACTTAAAATCAGTTGATGTTGATATTCCTTTGGCTCGCTTGGTCGCGATTACAGGAGTTTCCGGCTCTGGAAAATCAACCTTAATGACAGATATCTTGGCAAAGTACTTGCTTCAGCATTTTTACAGGGCAAAAGACCATGCAGGCGAGCACAGGGCAATAAATGGATTAGATCATATAGATAAGGTAATTGATATTGACCAGTCTCCAATTGGCAGAACACCCAGATCAAATCCTGCCACATATACTGGCTTATTCACTCCAATCCGCGATTTGTTCACCCAAGTTCCAGAAGCGAAAATTAGAGGATACAAAGCTGGCAGGTTCAGCTTTAACGTAAAAGGCGGAAGATGCGAGGCTTGCGAAGGCGATGGAGTCAAGCGCATAGAAATGAACTTTTTGCCAGATGTTTACGTGGATTGCGAAGAATGCAAAGGCGCGCGCTATAGCCGCGAAATTTTAGAAATTCATTACAAAGAAAAAACAATTGCGGACATCCTTGCCATGACTGTGGAAGAGGCAAAAGACTTTTTTAAAAATATTCCCGCCATAAAATCAAAGCTAGATACTTTGTTTGAGGTTGGATTGGGCTACATCCATCTTGGACAGCAAGCAACAACTTTGTCTGGCGGAGAAGCGCAACGCATAAAGCTCGCAACTGAATTATCTCGCCGTGCAACTGGGCGTACATTATATATCTTAGATGAGCCAACAACTGGATTGCATTTCGCAGATGTGGAGCGTTTGCTTCATGTCCTAAATAAATTAGTAGATAAAGGTAACACAGTCCTCATTATTGAGCATAATTTAGATGTGATTAAGAGCTGTGATTGGATTATAGACCTTGGGCCAGAAGGAGGGGATAAAGGCGGAGAAATTGTGGCAATAGGAACTCCGCAAGATGTGGCAAAAGAGAAAAAGAGCTTTACTGGGCAGTATTTGAAAAGAGTTTTGTAGTTGTACCCGAGAAAACGTGGCAAAAGTCGCGTTTTTTGATATCATAGTAATATGATCACGCAACTGGAAAAATCAATTTTCGGAGCTATTGTATATTATGATGTTTTTGATTATCCATTAACCTTGGTTGAAATTCAAAGGCATTTATTACACTTACTTCCAAAGGAAGATATTAGGAAATATTCATTACGCGAAATTCAAGAGGTAATTTCCCAAGGCGTGCTATTAAGATCAACTATTCGTTCTCGCAATGGTTATTTTTATTTGCGCCAAAAAGAATATATTTTAGACAGGCGCCATGCAAGGCATGTGATTGCGAAAAAGAAATATGATTTTGCGCATGAGATTATACAAGTGCTTTCGCGCGTTCCATTTGTTAGGGCCATACTAGCATGCAATTCTTTGGCAATTCATAATACTACATATTACAGTGATATTGATTTAGTTATGATCTGCAAAAAAAGAGGAGCGTGGTGGGTGCGATTATTTTGTCTTTTGTATTTAAGATTTAAAAAGCTCCGCCCTGGAATGCCCGGTGATAATGATAAGATCTGCTTAAGCTTTTTTGTTGATGAAGACAATCTTAATATAGGGGGCCTGCGCATGGGCAAGGCAGATATTGATTTTGGCTACTGGGTAGCTAACTTTTATTTGATCTATGATGCAGGGGGATACTATAATAAGTTTTGGAACGCGAACAGGGAATGGCTTAAGCAATATTTTCCTAATACTCAAAAAACTAGCGCGCATCCGAATTATGTCGCGCGTCATAGGCCTATATTTAGAATCATACTAGAGTGGCTACTCGCGCTTTTTACATGGCCAATGCAAGTAGCTCAATTAAAAAAACTGCCTAAAAAAATTATGCTTCTCGCGAACAAAGATACGCGCGTTCGCGTGCAAGATGGCTTGATAAAAATGCATGTGAATGACCGCAGAATTGAACATTTACAAGAATTTATACAAAAATATGATAAGGCATTATCGCATATTTGATTTTATTATAAAATACGGAACTTTGGTGTTCGTGTTCCTTATCCCTTGGCAAGCAAGGTTGATTTTAGTTGAAGGATCAATCAATGGCGATTATTGGGAATATGGAACTCAATCTTTGTACGCAACAGAAGTTTTATTGTTTTTGATTTTGATCGCGTTAATCGCAAAGGGCACTCATGCTCTTAAGCACAAAAAGCCTCAAATTTCTGTCAAAAAATTATATACTCCTTTAGGCGCGTTTGCTATTTTAGTGGTTTGGTCTGGATTATCAATAATATGGTCAAGTGATTCTAGCGTTTCTTTGGAGCATTGGATTGTTTTAGTTGAGGCTGGAGTAATATTTTTAGTTCTTGGCTCGCGCGCTGTTTCGTTCAATAGCCTAGCATGGACAATAATTGCTTCTGGATTTATTCAGGCTGTGATTGGAATTTCGCAGTCATTTTTGCAAGTTGTGCCAAGCTCAACTATTCTAGGAACAGCTTTGCAGGACGCGCGAGATCTTGGTGTATCTGTTGTGGAGACAGTTGAAATTAGATGGCTGCGCGCGTATGGAACATTTCCTCATCCAAATATTTTAGGAGCATGGCTGGTTTTATCTTTAATGCTTTTGCTGAATGAGTCGCGGTCGCTTGTTGTCGCGTTAGGAGGGGAAAGCGACCAAACAACAAGAATGCGGTTCGCTATTCGTTATCTAGTCTTCGGAGTTATTATATTTGGATTGCTTGCGACATTTTCCAGATCAGCTTGGCTCGCGGCACTCACAGGAGTTGGGATATTTATTGCAATGGCAATCAAAAAGAAAATGTTCAGGAGATTGGCAATCAAGATGACTGCAATCCTTATATTAGTTGTTGTTTTATTTGGATATATGTTTCCAGAACAGCTTTCAACGCGGGTAAGCATGCAGAACAGGCTAGAGGTTCGGTCAACACAGGAGCGTGGTGCGTCATTAGCCCAAGGATGGGAAGTAATCAAAAAAAATAGAATACTTGGAACTGGAATAGGGAGCTATGGTCTTTCTGTTCATAGAAATATTGATGATTCTAAGCCAGCATATTTTTACCAACCAGTTCATAATATGTTTTTGCTGATTTGGGCAGAATTAGGGATAATTGGATTGATTTTTGTGATTGTATTTGCATTATTTATTGTGAATTTTGTATATCTAGGAACAAAGAAAAAACAGGAAATATCCATTAGCTTGATGTTCTTGATTCCATTTGCAGTATTAGGTTTGTTTGATCATTATATGTGGTCTTTGTATTCTGGTTTGATGATTGGAATATCATATTTAGCTGTATTTTGGCTAATATTAAGTAAAAATAACATAGACAGTGAAAAAGGTTCTTGACAAATACACTTATGCAGAAACGCCCTCCTCCCTAGGAATAAGCGTTTCCTTGCCACCCATTCCCAAGCATTGGGCTTGGGCAGATAACCCAGATACCATGTGATGATTGCCGATCGGGGAGTGGTCACTCGCATATGTGCGCTGACCCTCCCCTTCGTTCATTTTTCGCGGTTATACCTCTGCCTCGGGCCGCGGCTCCCAACAGGGAGATTCACGAGGTAGCTACCGCTTGACCAGCGGTAGAGATAGTGGCTCTTGGTCAGAGCCCAAAAGTTGTGCAGTGTCTGTCCCACTGCGGCACGTCGCGTAGACGGCGTGTGAAGTTTCAGGACGGGCTCCTACTGATCATAGGAGAATGTAAGGAGCAGACCTACGGGTTCTGCTCTCACGGCCTCGATGCAGAAATATTGCATCGGGGTCCTTTTTTTTGACTTTTTTTCGGCAAATGCTATACTTTTGGCAGTTCAAAGCGGCTTTGAAAATTACATAATTACGAGAGCGGGGCCACTCAGAGCTATTCGGATTCCCCTTTTCGGGTAAAGAGATCTTCTTCCACACCACCTCGCTGAAGATTTCTTCCCGCTCTCATTTTTTGTTCTTTGGGGCTTGCTCAATTTGTTCTTTCCTGCCGCTTATTGAGTATCAAATCATCAACCCTCCCCCTCCCCTCGGGTAC
>CEPX01415165.1_pt1 | contig 25523 bp, 29 predicted proteins | sample 361361 | NCBI WGS metagenome assembly CEPX01 (sample SAMEA2619974, study PRJEB7988) | marine metagenome | biome: marine biome (ENVO:00000447); feature: mesopelagic zone (ENVO:00000213) & marine oxygen minimum zone (ENVO:01000065); material: "saline water (ENVO:00002010), including plankton...
GTGGTAGCCGACGAAGACACCATTGTGCCTGACGACGACTTACGTTCAGAAATTAGCGCAGTCAACATTGTGGTTGGACCACGAAAACGCAACAAACCACAAAGATATGTCGACGCCAATTACACAGCTCTTATGTTGGAAGATGTGCCTTCATCAGAAATGAATAATATTATTGTTAACATGAACGACGACAGCGACAGTGATGACGAGTTTTTAGATGAGGACGTTGAAGACGACGACGACGACGACGAAGGGTCTCCCTCTCAGTTTATTGTTGAACAAGACAGTAGCGACGACGACAGCGACATGGATGTGGATTCAAATGGAGAACAGTATTAATTCAACACTCCCCCTACATTATTGGGTGCATTTAAAACAGGACATATATTATGGCATGCAGTGATGGCCATTCGTTGAATCTTTTGTGCAGCCAACACCAGCTCTTGCATATTAATTTTAGCAATGATTTGAATTTCGTTGTCTGTGGCTAATAATCGTACAGTTTGTGCATACGCCACAGCAAAGTTGGCATGAATTAATCTTAACAAGGGTTGAACTTCTTGTTGTGCAGAGTTGTAATAAAATTGTGTATTTTTCGTCAAGATCCCCACCTTCTTCACGAATGGTTTGGAAAAACGCTTGGTGCGATTGCGCCCCCAATTGGAAATAAGAGAAATAAGAGTAACGCCCCCCAACACCAATAAGGAGACTTTTAATACAAACGTGTTGTGCTCCCACTGAAGGGACATTTTTTATTATTATATTTACTAAGTTTAGCGAGCTTTAGACCTGCTCCTAGACCTTGTCTTTCTGCTCTTACCACGCACTACCATGTACGTCACAAGCGCTGCCACTGCCACAATAGCGCCTAGAACAATCCAGCGATGATCCTTGTATTCCTGCTTCACTCTACTCTCGAATTTTTCAAAGATGTTCTGTTTGCCATTGGAACTCATCTTTGTCAACTTTCTTCTTTTACACACAAAACAGAAAAAAAATTAGTCTGTGTGTTCCAGGACAGTTTGTGCGATTTTTAGTACCTGGCCTGAACTTAACCAAAACCATTCACCTCTGACCCATTTTTGATACTCTTTCAAATATTGGTGGAGGACGTGTTCTACTTCAAAAGCTTGTTCTACTTCCACCTGCCACAGCAATCGTATGAGGTTGGGGTTCCCTGTTTGCAATTGTTTCACTCTTTTGGAAGGATTGCATGATACGCCAAACTTGTATAAATGATCATTGGAGTGCATTACGTACAAGAAGTTGCTGTGTGCCATGTTTGACAAACTTGCAGAAATTTTCCTTGGAACAAAAACAATTGCGTTGGAACGTGCAGTCGTTGGTGGGTAGGGCCAAAAGATTAATCCAAGATTCTTTGACAAGGGTGGGAAAAGTGGCCACAAACATATATAGCCAGAGCTTGCGATCAGGCAAGAAATGGTCACAAAAAATGTTGTAGAGGACCACCACATCAGCCTTCCACACATGAGTTTGGTTGCGCTCAAGGCGTTCGAGCAGCTCCTCGAATTTGATTTTAGGTACGTACTTGGCTTTTGTTGATTGATAATGTAACTTTTCATTCACCAGTTCATGGATGTCGTAGGACCACTGGAGCAAATCTTGGTGTTGATCAATGATAGGTTCAAAGTCCAACACATTTACCAAAGCTATGTAAGAGGTGCGACAATACACGCATGGCATTAAGAATATGAAAGAAAACAGAAATATTTTTAAACAGCTTTGCACATGTTCGTCCCTACTTCCAAAGCGATGAAGAAAACAAATGTGGTGTAAAATTCTCCAAACAATGGGACCCCAAATCTTGGTGTTCATGATCCTTTTCTTGCAACATCCAAAATCTCTTCAATCATTTGCATTTGTTTCTCTGTAAATGCTTTAAATTCTGGCATACGTTTTCTTTTGGTGGGTGTAAAAGAAGCAGTCTCCATTCCCTCAGACGTTGTAATGTATTCTGCACGCAAATTGCCATCCACTGTCAAGAAATCTCTAAAGGACAAAGAAGTGGTGGGCGTGTTTGTGGGCACATAAATGGGAGATGGGCAAGGCATGTAGGATGGAGATGGTTGGGGAATGTAAGCTTCTTTTCTGACGTACTCCACAGTTTCGACAAAGTTGAGGGTATGGTGCAGTCTTTCATTCAATGGCACATGTGGACGACTGGGAAGTGTGCGCACAATGTTGAAATTTGGTGCGTTGTTACTTAGGTCCACACCACCATTGGCCAATACATCTGTGCCAGCGCATGACCCAATGTTGGGTAAACGCCCCAACATAATGTTTTCAGTCACTCCACTCAACACGTCTGTGGCATGGTGCATGGCAGCTTTGGCCAACACTGTGTGCTGACGTTCAAAGGAACAGCGTTTTAGGGTACTGGGGTCGTGGTTCAACACACCATACCTCGTCACACTGTGCACCACACCATTTCTAGTCATGGCTTCCACCAACAGCATGAGGTGGCGTTCATTGATGTAGGAACCATCATACGTCATGATGTCATGCAATTCATAAAACAAGGTGGTGACAGCAGCCTCAATGCCAAATTGAGCGTACATGTCCAACACGCTGTTGGAAACAGCTGTGAGAGGGTTAAGGAAGGGGATTTTGAGGACGTCCACCAAGTTGGATCCCAAGATGTGGCACACCCAATCTTTGCTTTCCACCACCTTGCCCTGCACTTTGGTGAAGTTTGTTGTTTTGACATTGGTGGCCGTGGACACTTCTGTAATGTTGGGAATGCCACTCACAAACGCATGGGTGGTGAGTGTGTTGAAAATACGCTGAACAAATGCTTTTTCCTTCACATCGTCTTCCAAAATGGCTGTGGGGCAGTCAAATCTAATTCTCAAGACCCAGTCCCCCATCACATTAGTTGGGGACCACACAACACTATCCAAATGTTTTGCCTCCTGATCACATTTTAGCAAAGCGCGCGCCACACTTTTAGGTGTTAATTGTCGTCTACGCATCACAGACTTGTTCAAAATACACCTCATGATCCAAGAACAGTTGGGGGGGTTTGTATCAAAAGGCCCAAACAGTTGTAAAAGTTCTGTGTCGTCACTTTTCTCTTCATGATGCATCACTGTACTCAAACACACCACATCCCCAAACATGGTTTGTTCCAAGATGGGCGCCAACACTTGTACATGGCTCTTGAAGGAGGGTTTAAAAGATGCAGTGATTTTAGGTGTCTTGAGGCATTTGGACACATTGACCAACTCTCTCAAGCGTGGAACACCTCTGGTGACTGGCACACAATCCCTGCCAGTGTTGTGAAATGTATTGAGCGTCATTTGAGTCAGAGGTTCTCCAATGGATTGAGCAGCCAAAACACCCACCATTTCTCCACTCGCCACCTGGCGTTGGCACCACTCTGCCTGAAGTTTAGAAATTAGATTCATGAAATTGAGTTTGGATGTCCCCACTAAATCTTTAGTGCACAACACACAGCGCAGATGTAGTCGACATTGAAGGGTTGCTTCAAAGCCAAAATTAGTGATGACCCATTCACAGCATTGCCCAACGTTTTCCACCACACATTTGGATGTGAGCCCCCCTGTTTTGGTTTGCTTGAATGTATGTTGAAATTGCAGAATGGGCACCAATATTCTAGGGTCCAAGGCGCAAACACCCCACTGAGAAGCGCGATCTTTTCTGATGCGATTGCGTAATTCAATCAATTTTGCAAATTCTGAGCCTCTTTTTTTTCTAAAACAGTAAGTGCGTGCCACAGTGACATTGTCCATTTTCAAAATAGGCAGCGTCACCATTTTCAAAAAAGTGGCGTCCATGCCATCTCCTCCATAACAAAATTGCACAATGTTTTGATGATCGTCCAACACCATGCCATGACGACCCACAATGAAATTTTCCATAGTCTTGGTGATTTGGCGCTGCAAATAGCCAGTCTGGGATGTTTTCACTGCAGTGTCCACCAACCCTTCCCTGCCAGCCATGGTATGGTGAAAGTATTCATGGGGATTCAAGCCATCAATATAGGAGGCTTGCACATGGCCACGACTTGCAGTTGTTGCTGAATTTTCAAAACAACTCAAGGTTCTTTGTTGACCATTTCCAATGCGTTTTCCACCAATGATTTGCTGTCCCACCACAGACGCGATTTGAGTAATGTTGATGGGCGATCCTTTGGCACCACAACTCGTCATGATTTTCAATCTGTTTTCATGACCCAACGCCTTCTGCGTCAGTTTCCCACACTGATCAAAAGCGCGTTGCAAGATCTGTATTTTATGCTGCTCGTCTGCCCCTGCAGAATCTAAAATGTCCATTGTTTCCCTGACCCTGTCATGAATTTTTTCTACTTTGGTCCTTGTGTCCTTGTCCACAACACAATCAGAGTAACCCACACTAAACCCATGCATGTTGACCCAACGCCCCACCATGCGCTGCAAATCACTGACAAAGTGTTTGGCTGTGGTGTGCCCAAAGTGTAGCACTAAACTATGAATGATCTTGGACAAGTGTGTGGCTTTTAACTGGCCCTTCACCAAACATCCTAGTTGGATTGAGAAATCTGTCGTGGAAAAGGAAAAGGAGGGGGGGAACAAAGACGATACCATTTGTTTTCCACTGCACCCCAGAATTGTTTGAATATGTTGTTGAGGGTACTCCACCTCCATCCACATGATGGAAGCAGTTTGAGCATCCAACCAACATTTGTCAGCTGTCAGCAAGTACACACCCACCACACAATCCTGAATGGGTTTGATGATGGTTTTGCTTTTGGCAGGGGACACTATGTGCAACGCTGATGCCATCAACGTCATCACTTCTGCCCTAGCCATTTCTGATTGAGGCACGTGCAAATTCATTTCGTCCCCATCAAAGTCTGCATTGTAGGGCTTGCAGCAGGCTGGGTTGAGACCAAACGACATGACACCATTTCTCACTACCACCCTATGCCCCATCATGCCATGTTTGTGTAAAGTGGGTTGGCGATTCATCACCACCCAATCGTTGTTGCGCAAATGCCTCTCCACCACATCCCCAATTTCCAAACGAATGCGCTCACGTTTGATGGGCGTCATGTATCGCAAATGGATGGTGGCGCCACTGCTTTTCTTCAACACTCTATTGGCCCCACCATAGTGATGTGGACCTTTGCCCACAGCCCTGAGCAAGTCCATGTAGTTGAGGGTATTCACAGTTTCTGGATACGTCAGCTTCATGGCCACTTCTTTAGGGATGGCGATTTGGTCAATGTCTAGTGTGGGGTCTGGTGTAATGACAGTTCTTGAGCTAAAGTTGACGCGTTTCCCCATCAAATTCTTGCGAAAGCGCCCCCTCTTTCCACTCATGTATTCAAACAAGGAGGCAGTGGGCAGGCCAGAGCGTTGTTTGGATTGAAGCCCCCCAATCTTGTTCCACATCAAGGTAGCAATTTCTTCTTGAACTTTGTCCTCAATCACCAAGCGATCTCTGTCGTTTCCATTTGGGGTTCTGTGCCACTCCTCCATCTTTCTCAACACTGTCACATACTTGTCAGTAAAGTCATGGGAACCACGCGAATTGGCAACATGGTCTTGAATGGAGGGTCTGACATAGGGAGGCACCACCAACAGCACCTGCATGATAAAGTCTTTGGGGTGAGTACTCTCAAATCCCATGAATGCCAAGTCATCTTCAGATACAATTTCCAACATGTTTCTGGCCACAGACGCACTAAAAGGTTGGTGGGCAAACTGTTGCTCTTTTACACTGTCAAATGAGGTGGAGGGTGGCCACACACATTTCACACTCAGTTTGCCATCTTTGGAAAATTGAGGTTGGGGCCCTCCACAGTGGGGGCAGCACAATACTTTCTTGCAGACCACATCCAATTTGGACACGTTATTGCACAAGGTCAAATACTTTTGGCTGATGACGCAAGTTTTTTTCAGACATTTTGTTTTGGGTTTAGGGGGAATGTTGTCCAGTGTCTTGTAGATGCGCAGCCTGGAGCAAAAGAAGCAGATGCAATTGAGGAGTTTGGCAAGGTCATCCACATAAGACACATGATATACAGGAAATGGCAATTCAATGTGGCCAAAATGCCCAGCGCAATGCAACATGTCATGACCACAAGTGCAGCACCTCAAGCGCCTGTCAGTCACTCCCATGCGTGGGTCTAAGGGTCCCCCTGTTTGAGGTAAATTTTTGCTGTACAGCGTTTTGGTGGTGATGGTACACGCAGATATGCTTCTTTTTTCCTCATCTGACAGGAGCTTGAATTGAACGCTTTTCAAAGTTGTACGATATTCTGGATCAGTATCAAAAAGCTCATACTTGATTGTTGTCATGGCGATTGAACTTCACTTCGATCCCACACCAGTGCAGGAGCAATGGCACAAATGCCAAGCGCAAAAACTGACCTTGGAAAATGTGCGCAACACTTCAGTGAGTTTACGCCCCAAGATGTCTGGATCCATTCACCTCATCAACTGCTCCAATGTCACCATGGTGGTGCGCACTAAACTCAATCACATCATGCTTGAAAATTGTAAGGGGGTTGCCCTCAAATTGTGCTGTCCCCTCATCAGTGGTTTGGACCTCATACGTTGCACCAACGTCTCCCTCATTCTGCATGTTTGGCGTGTTGCTTTCTTTGTTGATTTGTTCAATACATTGAATTGCAGTTTGAGGTTGGTGGGCTTTTCTATTTTGCCTCATATTCGCTGTTGCGACTGCAAATGGCTGGCGCTGCTCAGAGTCAAAAATGAATGGCACACCAAAGGTCACACACTTTATTGGCTCTTGGAACAATTACCTCACAAATGGCAATGGCTGACAATTTGAGCAATACGAGCTTGTTTTTGTTGTCGTAACTTTTCCCTGCGACGTCGACGTTTTGCCTTTTTGTTGGTTTTGATAACTTCCCTTTTTCTTTTTTCTTTTTTTCTAAGAGCTTCTTGTTTTGCTTTGTGTTTCTTGTTATAGCGTTTGTGACGTTCCATTTTTGCGTGTAGTAAAGCCTCATATTGTTCTCCCAACATTTTTGGGGAAATACGACGAAACATGGGCCCAGGTTGTTGTTCTGGCATATAAAACTTACATTTGAAAAGGGGACAGACGTACGCCAAAGCACCTGTCTTGTCCACAACACAGAGCTTGGCAAATTCCCCACACTGACATTTGGGTTCTGTGTCCACAAAGGTGCCAGCACTGCTCTTCCATGGCGCCTTTTTGGGTGCCAGTTTCTCATTCTTGTCGCTCATGGTGGGAAACAATGTCACCAAATCTTCCTTGGGAAATGTGGTGGCCACAGAAGCAAACTGCTTGCGACATTGGATGCCATTGTACGCTTTGTGACTGAAACATTTTTGCACCAAACCCTTGGTGGTTGCCAAAAAATAGACTGAGGATCCTCCATGGTACCCCCCCTTGTTGGAACAGTAATGCTGTCCCAAATTTGTGCTGCCACCCAAGTCTGGATCAGACACCACATTCACAAGATAACACATGCCACCCTTGCCTCTCATGACCTTTGTCACCTCACAATCTGCATACACTGGTATGGAACGTATGGTGCGTTCCAAAATGTGCCATTGTGCGTCGCCAGCATCCAACTGTTCGCGTTGTAGTGCTGGCCCCCCAACACGTGCAGGAATGGTGGCACTGCGCTTCCTAATTTGTTTTTGAGATTTCAATGGGCTGTATGCAGGTCGCCCCTGGGGTTCCACAAAACCTTCAGTTGCAACAGGGTTGGGGCCAGGCACACGTATGGAGGTCGACATCAATGCTTGCGCAGGATTGGTTTGGAGTGCGTTGAGCAGTGTGCTGCTGCGTTGCCCATCGTCTTTCAAAACATAGGTGGGTGTGTAGGGGGCACTTTGCTCAGTGCGTTGTTGTCTGCCTCCACACAAGTCACAGTCGCGTCGCTTGCAGCAGGAGGTCGCTTTTCTGCTGTAGAGCAGCCTCAAACCTTGAGATTTGGTGCCATACACACCTGGATCCAAAATTGTAGACCAAGGGTCTTCTCCTTCCAAATCACGTGGGAACTTTTGTTGCAATTGGTACTTGATGGACGCCAACATCAGAAGCATCTGGTGCAACGTCACCTTGAGTTGAGGCATGTGCAAATGCACTCCCAACTTGAGTCCAGACACTTTCACATTGTTTTTCAAAGTCCTTCGCTTGGGTTTGGGTTGGGACATGCACACAATGAGCAGAAATTGATTGGGTTCTTGTAATCCAGGGTAAAAGGATTTCACGACTTGCTGCAAACATTGGATTGCTTCATCCAAGTCAGGGGGCCAGCCATCTCCCTTGGATGACCAGAAATCCAAGTCAAAGTAGGGGTGAAAAGGATACTCTTCGTCCTCCAACACAAAGGATTCGCTCATATACACCTTCTCATGGTCCATAAAACATCTGCCAAGCACTTTGAACCAGTCTTCACGCAGTTTGTCTGGCACATAGAAGCGTCCTCCCTTGAAAGCGTCCATGGAAGTGTAATTGGGTTTGAGAGGCAACTTGTAGGGCCCATACGTGGCTCCACGTGCAATGACAAGGTCATTCTTGCTAATGAATTCGCGTATGGGAGCATCATGGGATGTCAAAGGTTGGCGTGGCATAGGAAATTACTTTGTCAAACCCAAGATAAAAAAATTGTGGATTTAGAATTTGCTTTTCTTAAGTAAAATGAACCATAATGAAGTCCAGGAATTTACAGTCTCTCTCAGTATGTAAGCTGAGACAAATTGCGAAAAAAAATCGCATTAAGCGTTGGTATCGCTTACGCAAACATTATTTAGTACGCCACATTTTGCGCAACGACGCCAGTGTCAAAATTCAAAGATGTTTTAGGAAATGGCGACGCCTCAAATCCATTGATCCTTATTGCCCCATTACTATGGAAGCGCCTGTCCTTCCATTCAGACATGTGTCCACCACTGGCATCACTACCATTTTTGATGCGAGGGCCCTATACTCCTACCTAACAACATCTTTTACTTTGGCCAACCCCAAGACGATGATTGCGTTTAACAAGTGTGAAATCAGACGCCTAGACAACATTTTGGGATTGAGGGGACCTCAAAGCATTTTAGAGCAGTGCCACACGTTTCCAGCCCAACGATCAGCCATGATTGAGCGCAATAATTTATTGTCGTTTCTATCACGCGAACTTGATGACCACATTCTGAAAATCATTGAATTATCATACACTCCCAACGCAAACTACCCAAGTAGCATGTATTACATGCAAAGTCAAATTTTTCCCAACATTGTGCCCACTTTGGCTGACATGGTGGGGTTGGATGCACAAGAAACTCAAGAAATTATCAAGGAAAGTATTCGACGTCTGGGAGAAGAAGCAGAAAGAAATTGTGTTCTTGTTAAGGTGGCTCAAGATTTCCTGTTGAGTCGCAAACTTCAATTTGAGACAGAAATCCAAGAGGAGGACGACGTGTTGTTGTTACCTGGTCCTTAATGGGTCATTTTTTCACAGTGGTGTGACCATCTTAAAAATGATTGGGATAAACAAAAAGGTACTTTGTATGGCGTTTATTTTCGATCTGGATTACACCTTGTATGGCCCAGAGTTTCGCAAATACGAACATTCAGAAAACTTATTTTATTCCAAGTTCAAACGCGATGGGTTGCTAAACGAACAGCTGAAGCAATTGCCTGGTAAAGTTTATTTGTTTACCAATGGTAATGACGACCATGCCTTGGATGTGATTAAGAAAATGAAATTGAAATGCATTTTTCGTAATCACATTGTGACGCGCGACACTTTTGGAGGACTGCAAAAACCTGACAAGCGCATTTACCCCCTAGTTATTCAAAAATTTAATCTGAAAAACTTGAAACCCCAGCACATTTATTTCTTTGAAGACACGCCTAAAAACTTGAGGGTCGCCAAGCGTTTGGGGTGGACCACCATTCTCATACATCCAAGTACAAGGCGAAAACCTTCTTATTGCGACTTGAAATTCGACACCATTTACGACGCGCTCGCACACTTTTGTAAGAAAAAAAGGAGACAGAGAAAAAAGTCGTCCTCGAAACGTAAAAGGAAGCTGTCAAGTTCCAAGAACAAAAAGAAAAGGGGACCTAAACCCAACTTTCGGCCTAGGAAGAAATGACATACATTTGTTCTAAAATGTCATCTACAATATCGTCGTCCACACCCTCAATGTAGGCGCGATTAGTTTCAAATTTATCTTTGATATATATGGTGTACCTGAGACCTAAATGTTCCTCTATATTTACTTTTAAATGATTAAAGAGTATTGACCAAATTTTGTGTGGGTCACTAAGAGCGTGCCCAGTCAACTGCTTAAAGACATCGTCAAAAGCATCACATGTATCTTTGTGTTTAAAATCAAGAAACTTAGAGTAAAACACGCTTTTGAATACTGTGTTGTCCTCCAAAAATTTACAAAACTCACATCGATGTCTCAACAATGTATGGAGAAAATCCTTGAGAAACTCTTCAGTGACCAAGGAATTCACACAGACATGTGTTCTAATAAGAGGCACAAAAAAAGTATTTCGCTGGGTAACATTCATGACACAGATTTGTATTTGATACAATAATTTTTTACACAACAATTTGAACATTGTTTTCTGTGAAGTCTGTGTAATGGGACTGCCTGACACAGTAGGCAGCTGCTGTATGACCAACAAATTGTCTACATCAAAATTAAAATATCAACGTCTACAACAATGGATGACATATGAATTACAACATCTTCACCATGCTCTTCTTTGTCAAGACCACGTGCCACTGTTTTGCTCCCCTGCATGTCTGCATGAAATAGGCCGCATGCACATGAAGCATTCAAAACGCACATTGAGTGTGACTTTGTTTAATGGCAACGTATTAAAGTTTCACCAAAAACCACAATCAATGGAACGCAAGTGCCTTACATTTATGGGAAGGGACCCACAAATCAAACTGTGTGTGGGAGATGGCATTCTGTTTCATAAAGTGACAGTGCATCGCAAGTGTGACACATTTTTACAATATTATGTTAAATCTATCCATTAAATTTATTGATACCTCAAAACAAAATCATGAGTGATGTTACTTTGGATCGTGTCTTTGTGTCCCTGCGAATTTTGGGAGGAGTCCAACCCAATAAACGCGTTGCAACGCAGACTGGTGCATTACGTATTGAAGACGATTCTTACTTGTTGGGGTTGAGGCGCGCCTGGTTTGGAGAGTCTAGGGAAAGCAACATCAAATTTTTAGAAGCCATGTTTCAAGACGTTTTTAGTTTAATTGCGAGCAAGTTAGATCAAAAAGGTGAGGAAATCGGTCAACCCTTTTATTCATTGGACAACTTGAGGCAACAATCCAAAGATGCTTTGGAGCGATCGCGTACTGGCCTGCTCAATTTATGTGAAACGTACGCCCACGACATCAACATGGTCAAGAGATTGGAGTGGTTGGTGAGTAAAGTAAATTCCTTTGTGGTGGAAATTTTGGAGTTGACGCCTCTCTAACACTGATGCCTAATTTTTACAATGGTAAACTGTTCTGGGTACAGCCTGTAATACACCCAATACAATGTGTAGGCAGCGTCCCAATACGATGGCAATTTCTTTTCTTTGCCAAGCGCAAACGTTTTCACTGTCTGAATAATGTGTTTGTTGGGAGTGTAAAGGCAGAGCTGCCATTGTTTGGCCACTGATTGTTTGGGTATAGTGACGTCCACACCATTGATTTTCACCACTTCGCAATAGTCGTTGGGGTACAATTCCTTAAAAGTTCTTAGGGACTTTCCTTCCCAATGCTGTGCCATCCAACAACAACTTTTCTGCGTCCCTAAAAGCATAAAACTTTTGGTTTTCAACATCAAAAATAGAGGGTATTTTCAGACACCTGTGCCTGACCTCAGGTTCTGTCATGACACAAATGCGTTTTGCCAAATTAGAACCATGATCGTCCAACCACTTTACAATACGCATGGACCCTTGTTTGGCGTCCAACATGGGTGTAGGTCCCAAAAACTTGGGAACGTACGCCAAAGAATGCACATATACAATCCATTGAGGATTAAGGTCCTGACGTGCTTTTAATTCGTGCATTTTAAGATCTGCATCTCCAAAAAATTTGGCCAAGGCATTCTGAAATTTTCGTTTGTCCCCCACGTCTAACAAAATCTGGCGTTTATTTCCCTCTCCTTTCAATATGATTCCATACTCTCTGTCCCAGTTTGCATCTACATTCTTAATGGATTTCAGGGGCACAATGTCACATTGAAGCCCTGCGTCATGGCAAAGACGTTGGAAACGTCTCCAAAGATCATTCGCAAGAATGGAAGGGATAATGATAGTGGCCATTAACTGTGTTTTAACTGTGTTTTAACTAACTATTTTTTACTTTGAGTTTTGAAATTAATTTCTTGAAAGCCATGGACTGCCATGTGTCTCTCAATGTGATATCTTTGCACGACACCTGCTTCCTGAACTTTTTCTCCACCTCATTCATGCGCTTGACATGTTGTGGAAATTTGGTGAATTCGAGCCTGGTTTCCATGTTTTTCCAACGTTTCACACAACTCTGTGCTGTTTGGGCAATCAATGCCATTTTGGGTCCATACGTTTTGGAATAAGTGTGGGGGTCACTAAGCACGTCTGCGTCACACAGGGAATCCAATAGTTTTGGAATGTTTTGGGCATAAGAGCTCACATGGTCAAAAATCATGGCCTCCATCATGAATGGATCTTGCTCCAACAGTGCCTGTGATTGTGCTAGAGACAATGAGGGATTGTGCAACATGTGCTTGGTGGCTTCAAAAATATCCCCATGCACTTGAATAGGAAACTTATCCACTTTTTTATCGTTTACTTTCTTGTCATTTAATTTTTTGTCGTTCTTTACCTTCACTGCACTGTGGGTGCTCAAAGACCACTGGACGCTCAAAATAGATTTTCGCACGTCTCCAGCACAGATGGTGCAGACGTTGCGCAGCACCATTTTGGAAATGGACAAATTTTCCTTCATTAATATCTTGCCAATGAGGCGCTCCACTTTCCACACTTTAGGAGGGTACACGCGCACCAATTCCACACATGGCAGTTGGAGGAGAGGTTGTAGTTTTTTTTCAAGGGAATAAATGGAGTTGCACGTGCAACAAATAGGTCCCAAGCGTGAATTGGTGGCGTGTTTCTTCATAAACGCAGTCACTTTTTTCAAGACGTCAAAGCAGTTGTCCAATTCATCTAACAATATGCCTCCACGTTGCCCAGTCTCTAGGGTGGATAAAAGCCCACACTTTCTCAGATACGCAGCAATATCTGTGTCAGTCACACTGGAGCAATTGAGTTCGCACAGCTTGTAACCACGAAGTGCCACCCTCCCCAAACACGTTTTTCCAACGCCACTACCTCCACACAATACCAATACTTTGGTGTGAGAACCTGACATGAAATTCAGGATCTTTTTCTTAACATAGTCGTCGACAAGCACCCCACTCATCGTCGTGGGACAGTGTTTTTGGGTCCACGACATAGAAGCTGAAGGGGTTTTTGGCAGGGGGCGTTTTGTCGTCATGGGTGGGGGGAATTCCCTTCTAAATTGTGCGATTGGTCGTGGGGAAAGGGACTCAGCAGGAGGCGCCATCACTTGAACAGTGGGTTGGACCACTGACTTTTTTGCCTTTGGCTTTTTCCTCCTCTTTCTCCTTCTCTTTGTGGGCCTGCACTTGGTCAAGGTGGCAGTAGAATGACGCACACGTGTCCCAGAGATGTGAGGGTAGTGATGTTCTGGCATTTTCCTCCTCTTTCTTCCAAGCTTCTTAGCCTTACTCAGAGGTTGCAACTGTGTATGCTGCCTAACACCACTGCTTTGCTGCTGTTGCAGGAAGGAGTAGGTGTCAAAATCATCAGCCATTAAATTTCGAGATTTAGTTGATGGCAGGACTTTTATTGCGCTGGCGTGTCATTAGTTTTGATGTTGGGATACGCAATTTAGGAATTTGTATTTTGCACGCTTTTAAAAATTCTTCCCAATTACGCGTTCAACATTTTGAATTGGTCGACATTTTAGAGGAGGGGGGGTGCAAAACTAGAAATGCCAACAAAGTGCCTGGAGCCACTTTGCGTCAATGTTTGATGCAAATGCTACAATCACGCCAAGACATTTTTGTGCCTCCCCAAGAGGAGTATGACATGTTTGACGAACAAGTTTATGCGTGTACCACAGTTCCAACGTTTGTAGCAGTGGAAATGCAAACCAAACAGAAATTCGCGACCATGGCTGCCACCATTTACGACTGGTTCGAGTTTAAGCATGGTTTGGAGGTGGAATACGTGCATGGTAGTAGAAAATTGACTGTGTATGGCAAGGGAGGGTCAGGGGCTCATGCCACCAACAAACAGCAAGGGATTTGGGGATGTGAACAGTTTTGCAAGGAACACACTGAACTCAACCAGCCTTTTTTGGAGTGGTTTGGGACCTTGAAAAAAAAGGATGATGTGGCAGACTCAGTGTTGCAAGCTGTGTGGCTCCACTCTAAGAAAATGAATACACAACCTAAATGAAAGATGATGATTTTATATCCAACATCATTCAACAATACATCAAGCAATTGTCGATAGCACGTGGTGGGCACCAAACAACCATGGTGAGGCATGTTCCTATTTCTGATGCAAAACAATTGTTAAATCCCACCCCAAATTGTTCTCCTGACATAGACAAGTGTTGTTTATGCATTAAACGTCCTGCAACCCATATGGTAGTCCACACCTTTCATGTTAATCCCTACATGTTTGTGTGTAAGCTTTGCTTTGAAAAAATCGTCTAAACCTGACGCCAATTTTAAAGAAGAGTTTTGAAAAGGATGGATAATTTATTGCTAAAGCGCAAACATTTCACACGTCATTTAGCAGGGACAAAAGGAGAGGTGCCTGTACTATCACAACCACTCTTGAGTCTGGACCCTCGACCAAGCGCAAACACAAGCTCCATCCTGTCGCAAATGGTGGCTGCCAGATACTCAGTATTAAAGATGGCTGGCGTTGTGGCGACAGGTGTCATCATTCTACTTTTTGTTTTAGATCCTCCATTTATCCACCAAACTACTAAAAACGACATTGTGCGTGGCGACATTAACACAACCAATGTCCTGAGTTGGAGTTTGGCCTCAGCCATTTTAGTCATTGTTATTGCTCTTTACAAATCTTTTACGCATCATGGAAAGTGACACCTACGATTTCTATGCCCAACCCCAAAATCAGGACCATGTAGTCACCAAACATAAAATTGGGCACCTCTTTTACTACTTTAAGCATGTGAATCGCCACACCCAAGAAGTTGTGCGCTTTGGAAAGTCAAAAACACCCAAGGACTTTTTACCCCAACAGGTGCAATTGGTGCGCAGATTGTGCAAAAAGTTTTACACCAAAAAAATACTGAGGCACTTGGTCGTGCCCCTTATTACTAAAACAACCACCATTAGTCTGCGTTGTGTGGACTGGCTGGTCACCAATTATTGTGAAACGCAGCGTGTTGTGTACAAAACCCAAAAAGGCGATGTGATTGAACTGCGTCAATTGTATGAAAGCTGGCTGGACAGGTTTGGGAAGAAAAATTTGGATTCGTATCGCAGACACTGGCGCCTCTTGTTTCATTGCGACAATTTAGTGTACTCCACCACACCTGCACAGCTCAATTTTTTGCATCTGTGCTCAGTATATGGTGTGTTGGATTATTGCAAAAAGTACAAGAAGGATATTGAGGGAGATCTGGTGGCACACCAACAGCGTCACAGAAAACCAAAACGACGACGCACCCACCCACGATCTCCCACCTATTACCCAATGGAATACATGTACCAATCCATCACCAACATTGTGATGAGCGACGATGGTGAGGACACTGAATGAAATTTTGTGCTTTAAAACAAATGGAACGATCATGGAAAAAGTCCCTCATTCAATTCCATGTCGTGTCCAAGCGCGTCAGTGTCAGGCAGAGACGCACTATATTTAATGCCATTCGCTCATTTAAGGGGGGTGTTCTGACAGCAGATTTATTTTTTCCTCATTTTGGGATGACGTTGGGAGAATATTGTACATGGCACATTTTGAATGAATTTTCAAGGAAAAAACGCTGCACTACTGCCACGCGTCATGGCAAAAACTGCTAAATCATCCTTGATCACATTTTCCTTAATCGATTCTAATGTTTTGACAACAGTGGACTTGGTGTTGGGGAATTCTTTGTCTGGCCGCACTTTTAAAATAAAACAGGTGATCGTTTTAAGCAAAAAGTCCACATCACAATGGCACTCCACCACATAATGCACGATTTTTCCAGATTGCTCATGTTGTTGCCACAGAGAATCCAAAATTTGATTAGGTGCTTGGTCCATGCGCCCATAAAAGACATGGTTTTGGAATTGAAGGCCAAAACGTATTATATCGTGCATCTTTTTCCCATCCAACACATTGAGTGTCAGGGTGTCGTGGCGTAAATTTAGAAAGAAATCAATGGTGTGGTCGCACTTCCACTTAAAACAAGTCAAGTACCTTCCTGTGGCCACTGGTTCATTGGAGGGCATGAATATGAGGCCATCGCTGCGATGACCGCGTGTTTGGTTTAAGACAAAGGTGGCTTGATGCAAAGGAAAAAATTGCTTGAGACGAAAATGCACCATGGGGGCAGTGCAGGCAGAGAAAATGAAGCCTTGAATCACCTGATATTCCAATTCAGTGTCGTCACAATGTTCTGTTACATGAAAAATCAATTTGTTCAAAGCTTCAGAGCGTGTAGGCAGCAGAGGTTGAGATGAAATGTTGGGAAATTTGGGACTCGCCACCAAGTCAAAGATGAGATAGTGCAACACTTGTTGGTTGGAGTCGTACACCAACTCTCCATCCAACAGTGTTCCATCAAAGTGAATCTCCAAAGCAACCACTGATACTTCCCAACACTCTTGCTTGCGATTGACCATAAATGATTTGGGTTCCCCATCAGACATGCGCGTCAGCAAAAGAAGGTAGCGAACACCATCACTTTTCTCCAATAGGGCATAAGGTTGAGTTTTTAAATGTTGAAAATGATGGCGTTGCAGCGACACAGCGTCTGGCATGGGTGTCGTTTTACGCTTTGGGGGTACTTTCCACAAATGAGCAATGCGTTGTTTGATCAACACTTGAGTTTTCACATCATTCACAGGGTACCCAGAAGGCACCAAAGGGCCTTGGTGAGGCAAAGACCTCAATTCCCACGACGCTGTGGTGGCGTCTTGACCTAGGTCAAAATATTGTGTCATCTTCATAAATTGACTTGTCTAATTTTTATGGCACAGCAAGAATTACGTGTGTTGCCAATCACACCTCCTGAACGCAAATTCCCATGGGTTCCCTTTAGCTTGATGTCCAATTATGGTTTGGATAAAGAAAAGCGTCAACGTAAAACTTCCTCCAAAGTTTTGGGGTTGCTCAGGTGTAATCCACAACGTTTTAAGGGTTATGTGAAATTACTACATATTTTTTCCAAAAAAAGGTTGGGGCTTCAATACATAAGAACAAAAGACATGACAGATATGTGTCGTCCTATGCGCAGTCTGGTGGAGGATCATGGTCATTATTTCACTGTTTGGGCCATTTTGACAGATGATTTCGATGTGAAATGGTGGGATATCTACATCAACATCACCCTATTGATTGAGCATTGGACGAAATATGGGTTTGTACAAAACCAATTTTTACTGGCACATGTGCTCTTGACCATGAAGGATTTTCTAATACAAACACCCCACGCCAATGAAGTGACTTATATTGCCCCCCATTCCCAAACAGGGGGTTTGGAACCCCAGCAACAAAAACTGTATTCGTGGTTGTACGAGTTGGAATCTCATGTACAAACCAACACCAACTTTTTTCAAGCCACTCACTGGGTTGCGCTTCCCCAATGTTCCTTGGTTGTGGACGCAGGATCCAAACAACTCATGGAAAGGGGGCGTATTATGCCCCAACACAGCACCATTGCGTACTTTGGTGGTATGGTGTTTGGAGGTTGTGGGAGTGGGCGCACATGGACTCTGTTGAAATATGTAAAACAGAATTCTGTGTTGCCTACACTGGTAGGCACGCATATACAATTTATTCAAACGAGCGCTACCCTAGTGGTGTGTGGAGCCTATGCAGTACAGCATTGGGCAGAGGTTGCCAAGGACGTTTTTCACAATTTTGACATTATCCTTTTGGAAAATGTGACGTCTTGGAAGAAAGTGACGTACAACATGCTCTTGAAAGCGAAATTAGTGATTGTGTCTGGGCGATTGCTGCAAAATAGCACGTATGTGAACGATATCAAAACTTTGTTTCAACGATACATGCTCAATCGCGACGTTTACACCCAAACAAGACACTGGACGCCCTCTAACGTCACCACCAACTCCCTAATGAATGTAGTGCGCACTACAGATTTAAAAACCTTTATGGAGGGCGCACAACCACAGTTGGGGCTCATGCACTGGCGACGCATCATTTATGAACATGTCAATGACCAAGTCACAGCAAGATTACATCCTTGGCTAAAGTACAACACTTCTTTTATCATTTACTTAAACAGCGCTTGCATGCACAAGCATGTGGATGTGTGGGAATGGGAAGATGTATGGTTTGGCTCTTTGTGTGACACTGAATTCCAACAATCCAATGTGGTATTGCACACCAATTTCACCAAACGCTGTTTGTTTAACATGAATGTCGAGTTTGAATACTCCCAACCAAATCATACTGTTTTGCATTTAGTTACTTTGAGATCTGATGAACTCTTGCAGCTTGACTTATATAAAAGAACCAAACATGAGTTGCCATTGTGCACTACGTCCAAGTTTTTAAAGCACATACAGTGGCCTCCTCAAATGACATTAAACGAACTCAAGGTGAATTTTAGGAATGCGTTAAAAAAAAGTCATTCCTCCAATGAAGTGTTTTGCCTGGGTCAACTGGACGAATGGCAACCAACTCAATGCATTATCTGCTGTGACCATAACACTAACTGTTTCTTGATTTGTGGTCACTCCTTTTGCAGACAGTGTGTAGTTCGCTCAGAAAATAATTGTCCTGTGTGTAAGCAATATTTTCATGGACGAACAAGGCGTTCCCAAGCAGTGGAGATTATTGACGTCAGAGCAAAGACTGAAATTTCGAGTAAGTTAGAGGCAGTGGCCGCCTTTATTAAGGCAAAAGTGAATGAAAAGTGCGTCGTGTACATGGAAATCAAAAAATGCGAACAGGAATTGGGGGAGTGTCTCAGTCAACACAAAATCCCTTTTTTGACGTTCGGTGGGAATTTGGCAAAATGTAAAAAAACGTTGGCGCAGTTTCAAAAGAGTACAACACAAAACACTTTGTTGGTAAAAGGCACCAACACAGCAGATGATGCTAAATGTGGCTTGCGTTTTCCTTTAGCGTCACATCTCATTTTGCCCCATTGGCTAGGAGCACCTACAACACAATGTATTGTGGGCATGTTCAAGACATTTGACAGGCAAAAACAGTTTGTTATTCATCGCTTTATTGCCAAAGACACTGTGGAACACAAACTATTTTAAGAAACTGTACAAATTCCCTCTTTGGTCGCCCCCCCCACTGTTTTTACGTCGTCTTTTCTTGCGTTTCCCCTTGTTTTGCCTCAACTCCAACTGTTTTTCCTTCACAAAATCGTTAAAACGATTGGGTTCCTCTGACACGACAGCAGCAGTCGTTGGGATGGCAGCAAGAGAATTGCATCCTAAAAATTGATGATGACGTTGGCCTTTTTGGTGGACTTCGCGCGCCAGAGGCATTCTTAAGAAGGGGTCTTGTTTAATGTTTTTTACTTTATGGTACTGTTGTCGCGAGATGTCACCTCCAAAATCCACCAACCATTCACGTGGTGCTGCTGGAGCAACAATGTCTGCAAAGTTGTATACTTCCTTCAACATATTGGAAAATAGGACAAGTTGAATGGATGATGCTCCATACGTTTCTAAAATGTAGCCTTTTCCACATTCTGGGCTACATACCTGTTGAGGTCCCACCACATAGTTGTTAGTGCTTTTACGAGCATGAGGAATGTATAAAGGTTGGATGTTTCTCATTCTTTTCAGACAATGAAAACAATACTTGGACAATTTGTGGGGATGCCCCACCAACGTTGAGGCAGAGGCATGAAATTCATCCCCATCTTTAATGATGGCCGAACATTGAACAACACTTTTGTTGGGCACTGTCATTTAGTTTCCAACTTTTGGCGTTTAGCTTCGCGTTTAGCTTTTAAGTCTGTGTCATCCTCACTGCTACCACTACTAGAACTACTAAGACGCCCACGTTTTGGGATGGGTTGTGCGTCACTACTACTTTGAACCTCACTCTCTTCTTCCTCCTCTATAGCCTCAACTAATACTCCAACTTGTTTTAACAACTGCAAGGCAATTCCAAAAGGTTGAAGTAATTTATTATGCAAATCCTCCAATTGCAATTCACACGCATCAAGTACCCAAGGAGATTGGAGGAAAGTGCGCGTGTTTTGAAGCAATGCTTTGCTTTGACAAAAGTGTTGGAGGATTTGACGTTCTGTTACTAAATTTAATTCATACGTCTTGGCAATGGCGTCCTTGGCATACACTACACCCCTCTGTACTTTTAACACGCGCTCAATGGCATCTTGAGCCATGGGTATCAGTTGTTGATGCATGGCGTGCTGTTGACGCATCAATTGTGCGAAAAATGATTGCTGCTTAGCCCACATGATGGCACGCTTGCATTTTTCTTCACTATTTTGCTCCAAAATATCAGTCGTCAGTGTTTGAATGTCCAAAGCTGTGTAAGTGAGGGGGCATTCCACAATTTGGCGCTGATGTTGGCGCTTCAACACCTCTGTGGCCTCTGTCATGATGGAGCGCATCTTGGCCACATTACTTTTACCTTGCGCTGACTTGGAGCGACGCATCATGGTCTTGGTCACTTTCACAATGGGTTTGCGAAGTACGTAGCACCAAAACACACAACATGCACCATCACTTACAATTTGTGGTGTAAAGTAATTGTCCTGTGTTTGCAGGAAAAAGGGCGCGATGTGGTCCAACAACAAATCTTTCCAACCAGATTTGCGTGGGAAAGACCACATTAATTTTCGTTTTGTGTTATATGTCATTCGCAAAGGATCTGACATGTTGCCATAAAGAAATTGAGGGCGTTTGCGCAAAGATTGCAAAAATTGAACCTGGCGCCAGGCTTGACCAACCACCAAATCTTGATAGCGACGAACTTGCGTTTCGTTTAATTGATGGTAGGCAGGCGTTCTGAAAAATTCTTGTTGGCGTGCAGTCAAAGGTGTTTTGAAGATAATTTGACCAAAGCGCGCTTGCAACGCTTGGGACCAGCGAATAAATTGCATGAAATCCTGTTTGGGAAGGAAATGTGTTTCCTCCACCCCAATGAATGTTGGGGATGGTCCTCCCACCTCCAATTCCAACAAAGTGGTCAATGTCATTTGAAAGGGAAAAGTTTGGAGCATTTCTGCAGACATTTTCTTAGTGTTGAATGGATGAATGTAGGAAGCTGCCACAATTTTGTGAGGCTTTAGAACATTTCCCAAGCGATAGTCACAGCCAAACAAATCAATGACTGGCACGTAGTGAATTTTGTAGTTGCCACACAACACAAACATGGGGCTCATACGCTGCTGACCTTTGCCACAAAACCCACCATTGGAAATAGTCCACAGGGCTTCACGCCATGCTTCCTTGGTGTCTGGGCAATTGGCCAACTGTTGTGCAGCCATGCAAAAGGGGCTTTGCACCTCTACACGAATTAACCTGTTGAGGTGAATGTATTCGCGAATAGCAATTTCATGCCAAAACTGTACATTGTCCAAGTCCCCATCCAACAATCGCTGGCCTGGTGGTAGTTCACTGTTGAGTTTGAGTTTATCGTAATCGCTGGCGTCACGACGAAAGTACTGTTGAAGAACAGTGTACAATTTTCTATCATCTAGAATGGGAGCGCCATTCTTGCTTAAAGCAATGGGTTTTACCAATAAACAGACGCGTGGGTCTGGGTATTTCTGGCGAAAAGAGTTTGTGCAATACCAAATGGCCATTTCAGCCATCATTTGACTAAAGCGCACAGTCTCTTCTAAATTGGCGCCCTTTATACCTTGTAACGACTTCAAATGTTTAAGGGAAAAGTGGTCTGGGATGGGCACCTGAAGGGGCTGGCGCACAAGAGCGTCCATTGTTTAGGTCACAATTCTAAAATAAATTTCTGGGTTCATTAATCCCAAACAGCGCCTAATTTTTACAATGGATTTAGGAGGAAAATTGTAGTAGCGACACACAATGTCTGTGGAGAGAAGACGTGGTAATTTGTCTTTCAAATTTTTGGATAAAACAAATTTTTGTTTTAGCTGTTCAATTTCGTCGTCAGTGGCCAAAGTGTGAGGGGGGACTAGCGCATGTTTTGTGGGGTTACACAACAATTCTGAGCATAAAAAGTGCTCAACATGGAGATGAGGTGCCACAACCTTAAAATGAAATTTCGTTTCCAACGTTGGGCCTTTTTCAGAAATAAACATTAGGGTGTTGGTGGTGCACTGCTCAAGACATTCGCGACATTTTGTAATACCCACTTTGGGTGTGGCACAAATTAAGAAAATGGTGCCATAATCATCCACCACAAACGTCATGTGGTCGCTGTCGTCGACCAAAGTTATTTTTTGAATTGGGGCAGTATGCCCACGATCCCTCAACATTTCAGTCAGGACAGTGATTATTGCAACTTCATTGGGATGATGACTGCTCATAACAATAAAAAATATTAAACTAAAAACATGAACAAAATTTTAGCATTGTTGGACAGGATATCTGACCTGTTTGATCTAAGTTTGCCTCCATCTCCTGTAGAGAATGTGGGACAATTTATTTTTGAGGTAGTAACGCCAGAGGAAGGACTTGTCTTCGCGTTTATAGAAACAGTGTCATCAGACGCAGATGAAAATGTTTGTAATGGGATGAAGGCTGAAGAATTACACAGAGCTACGCAATTGGAAATGGGGGAGAAAGTTGATGGGGCGTGTGCTATTTGTCTGGAGGAATGTGATGGACAAGCATGTAAACGTTTATTGAAATGTAGGCATAAGTTTCACGCTAAATGTCTTGATTTGTGGGTTGTGGATCAGCACACATGCCCTTTATGTCGCAGTGACCTGTTGTAAATTTTTTGTTTGCAAACTAACAAATAAACTTATGGCTTCTCACATAGGTTTGTTGGATAGTGTCGAAGGCTTGATTCCATTGTTTCAGGGAACGTCTTCTTTGATTGAAGATTTAAGACAGTCGTCGTCGTCTTTTTCAACACAAACGTCATTGTTATCGCCACTTGTTTTAGAAATTCAGTCCAGATCCTTACCCTTGCCTAATCCACCAGAGGGCTTTTTTCATGTGATAGACCAAATGTTGAGAGAGGGTGAAGGTTATTTTGACCTTGAAGATCTCTTGACTGAAGATGACAACAACGATCTGGGAAAAGGTTTAAGCGTCCAAAAATTACTCAAGGTGACAAAGTTGGAAAAGGGTACAAAAGATGATGCAGCTTGCGCCATTTGTTTGGAAGAGTGTGATGGGAAACTGTGTCGACGTTTGCTAAAGTGCAAACACAAATTTCATGTCAATTGTCTTGATGTGTGGGTCGCAAAACAGCACACTTGCCCCATGTGTCGTAGCGAACTGTTGTTGTGAACATTGATACAAATGGAAAAAATGCTACGAAGAATGTCGTCATGGATGTTAGAGATGACTGTATTTTATTGGGAAGGAAAAGCTATATCTTTAGCATCTTTAATAGGCACAAACAAGAACAACGTGTGCGCTATTTGTTTGGATGAATGTAATGGAAAATCACGTGAATGGTTATTGCCTTGTCAGCACAAGTTTCATTTTGATTGTATTCATAATTGGTTTGAAACTAAGCGTACATGCCCTTTATGTCGCCACAAATTCTAGGCTGTTGGGGTTGTTGTTGTTGGGTTGAAAAAAATTGGTGATGTTCTCTCCTTAACTTTTTGCCTACGCTTTTTGGATGTGCCTTTGGATGTGCCTTTTGAACTTGAACGCTTGCCCCCCTCCAATTTGTCTAAACGTTTTTCAATAGTCTCCAAGCGTTCTGAATACGTTTGATGGAGTGCACTAAAGGCAGCATGAATGTCTCCCCTGGTATGGTCCAAAACAGTTTCAATCATTTCTGTGATGAGCAAGTCTTCGCTGTCGTCTGCGCTGTCGCTTGCGCTGCTGGCACTAGAAAACCTGCTGCGTCCATTGCTGGACACCAAACTTGGAGGGCCGTCGTCGTCGTCGCTATTGTGTGCAGAGATGCTGTGATGAGAACTGGTGGATACAGAGTCGCTGCGCTCAGAGTCACTGCGCTGAGGGTCACTGCGATCGTCACTGCGTTTAGTGGATTTTTTGGAAGCCATGTTTTTTACAAACTTCACGAGTTTTTTGCAGCACAAAGTAAACGCGCAGAAAATGGGAAGAAAATTTGTGGTCGTTGTGGGACTTCTTCTTGTTTTGTATCTTGTAGTGGCGTTTATTAAGAAACTACCACCATTTTCTATTAAAAAATGGTCGTCACAATTTTCATACAGTTTTGGACTAAAATGCCTCAATGCTCCTGTATTTTATGATCAAGTTGCAGTCTCAGATACGTGCACATGTCTTAAAAATGAAATGCAAAAAAAGTTTTCTGAAGAAGAGATCATTGAAGCACAAGAAGATCCTTCCAGTGACCTAGCCACGAATGTTGTTAAGCATGGCGAATCTGTTTTATATTGGTGCTCACCAAGATTGGAAACTCGAATCAATATTCTAAGTTTTTAACAATGGCAACGACCAACGCAAATGATGTTCAGACAGCTTCAGTCACCCTCACTTTAAACGACCTCAAATCTGTTTGCAACATTATTCAAGCATGCAGCAAACGTGGTGCGTTTGAAGCACAAGAGCTTAAAGTTGTGGGGGAATTGTATGAGCGTGTTTTGGCTGTTGTCACGCAATTCTCCACCAAGCAAGCCAATGTAGAGGAAGCAGAAGAAGAGGGGGACGCAACTCCCAATGGGAGCGCCTAAGACCATTGGAACCAGCGCATCAAGAAGGGATTTGGGGGATCTTGAGCATGGCCTTTAGATTGCGCCCTAATCCACTCTCTGACAGCTGGGGAGCATCCCCAATAAGTTGTCAAAGATGTGCTGCATCCATAACTGTCCCCCTCTTTCACAATGTGTTCACCACCAATAGATTGTTCTTGGCAACTTCTTATGTTTTTAGGGTTGGGTGTGTACCCTCTGCCATTAAAACACTGTTCCACATCAGAATTTGGCCCCAAACAATGCTGAGGCATGCACGAATTAACAGGGTGAGGCTGTCCACTTTCCATTGGAGGACGTAGTTGGGGGGGTTCAGTGTGTGGTCTCAGAGGGTTGCAGCAGCGTTGCCACAATTGCCCAGCGACTGCCTTGTCGTCAAACCCACCCCCCACTAAATTGGGTC
>CEPX01044052.1_pt1 | contig 25521 bp, 19 predicted proteins | sample 361361 | NCBI WGS metagenome assembly CEPX01 (sample SAMEA2619974, study PRJEB7988) | marine metagenome | biome: marine biome (ENVO:00000447); feature: mesopelagic zone (ENVO:00000213) & marine oxygen minimum zone (ENVO:01000065); material: "saline water (ENVO:00002010), including plankton...
TTTTTATGTGGACATCGTACGTAAAAATTGGAACCACATAGAAACCTACATATTTGAGAGTTGTGCGTTGTTGGGAGGGGAGAAGGTGGGTGGAAATACGGTTTAGTTGTTTGAAATAAGTTTCTTGAAGTAACACATAGTAGGAGTTAAATAAAAAAACATCCACTCTTCTGACCTATACAGAATGTGGGTGTGGTTTAAATTTTAACTATAGTTTTATAAGACTACATTGATTGTTTCAACATCCTTTTCGTTAATTGAAACTTCAACCTGTAATGATTTCTTGTCTATGTGTTTTATCTTAACATTGTCGTAATCATTACCAAGAATCTCACGGACTTTGTCTCTTTTTAAAGAAGTTTCTCGTCTATTAACAGAGCTGTCATCGATTTGAATTGATTTTATATACAAATCGTCTGAATAGATGTCAAAAAATCCAGTCAGGCTATACGTATAAGCATAGACAATGACACCATCTTTTACATCCATTCCGATTATACTACTCCAGCCATACCCTATATTGCTGGCATCTCTAATCAGACTTCTCAGAAGAATATCTAATACATCCGCTTTTATTTTGTTAATATCAATTTTCCCCTGTAATTGTTTTTCAATCCAATTTTTTGCTTCTTCAACAGTTGGTTCTGTCCCTCCTTTAACTTTAAGTCTCATAACACACTTCCTTTCAAATAAGATTAGATAAAATTATAGTTTTTGATACAGAACTAATTCACAATAAGAATAACATACATAAGTAAGTATGTCAACTCGTGTGGACCCGACAGGACTCGAACCCGCCACCTCCTCAGTGCAAATGAGGCGCTCTACCAGATGAGCTACGGGCCCATACTAAAATTATGTAATGATTATTCTACCTTATTTTCCATGAATCGCAAGTTCGATTAGATGATCCAAAAACTCCGGAAGCGAAGAGCCAGCGGCAGAAAGTGACTTTGGAACGAGAGATTTTTCCGTTAGCCCCGGAAGCGTGTTGACTTCAAGAAAATAGATTCCGCGAGGACTTACTATGAAGTCTGAGCGGGAGTAATGCCTTAAACCAAGCTCTCTATGGACTTCTTTTGCAATACGTTGTATTTCTTCCTTTATAACTCTATCAAGATGCGCTGGACAAACTTCCTGCGTCTCTCCACTATATTTTGCATTATAATCAAAAAAAACGCTCTTTTTTGGCGGGATTATCTCAACTGGCATGAGAGCATATAGTTTCTCACCTCTGAATCCTTCTATAACTCCACATGTGACTTCCCTGCCATTTATACATTCTTCAATTAAAATCCTTGGTGAATACTCCAATGCTTTATAAACACCTTCCATCAAGCTACCAAAATCCTTTGCGATAGTCACTCCTATAGATGATCCGCCGATTACTGGTTTAACCACAGAAGGTTGTATAAAATTTCTAAAAATATTGAGAATATCTTTTTTTAAGTCTTTTGAATAATCCAATACTATATGCTCCGGAGTATTTATACGACATGACTCAATCCCCTGCTTTGTAAGAAGCTTGTTCATGCTCACTGTGGATGCAAATGCTGTGGAGCCGGTATAAGGAACTCCAAAAGAATCCAAAATCTTCTGCACAGTGCCGTCCTCGCCGTACTGCCCGTGCATTGCATTAAACACAACATCAATTTGAGTCAATATTTTAGGATGCGAAATCGGAGTACCACGAAAATGCCACTCTCCATCCTTTGAAATAAAAATATCGTAGGTTTCATATTTGTCCTCCGGCAGATTCCTCAACACGCTTCCACCAGTCTTGAGTGATATATCATATTCACTGCTCGGGCCTCCGCGCATGACTCCTACTTTAATTTTTGATGACATATTATAGAAAGTATAGCACGATTATTTTTTCCAAAAAGATTTTTTGCGATGAAATGAAAGAGCAAATCTGTGTGCTTCGGAGTTTGCCAACAGAATTTCTTTTTCATAGTTTGTCTTTATACTCTCATCAGCAAGAATTCCTTTTGGCTTATGCTTCTCATCTTTTACAACTGCAGCAATCGCTATTTTGTAGCCAAATTTTTCCAGCACCCTCTGCGCGACATTATATTGCGCTTTTCCTCCGTCAACAACAATCAGATGCGGATTGGGCCATTCGTCATGTTTCAAACGACGTTCCAAAAGCTCCTCTAAAGAACCTGTGTCGTTTCCAGACATCTCGTCTGTGATGTTGAATTTTCTATAATCTGACTTTTTTATCCAGCTATTTTCCACCACCGCCATCCCACCAACCGTATTTGAACCGCTTATATGAGCAATATCATACGCTTCTATGCGGTATGCCCGAATATCCGAGGAATCCAAAGGTAGCTTTCGGGAAATTTCCCGAGGGCTGCCTTTGATAGGCTTTAATTCTTCTTTAATGAGAGAAACGTCCTGGATGTGTTTGAGTGTGAATATGGTTTTCTTCACCGCTTCGGCTTTTTCAAACTTCTTTTTTTTAGCGTAAGAGAGCATCTCTTGCTCCAGTGATTTTATAAGAGACAACTTTTTACCTTCAAAGAAAAGTTTTATGTGATTTATAGTGCGCCTGTATTCTGACTTTGACACCTCTCCGGAGCATACTCCCGGGCAAAGCCCAAGTTGTTTGTTGAAGCACGGTTTGCCAGAGTAAGGAGAGCAAATGTCCCTAAACGGAAAAAGTTTTCTTACAATTTTCATCGCATCCTTGAAAATCCCGCCATAAGGAAACGGACCGAAAAGATATTTGATATCACGCGAAGAATATTTTTTTTCTAGATCTTTTCCACGAACAATAAGTATACGCGGAAAATCTTCCTGGGTTATAAGAACATAATTAAAACTTTTATCATCTTTTTCTTTTGTGTTATACCGAGGCTGAAATTTCTTTATCAAATTTGCTTCCATTATGAGCGCCTCGAGTACAGAGTCTGTTTTTACAAAATCAATGAAGTCGGCTTCTTCAACCATCTTTTGTATCAACTGTCCGCGTGTTTCAATAATTCCTTTATTGAAATAACTCTGTACCCTGTCTTGAAGTGATGTTGCTTTACCTACATATAACACACGAGTGCCTTTCTCAAAAAGATATACTCCAGTGGAATCAGGAATTTTCAATTTTTTCAAATCCTCAATTGTCATAAATAGAATTATAACACTCTCTTCAAATATCCTCCTGTATATGACCTCTTGGACTGCGCTACTTCCTCCGGTGTACCTTTTGCAACTATTTCTCCTCCTTTTTCTCCTCCTTCAGGGCCTATGTCAATCACATAGTCAGAGTTTTTTATAATATCCATATTATGCTCAATCACAACGACAGTGTTCCCGCGCGCGACAAGCGAACAAAGGATTTCAATCAGTTTCTTCACATCTTCATAATGGAGTCCTATTGTTGGTTCATCCAGAAGATAAATCGTCTTCTCCAAATGTGGCCTGTAAAGCTCTGAGGAAATCTTCACTCTTTGCGCTTCCCCGCCTGAAAGTGTTGTTGCCGACTGCCCAAGCTCCAAGTATCCAAGCCCGACATCATTAAGTGTCTTTAGCCGATCATAAATTGCTGGAATGTCTTCAAAGAATTTTAGCGCTTCTTCAACCGTCATTTTAAGCACATCATAGATATTCTTGTGCTTATATTTAACTTCAAGTGTTTCTTTCGTAAAGCGCTTTCCACCGCATATGTCGCACTTCACAAATACGGTCGGCAGAAAATGCATTTCAACTGCAATTGTACCGTTGCCCTGGCACGCTTCGCATCGTCCTCCCGCCTGCGCAGACAGAGCCTTTACATTGAATGAAAATCTTCCCGCTTTCCATCCGCGAGCTCTCGCTTCAGCAGTAAATGCAAAAAGTTCGCGTATGAATGTAAATGCGCCTGTGTAAGTCGCGGGATTTGAGCGCGGAGTGCGCCCAATTGGCGACTGGTCAATCAGGATTGAACGCCCTAGATATTCCGTGCCTGAAATACGCGTAACATTGAATGTCTTGTTGCTTCTGTATTTTCTTTCAAATTTTGCGCGAAGATTTTTGTGCAAAATCTCATACATAAATGTTGACTTCCCCGAGCCAGATACTCCAGTGACTGTGACGAGCTTACCTAAAGGCAGATCTATATTCATATTTTTTATATTAAATTTCTTTCCTCCGCGGATTTTTATCGCACCTTTATTGCTCGTTCTCCGTTTCTCTGATATAGAAATTTCTTTCTCACCACGCAGATAATCGAGAGTCAGGGATTTTGAATTGTTTTTTTTCATAGTCAACAGTTTTTCAAGGTCTCCACAAACAACTACATTTCCTCCGTGAATTCCTGCGCCAGGACCAAGATCCACAATATGATCAGCAGAATATATAGTGTCTTCATCGTGTTCAACGACAATGATTGTGTTTCCTAAATCCCGCAAATTAAGAAGTGTTTTTATAAGGCGATCATTGTCTCGCTGGTGAAGACCGATTGTCGGCTCATCAAGCACATAAAGCGCCCCAACAAGGCCGGAGCCAAGCTGTGATGCAAGACGAATTCTTTGCGCCTCTCCTCCGGAGAGTGTGCCTCCACGACGGTTTAGAGTCAGATAATCAATACCAACATTTATCATAAACTGCAGACGATTTGTAACTTCTTTTATTACAACTTTTGAAATCTCCTGTTCTTTTTTTGTCAGTTTCAATCTATCAAAAAACTCCAGCGCTCTTTTTATGGACATATTTGTTAAATCAACGATGTTCTTTCCTTCTCCAAGATATACAGCGAGTGCTTCAGGTCGTAGACGCGCTCCGTTACATGAATCACATGCCTCAGAACCAAAAAAATACTTTGTGCCCAAGCCATTGCACTGCTCGCACGCCCCGTATGGAGAGTTGAATGAAAATAATCTAGGCTCAACTTCCGGAAATGAAAAGCCGTCATATGGACACATAAATTTTGCAGAAATTATTCTCTCTCTACCTTTTGGCTCCTGAATTTTTACAAGCCCGTCGGATTCTTCAAGAGCTTTTTCTATTGCTTCTGAGAGTCTCTCAAGCGCACCTGCTTTATCTTCTTTGAATTCGATTATAGATATTTCATCAACAAGCACATCAATATCATGCTTTTTGTTTTTGGAGAGAACAATTTGTTCACGAAGTTTTTTCAATTGTCCATCAATTTTCACTTTGCTGTATCCTTTACCGAGAAGATCATAGAGAAGCTGATAATATTCCCCCTTTCTTCCGACTATAACAGGTGCAAAGATTTTCAGTACGCCTTTATCTTTCTTTGTACTGACAGTTTTCAGAATTGTGCCCAAAATTTCTTCATGTGAGAGCTTCTTTATTTCCCGTCCGCAGATAAGACAATGTGGTTTACCTATTCTTGCATACAAAATACGCAGATAATCATATATCTCCGTTATTGTCGCGACTGTTGAACGCGGATTATTTGACCTGCTTTTCTGGTCAATTGAGATTGCAGGAGAAAGCCCTGTGATCTCCTCAACATCCGGCTTCTGCATTTGACGCAGAAACTGCCTGGCATATGCAGAAAGTGACTCTATATAGCGCCGTTGGCCTTCTGCAAAAATGGTATCAAATGCAAGAGATGACTTGCCTGAGCCGGAAATTCCTGTAAAAACAACCAGTTTATTACGCGGAAATTCCACGTTTATATTTTTCAGATTATGTGTTTTTGCTCCTTTTATTTTAATTTTATCTTCCATACGCATAAAAACCCCGCCGACAGGCTATGGGGTTATATTGATTGATTTATATAAATATTATGCATAAAAAATAAAATTTTGCAATAAGAAAAGCCCTGACTGTAAAAGCTCAGGGCTTTGTATATAAAATTAATATTACAGATACTCAATAGAATTTATTAATGTCTCAGAAGCTCCATTAAATGAAGCGACATGTTTGAGGCAGGCTTTGCACCTTTTGCTCCTGCCTTCCTCATTTTGTCCGTAAATATGTTTCTCAATTGAGAAACTTCTCTCTTGATGATTTTTCAATTCGCCATTTACATAAGCGAATAATTCATCAATTGTTGGGCATTTTGTTTGTTCAGACATTATTTTACTCCTCTCCAGAGTCAAGTTCAAAAATTAAAAGAACTTTCTAAAAATATAATAAACGTTATTACATTTTTTAGAAGAATAGCATATTATTATCTTTTTGTCAATGCTTTGATTTCGTCCCGTACTATTGCCGCTGTTTCAAAATCAAGGATTTTCACAGCTTCATTCATTGCTTTTTCTTTTTCTTTTATAAGTTTTTTCGGATTTTTTTTGTATAGTTCTCTATCTATTGTAAGAAGCGTCTCAACGGACTTCTGATGTTCCGTCCTTATCTGATCAGTGATGTCCTTGATACTTTTCGTTATGGTTTTTGGAGTGATGTCATGCTTTTTGTTATATGACAGTTGTAATTTCCTTCTTCTGTTTGTCTCATCTATAGCACGCTTCATTGAACCGGTTACACTGTCAGCATAAAGAATCACTCTGCCTGAAACATTTCTTGCCGCACGTCCTATGGTCTGTATCAGGCTCGTCTCTGAGCGCAAGAAACCTTCCTTGTCAGCATCAAGTATCCCAATTAAAACAACTTCTGGCAGGTCAAGCCCTTCGCGCAGAAGATTTACTCCCACCAATACATCGAACTTGCCTTTCCTGAAGTTGGTCAGGATTTCAATTCTGTTTAGTGTCTTTATATCACTGTGAAGATACTCCGCTTTAATTCCCTTCTCTTTCAAATACTCCGATAAGTCTTCTGACATCTTTTTTGTAAGTGTTGTTGCAATTACACGCCCTTTTTCCTTTATCGCTCTTTCTGTTTCTTTTATAAAGTCACTAACTTGTCCGCCATAGTTGGATATGCGACGTCCAACCGTATGCCGCGCGTCTGTTATTGGCCGAACATCAATCTGCGGGTCAACAAGTCCGGTCGGCCTTATTACCTGCTCCACGATATTTTTGCTGTTTTCCGTCTCATACTCACCTGGAGTTGCTGATGTATAAATAGTTTGTCTGACTCTCTCTTCAAATTCTTCAAAATTCAAAGGTCTGTTATCAAGTGCGGAGAGCAAGCGGAAGCCATGTTCAATCAGCGTCTTTTTTCTTGATCTGTCTCCTGCATACATTCCTTCAAGCTGAGGCACAGTAACATGCGACTCATCAATAACTGTTAGAAACTTGTCTGGGAAATAAGATAAAAGGGTGTATGGCGGCTCTCCAACTTCCCGTCCGTCAAAATGGCGAGAATAATTCTCAATTCCGCTTGTGTAGCCAATCTCTCGAATAAGAGCCAAATCATAGTTAGTTCTTCGCTTCAATCTCTCAGGTTCAAGGATTTTCCCGGCTCTTTTTAATTCTGCAAGACGGTCTTTTAGTTCTTCCTCAATATCGACAATTGCTCTTTTTCTTTCATCCTCAGGGGTTATAAAATGCTTGGCGGGAAATAGAAAGAACGATTTAATATTCTTCTCCAAAATACTCCTTGAGATTGCATCAATCCTCTCAATGAGCAAAATCTGGCTTTGTTCAAGTTCTATGCGGTAGATTACTTTTTCATTAACGGGCATTATTTCAATCGTGTTTCCGATTGCCCTGAATTTGCCGGGGTTTAAATCAGAGTTTGTGCGTTCAAAATAGATGTTCACAAGCTTACGGATAAATTCAGCTCTTGTTATTTTCATTCCCTTCTCAATCTTTATATTCACTTTCTCGTATTGGGCAGGATTACCGAGTCCGTAAATTGCTGAAACCGATGCAACTACAATTACATCTTCTCGCGTCAAAAGTGCCTGCGTTGCGGCATGCCGTAGGCGGTCAATCTCTTCATTAATCTGTGTTTCTTTCTCAATATATGTATCTGTCACAGGAAGATACGCTTCTGGTTGATAATAATCGTAATAAGAGACGAAGTAATGCACTGCGGCATCCGGAAAAAACTCCCGATATTCCTGCGCCAACTGCGCAGCAAGAGTTTTATTATGCGCTAAAACAAGTGTGGGCTTTCCAACTTTTTCAATAACATTTGCGATGGTAAAAGTCTTACCACTTCCAGTCACACCCAAAAGTGTCTGGTGCCGTTCACCTTTCTTAATGCCATTCACAAGTGCTTTAATAGCTTTCGGCTGATCCCCCTCTGGCTTAAAATCCGATCTTAACTTAAATCTATTTTTCATAAATCAAACATAACAAAATACTACTGGCATATCCAGTAGTATTTTATATTATTTATGACTACGGAAGTTCTACTGATTTTCTACATCAAGTAATTCAACATCAAAAACAAGAATTGAGTTTGCCGGTATTGAACCTATCGCTTGATCACCATATCCAAGCTGTGGAGGTATAACAAGTTTTCTCTTGCCTCCGACTTTCATTCCCGCAAATCCTTGCTCCCATCCTTGTATAACCTGTCCTGCGCCGAGGATAAATTTAAATGGCGCCCCACGGTCAAGCGAACTATCAAACTTTGTGCCGTCCATAAGCGTTCCCGTGTAATGCACTGTTATTATTTTACCCGATACCGCCTCCGCACCTTCTCCAAGAACTGTATCTGAAATAAGTAAATCATTTACTGATGGGGATTCTTCACTTTCGAATAACTCACCCAAAGCTGCACTTTCCTCTCCCGTGCTATTTGAAATAAAGTCGATAACAGAAGCAGTCGCGAAGAAAAACAGGATTACGGCGAGTGATACAAATATTGCTGTCTTCTTATTTTTACTTAATTTTTTCATATTTAAAATCTAGAATATTAATATTAGACACTACAATAATAACTTATTGGGTAAAAAAAGAAAAGAGTGTCAAATGTGGAAAACCTACGCAGGTGGGGTTGATATTTTTTGCATATCTGATATACTGGCTTTTATATATGAACACAGTGGTTGAATTACTTCCGTATGCACAGATTGTCCTGTCCATAATTCTCATAGGGGCAGTCATACTGCAGCAGACCGGTTCAAGCCTCGGTGGCGCATTCGGCGGAGACAACTTCAGCGCCGGATTTCACAAAAGACGAGGATTTGAAAAACTTTTATTCAATGCGACAATCATAATCGCTGTACTTTTTGGAGTTACGGCTTTTATGGCACTAATCATCTAATGCGCTCTTCAAAGTCGTACCTCTCTGCTACGCAGACGAGGAAAAACTTTTTCCCGCATAAAAATTCTAATGAAAGAAAAATATCGCCAGATATTGGAAAAGAGCTTCTCAATTCCGAGAGAAGAGTCAATACAGAAAAGCATTGGAACATTCTCACCAGCAGAGAAGATGCTGTTTTTCCTGTTGGTAGCACTCTTTATCGGGAGCTTTATTCTGATACTCTCTAATATAAATAAATTTTTCCTTGTTGAAGTGCCGGCACATGGCGGAAGTTTCACTGAAGGAATCATCGGCTCTCCAAGATTCATCAATCCACTTCTTGAAAATTCAGATACAGACAGAGATTTGACTGCTCTTGTCTATTCAGGTCTTTTGAAGGCCACACCTGAAGGCGAACTTATTGAGGATTTGGCTGAAAGCTACTCTGTTTCAGAGGACGGATTTACATATGATTTCACTTTAAGGGATGATATATTCTTCCACGACAGAGTGAGAGTAACCGCAGATGATATTGTATTTACGGTGCAAAAAGCTCAAGATCCAAGTCTTAAAAGCAGTAAGCGTGCGAGCTGGGACGGCGTTACCGTGGAGAAGATAAGTGAGAGAGAGATCCGTTTCATTCTAAAACAGCCGTATGGACCTTTTCTTGAGAATGCCACTTTGGGCATACTTCCAAAACACATTTGGGTAAAAGCGGGAACAGGGCAGTTTCCTTTCAGCAAGTTCAACAATGAGCCGGTTGGAAGCGGACCATATAAAATAAAAAAAATAAAATATAATTCTGGAGGAACACCAGAGTCTTACGAGCTCGAATCTTTCAGTAGGTATGCACTCGGAGAGCCTAACATCTCAAATGTCAGGATTGTTTTTTATTCAAGCGAAAATGATTTGCTTGAAGGATACAAAAAAGGCGAAGTTGACGGCATAAACAGTATTTCTCCTGACAAGCTCGAGGGACTTGAAAAGCTCGGCGCGCGTATTGAGAGATCCCCTCTTCCGAGAATATTTGCGGTATTCTTCAACCAGAACGAGGCTCAGATTTTTACAAACAAGGAAGTCCGGCTCGCACTTGATACAGTACTCAACAAAAAGGAAATCGTACAGGAAGTCCTCGGAGGATACGGCACGGATATTGACGGGCCTATTCCGCCAGGAGTGTTAGGGTCCGCAAGAGAGAAAGTCCGTAGGCAAAAAACGAGCAATCTGGAGAAAAGAAAAAATCTTGCAATAGAGATGCTTGAAAGCGGCGGATGGAAATTGGGCGAAGAATCTGGAATATGGGAGAAAAAAACAAAAAAAGAAGAAAGTCAGTTGCGTTTCTCTCTCTCTACTTCAAATACGCCGGAACTGAAGGCGGCAGCGGAGATAATAGCGCGGCAGTGGAATGATATAGGAGTCGAAGTTTCCCTTAAAGTATTTGAAGCAGGCGATCTTAACCAGAATGTAATTCGTCCCCGCAAGTATGACGCTCTTCTGTTCGGCGAGATAATAAGTCGCGAACTTGACCTTTTTGCATTCTGGCATTCATCGCAGAGAAATGATCCAGGGCTCAATATAGCCCTTTACGCAAATATTACTGCGGACAAACTGCTTGGAGATGCTCGCACAGCGACCGACAGAAATGTTATGATTGATAATTATAGAAAGTTCGAAGATGAAATTGATAAGGATATCCCTGCAGTGTTTGTATACTCACCAGATTTCATTTATATAATCCCAAAAAAAATAAAAGCATTTAAACTCGGGGCAGTAGCAACACCTGGAGAACGATTCCTTAATGTTCACGAGTGGTACATAGAGGCTGATAAAGTTTGGAACTTTTTTGATTAATCCATTAAATTATGATACATAGAGACAATACAGGACAGAGACAAACTCCTTCAAGAAGACCTTACCGTGCAGGCAAGTCTTCTGGTGCAAGAGGTACATACAGACGGAACCGCCCGCCTGCACGAACAGGCGCAGGTGGGCAGTCAAGTGGAAGAACATATATGATGAGAAAAAATATGCCACAGCTAACTCCCAAAAAGAAGGAGGATGTAATACCTGCTTCAGGAGAGAATGTAAGGATAGTGCCACTCGGAGGTGTTGAGGAAGTCGGAAAAAATATGACTGTCGTTGAATACAAAAACGATATCATTGTCTTTGATGTGGGATTTCAGTTTGTGACGGAAGAAGACACGCCTGGCATCGACTACATTCTTCCAAATACAAAATATCTTGAGGAGCGAAAAGAGAAAATTCGCGGAGTTGTCATAACACACGGTCATCTCGACCACATCGGAGGAATCCCATATATAATGGAGAGAATTGGAAATCCCAGTATCTACACCCGCTCGCTGACATCCATGATGATAAAAAAGAGGCAGAGCGAGTTTCCTGAACTTCCGAAGCTTGATATAAGAGTGGTTGAGCCTGGCGATAAGATAAATCTTGGAAATCTGCCGATAGAATTTCACCCGATAACACACTCTATCCCAGATGCGATGAGTGCTTCCGTTGAAACGCCGTATGGAAATATTGTTATTACTGGAGACCTTAAATTAGACCATATTGACGGTGAGCCGACAGACGCGGAGAAAAAAGTATGGGAGAATATAGGCAAACAGAACAATCTGCTCTTTATCTCCGACTCAACAAACGTTGAAAATCCTGGATTCTCAATTACAGAAAGCAGAATACACAAAAATATAGAAGGTATTATAAAAGATGTTCCAAGCCGCCTTATTATAGGAACTTTCGCGTCACAGTTTGAGAGAATAATAAAAATAGTGCAAATTGCAGAAAAATATGGAAAGAAAATCATAACGGAAGGTAGAAGCATTAAAACAAATATAGAGATAGCACAGCTTGCAGGAATTCTGAAACCAAAAAAAGGTACGATAATTCCCGCGCAGGATATAGGGAAATATCCTGTTAATAAGATAGTCGTGCTTGCCACCGGCGCACAAGGTGAGGAATTCGCTGCACTTATGCGTATTGCAAATAAAAAGCACAAGTATATTGCACTCAATAAAAGAGACACGATAGTGCTCTCATCATCAATAGTTCCCGGAAATGAAATGGGTGTGCAGAAATTAAAAGATAATCTCTACCGACACGGTGTCAAAATCATTCATTACAAAGTTTCCGATGTTCATTCCACGGGCCACGGCAATGCTGAAGAGCTTATATGGGTAAACAAGACGGTAGGCGCAAAATTTTTTATTCCTGCATATGGATTTTATTCAATGCTTCGAGTCCATGCACAAATCGTTATGGATGCTGGAGTTATGAAAGAAGAAAATATAGTGGTACCGAAAGGAAATGGCGCCGTGATAGAAATAGGAAATAAAGGAAAAACAATTAAGACACTCAAGGAGAAGGCGCCGTCAGGGGTCGTGATGGTTGATGGTCTTGCAATCGGAGATATTCAAGAAGTTGTAATTCGTGACAGAAAGATGCTTGCCCAAGACGGAATGTTCGTCATTATCGCAACGATAAACCTAAAGACAGGAAAACTACGAAAATCCCCTGACATCATCTCGAGAGGATTCATTTATTTGAGAGAATCGCAGGATCTCTTACAAGAGACACGTGTTCTCATAAAGAAAACCGTTGAAGATGCAACTTCAGGAACAAGACCTATAAATTTTGACTATGTAAAGGCTCAACTCACAGACTCGGTAAGCATGTTTCTGTTCCAAAAAACGAACAAAAAACCGTTGGTTATACCCGTATTATTGAGTATCTAAATATGGACATCACCCACTTGCGAAAATCTGGCAAAAAGAACATTTTCACCGCTATATATGCAGTAGGTTTTCTTTCTGCTTTTCATGTATTTATAATCGTCTATATCAATTCAAGCTTTCTGAATCAGTATATATCGGAAGAGTTTGTTGGAATGCTTTACATCATAGGCTCACTGATTACCATAAGTACGCTAACCATTATTCCGTATATACTAAGAAGGTTCGGAAATTATCTAACACTCGTTACTTTCACTTTATTTGAAATTCTGATTATTCTCGGGATGGCATTTATCAAGGAAGCAATGATAGTGATTCCCCTTTTTATCGCTCATTGGGTTATTTTTCAAATTATTTTCATTAACATTGACATATTTCTTGAAACCTATCAGAAAAAAGAGTCGGACACCGGCAGCACAAGAGGGATTTTTCTTACGATAATAAACTCTTCTCTTATATTCTCCATTCTCATCGTAGGCCTTATTCTGACAAACGAAGACTATTGGAAAATATACCTTATCTCGGCCGGAGTGCTTTTGCCGTTTCTTTTCATCATATTTACGAAATTTAGAAATTTTAAAGACCCAGTATATGAGAACTTCAAGATTTGGAGAACATTTAAGAAATTCAAAGCAGACAGAAATATTTCAAATATATTTATGGCGCAGTTTATCTTAAAATTCTTTTTTTCATGGATGGTTGTGTACATGCCGATTTATCTCCATGACTACATCGGTTTTAATTGGCAACAAATAGCCGCTATATTTTTTATAATGCTTTTGCCTTTCATCCTTATAGAAATTCCTGCGGGAAAAATCGCAGACAGATGGATTGGCGAGAAAGAACTTCTCTTAGCGGGTTTTATCATTATGGCACTCTCCACTATGGTAATACCTTTTATTGGGACTGCCTCTTTCATATTGTGGACGACAATACTTTTTGTCACAAGGATAGGAGCAAGTTTGGTTGAGATTATGACAGAAAGTTATTTCTTCAAGCATGTCAAAGGAGATGATGCAAACATAATAAGTTTCTTCAGAATGACAAGACCTCTCGCATACATTGCTGGCCCTATTGCGGCAATCATCGCACTTCAGTTTTTTCCGTTCCAGTACATCTTCCTAGTGCTTGGAATAATAATGTTCTTGGGCCTTAAATATTCCTTGGCACTCAAAGATACGCTTTGATTTTAGCCATTTTTTGTCTTTTACTCTACTGTGGATTGTTTACTATTGTAAAAATTATAGTGTGCTAAAATTACATGAAGGGATGAGATATTAAGACGGATTAAATCGTCGGTCGTGCATATTATTCACAAATTAATCATCTTGTTTAACAATATGAAAATGGTTTTATACATCGTTGGTATTATTGTTGCACTAGTGGGAATTCTCGGATTTTTCAGTGATCCTGTAATTGGAATTCTTGCCACAAATGCTGTTCAGAGTGTCGTTTACATAATCTTGGGTCTTCTTTTGATTATGTCGGTCAAAAAAGGGCAGACAATGTTGGCAAAGATTGTCGGTATTATCCTTGCTGCCATAGGAATCTTAGGATTTATACTCTCAGGCGATATGATCTTCGGAATTCTTCAATCAACAACTGCTGTAGACTTATTCAATCTTATAGCAGGTATTCTAGTGCTTCTCATCGGCTTTATGAACAAAGGCGGTCCAGCATCTACAGGTGGCGGAATGAACAATCCTCAAATGCCTCCGCAAGTTCAATAAGTGTAAATTTAAAAACAACTCTAATCTTACATTGGAGTTGTTTTTTTATATTTATATTAACGAAATGTGCTCTCTACATTCGTGATTGCGCCCAGGACAAATTTGTCTTCCATATTCAATCACTCTATATGTAAATTCAAACCACTGACTCCTCGGCAAAAGCTTTATTAAGTCCTTTTCAATCTTGTTGGGGTCATGATTTTCTGTCAGATTAAATTTAAGAGCAAATCTTCTTACATGGGTGTCTACTGCCATTCCCTCTACAGTTCCGAACGCATTTCCTAAAATTATGTTTGCCGTCTTTCTTGCAACTCCGGGAAGTTGGGTTAATTTCTCCATCGTATCGGGAACCTTGCCTCCGTGTTTTTCTTTTATAATTTTTGCAGAAGCTAAAATATTCTTTGCTTTATTGCGATAGAATCCCGTTGATTTGATATCTTGTTCAAATTCTTTAATATCAACCTTCAGATAATCATTTAGCGTACGATATTTTCTGAAAAGCTTCTCCGTCGTCTTATTCACCTGCTTGTCAGTGGACTGCGCTGAGAGAACCACAGAAATAAGAAGCTCCCAATTACTCTTGTATTTCAAGGCGATTTTAGCCTTTGGAAAGAGCTTTTTGAGAGCATTATTGAGCTTCAAAATACGCTTTTTCCTTTCTTTAAGCTTTTTGTCCATCATATTTAAAAGAGTATCACAACATCATCCAAAAGAGCGAGGCATGATATACTAGAGACAATTATGTTTCAAAAATCCGCTGAATTTGTACACCTTCACACGCACAGTCATTACTCCCTGCTCAATGCTCTGCCTAAAGTGGGAGAGCTTGTTGAAGCTGCAAGTAAATCCGCTATGCCGGCACTTGCACTCACCGATAATGGAAATTTATACGGTGCAATTGAATTTTATAAAAAATGCAAAGAGGTGGGCATAAAACCTATAATCGGTATTGACGCATATATTGCCACGCGCACACGTTTTGATAAAGAAGCAAAGATTGACAATAAACGCACGCGGCTTGTGCTTCTTTCAAAAAATGAAATCGGATATAAAAACCTTCTTAAGCTCGTCACCTACTCTCATCTTGAAGGATTCTATTACAAACCGCGTGTTGACCGAGAGTTACTGGAGAAATATTCAGACGGACTTGTGGCAATACTTCCATCATTTTCAGGAGAAACATCTCTTGCTCTAAAGGACAGGAACGAGAAGCTCGCGAGAGAAACACTTGAGTGGTATAAAAATACATTTGGGAAAGAAAATATATTTCTTGAAATCACGCACCACCCAGAAATTGAGAATCATAGTAAACTTCAAAATCAGATAAAAAATCTCAGTAAAGATACCGACACGCAATTAGTTGCAGCACATGATGTGTACTATATAAAACCAGAAGACAAAAAGACACGCGAAGCGCTTTTAAAAATCCAGATTAATATGGATTTTGCCGAACAAGGCGGACTAAATAGTGACAACGAGGATTTTTCATTCATTGATCAAGAAAAAGCCGTGGAATATTTTAAAGATATTCCTGAAGCGCTTTCAAACACACTTAAAATTGCAAATATGTGCAATCTGGAGCTTGGCTTAGGCAAATGGGTATTCCCTGATCTGAAGCTTGAGAGCGGAAAATCATATGACGATAAACTACGTGAACTTGTGTACAACGGAATAAAAAACCGCAGGATTAAAAAAACAAAAGAGATTACCGACCGCATAGAATACGAGCTGAAAACCATAAAAAACAAAGGTTATGCGCCGTATTTTCTCGTCGTTGGAGACCTTCTGAACTTTGCACATGAAAATAAAATTCTCACTACTATAAGGGGTTCTGTCGCCGGTTCAATTGTAACGTATCTATCGGGAATCACGAACGTCAACCCTATAGAGTATAAAATACCGTTTGAGCGGTTTTTAAATCCTGAGCGCCCTTCACCGCCAGATATAGATATGGATTTTGCCGACAACAGAAGAGACGAGGTCATACAGTACGCAAGGGACAAATACGGAGAAGACAAGGTGGCGCGGATCGGAACATTCGGCACAATGATGGCGCGCGGCTCGGTGCGCGACATAGCGAGAGCTCTTGGATACTCGTACAACATAGGTGACAGAATAGCAAAACTCATCCCGCTGGGCTCTCAGGGTTTTCCAATGACAATAGAGCATGCAATGGAAATCACATCAGAGCTCAAAGAACTTTACGGAAAAGAAAAAGATTCAAAAGAAATTATTGATATGGCAAAAAAAATTGAGGGAAATGCGCGCCACATTTCTGTCCACGCCGCAGGAGTCGTGATATCGCCAAAACCGCTTACAGAGTTTATTCCCCTTCAGCTTGACCCAAAAGGGGGGAAAATTATAACTCAGTATGATATGTATTCGGTGGAGGATGTAGGGCTTTTGAAATTTGATTTTCTGGGTCTTAGAAATCTTGCAGTGCTTGCTGATGCTGTAAGACGCGCAAAGAAATTTCACGGCGTCCAAATAGATATTGAGAACATTCCGCTTGACGACAAGAAGACTTATGAAATGCTCGCACGAGGCGAGACAATGGGACTCTTTCAGCTAAATGGAACAGGAGTTACACATTTCTTAAAAGAATTAGTCCCTACAAAAATACATGATATTAATGCTATGATTGCCCTTTATCGCCCCGGCCCAATGCAGTTTATACCTCTTTACATAAAAAGGAAACATAATCAAAAACTTATAACATACCTTGATCCTGTGTTTGAAAAAATACTTGCTCAAACTTATGGTGTTCTTGTATATCAAGACGATCTTTTAATTATTGCAAGAGAGCTTGCGGGATATTCTTGGAAAGAAGTTGATAAATTCAGGAAAGCGGTCGGTAAAAAAATCCCCAAAGAGATGCAAGCGCAAAAAGACAAGTTTATAGAGGGCTGTATTAAGACAAGCAAATGGAATAAGGAGAAAGCAGAGAAAATATGGAGTTGGATTGAACCATTCGCAGCATACGGATTCAACAAAGCGCATGCCACAAGTTACGGAAAAGTCGCGTATCAGACCGCCTATATGAAAGCCAACTTCCCCATTGAATATATGGCTGCGGTTTTGACTGCGGACTCCGGCGATGTGGACAAGATATCAGAGAGTATTATAGAGCTAAAGAGGATGAATATCCCAGTACAGCCTGCCAGTGTGAATGAGAGTTTCGGAGATTTTACTGTAGTTGACGGTAAAATTCGTTTCGGCCTTCATTCCATCAAAAATTTTGGCGAGAGCATTGCGGATTTTATAATCACTGAAAGAGAGGCAAATGGAAAATTTAAATCCCTATCCGATTTTCTTGAGCGAATACAGAATAAAAATCTGAATAAGAAATCACTTGAAGCGCTTATCAAATCCGGCGCTTTAGATCAATTTGAAGAGCGCGGGAAAATGTCTTCAAACATTGAGCATCTTCTCATATACAATAAAGAGCACTCTGCCGATTCCCAAAATCAGGATTCCCTTTTCGGAGAGCTTAGGGAGAAAGGTGTCGCGTCAAAATTAACTCTTGAGAAAGGGACTCCTGCAAGTCAGACGGATAAATTGTTTTGGGAGAAAGAGCTTTTAGGACTTTATATTTCAGGCCATCCACTGGACAAATTTAGGGAAAAATTAAAAAAAGATCATAAAGAAATTAAAGAAACAAAAGAAGAAATGAAGTCAGGAATGCTTACCGTCATCTCAGGGATTGTGGAGGAAGCGAAAACAATTCTAACAAAAAATGGAGAGCAGATGGCATTTGTAAGAATTGCTGATTTTTCCGACAGTGTTGAAGCTGTGGTATTTCCGAGAGTGTTTGAAAAATTTAAAAAATTTCTTGAAGCGGAAAAATGCATTTCAATAAAGGGAAAAATCTCCGACAGGGGCGGTAGGATAAGCATAATCGCCGAGGGAGTTAAAGAATTGTAAAATATGTTATTATTTTAATTATGGAAAAAGATCAGAAATTAGACAATATTCGGCATTCGCTGGCGCATTTGCTCGCCATGGCGGTGAGGCAGGAAAACCCTAAGGCAAAGCTTGCAATCGGTCCTACAATTGAGAATGGTTTTTACTATGACTTTCAGTTCAGTAAAGATTATAAAATTTCACCAGAGCGCCTTTCTGAACTTGAGAATAAAATAAAACATTTAATAAAAGAAAATATTGAATTCAAGCATATTGAAATCTCAGAAGATGAGGCACGAGAAAAGTTTAAAAATGAGCCGTATAAACTTGAACTCATTGATGAAATACTGGAGCGCAAAGAGAAATTAAGTTTTTTTCAATCGGGAGATTTTGTTGATCTTTGCGGAGGATGGCATGTTAAATCAACAAATGAAATTGACCCAAAGGCATTTAAACTTATAAATATCGCTGGCGCTTATTGGAAAGGAGATGAAAAAAACAAAATGCTCACCCGCATCTACGGTGTCGCATTTAAAAACAAAAAAGAGCTTGATGAATATCTTAAGATGCAGGAGGAAGCGGAAAAAAGAGACCATAGAAAACTAGGAAAAGAATTAGGACTTTTTATATTCTCCCCTCTTGTCGGCACAGGCCTTCCACTTTTCACTCCAAAGGGAACAATAATGCGCACGGAACTCTATGACACTCTTCTTGAGGTAGGAAAAAAATACGGCATACAACAGGTTGAGACTCCTCACATTGCTAAAAAGAAACTATATGAGACATCAGGGCATACAGAGAAATTTGGCAATGAGCTTTTGAAAGTTGTAGGGCATCATGATGAATTTGTAATGAAGCCAGTCAACTGTCCGCATACAACCCAGATTTATGCTTCTGTACCAAGAAGCTACCGCGACCTTCCTCTGCGCTTCGTGGAATCAACAATGATGTACAGAGATGAGAAACCAGGCGAATTGGGGGGCTTAACGCGCGTGCGCTCAATCACAGTTGATGATGGACATATCTTCTGCACAACAGAGCAGATAAAAGAAGAGGTAAAAAATATTGCACATATTATTGAAGAGTTTTACAGCGCACTTGGGATGTACGGCAACCACCAAGTGTTTCTTTCTGTCAGAGATCCAGAAAACCTTGATAAATATATTGGGGAAGAGAAAGACTGGAGAAAAGCGGAGAAAGAACTTCAAGAACTCTCTGATGGCTTGAATCTGAAAGCAAAGCGCATAGAGGGAGAAGCGGCAATTTATGGCCCTAAGATTGATTATGTGTTCAAGGACTCCCTTGAAAGACAATGGCAGTTGGCAACGATACAAATTGATTTTTCAATGCCGAAGAGATTTGGCCTTGTGTATAAAAATAAGAAAGGAGAAGATGAGACGCCGGCGCTTATACACAGAGCAATCTTGGGCTCATACGAGCGCTTTATGGCAATTCTGATTGAACACTTCGCGGGAGCATTTCCTCTTTGGCTCTCCCCTGTTCAGGTCAAAGTCCTTCCTATTGGAGAGGCGCATCAGAAATTTGGGGGAGAAGTGTTTGAAAAATTAAAAGAAAATGATATTCGCACAGAACTCGATGACAGCGGAGAAACACTCGGCAAGAAAATTCGCCAAGGAAAAATGGAGAAAGTCCCTTACATGCTTGTAATCGGCACCAAGGAAGTTGAAGAGAAAAAAGTAACAATAGAAAACAGAGACAAGGGAAATCAAGGTACTCTAGAGATTGATGAGCTTATAGTAAAACTCAAAAATGAAATAACAAAAAAATCCCGGTAGGTTTAGACCTTACCGGAATTTTTGTCAAGCTCAATAACGCGCAATAGAAATTTCTTTTGTTCTTTCTCATTACAATTTACAAAAAAATGCCAGTACCCGGATTGTCCGTATCTTTTGATGTCTTCGGCTTGATATTTTTCTTTCAGCATGTCATTGAATTTGGAGACGGCTTCGCTTTTCGCTTGAATCGAACAAATATATTTATATTTGTCTTTCTTCATTTTCTCTAATATGTCTTCTGATATTATCATTCTCTCAATCAGAGCCTTTTCGCTCATTACCTCTATGATCGGATCTGCAGTTAAAATCTTTACCATTGTAATCCCCTCTCTTCAGAAAGATTTAAAAAATAACTTGCTAGAGATAAACATACCACAATACTTGAATAATATACAGTTGTGCTATTTCTCTAATTCAATGCTATAGCATAAGATCAGGGAAGAGATGATTTATGAGTTTATAGACGTATGCCACTTCAGATAAGGTTGTTTTTTTCAGCTATAATTAAACATCCAGATTGGCTAATTTTGCGTTTGCCTGAATAAATGATTTCCTTGATACTACATCAGTGCCCATTAGAATATCGAATACCTTGTCTGCCTCACGCGCATCTTCAATCGTCACTTGTTTGAGAACTCTCCTTTCAGGGTCCATGGTTGTCTCCCAGAGTTCATCTGGATTCATTTCTCCAAGACCTTTGTATCTTTGGATTGATATTCCTTCTACAGTATCCGCATCCTTGCCGAGTATTTTTATTTTCTCATCTTCAGTGTACGCATACACTATCTCTTTGCCACGCTTTATCTTATACAAAGGAGGCTGTGCAATATAGAGGTATCCCGCTTCTATTATCGGTTTGAAGTGCCTGTAAAAAAGAGTTAGAAGAAGTGTTCTGATATGTGCTCCATCAACATCGGCATCTGTCGCGATAATTGTCTTGTGATAGCGGATTTTTGATATATCAAAGATATCCCCTATTGCAGTGCCGAGCGCAACAACAAGCGCTTTGATCTCTGCCGATGCAAGCATTTTGTCCAGTCGCGCGCGCTCAACATTCAAGATTTTACCACGAAGAGGAAGTATCGCTTGTGTTCTCCTGTCTCTGCCCTGCTTTGATGAGCCACCGGCTGAGTCCCCCTCAACAATAAAAAGCTCAGACTCTTCTGCTTTTCTGCTTTGACAGTCGGCAAGCTTTCCTGGAAGCGTCATCCCCTCAAGAGCGCCCTTGCGAAGCACGCTGTCTTTTGCGGCTTTTGCAGCTTTTCTTGCTTTAAGAGCGAGAGTAACTTTTCCTACTATGGATCGTGCGTCATCTGGATGCTCTTCCAAAAAAGCGCTGAAACTCTCAGCAAAAACTGCATCCACGGCGCCACGCGCCTCAACGCTCCCGAGCTTTCCTTTTGTTTGGCCTTCAAACTGAATCTCCTGAAGCTTTACAGAAATAACTGCTGTAAGACCCTCTAATACGTCATCGCCGGAGAAATTGCCATCTGCTTCTTTGATTAGATTATTTTTACGCGCATGGCTATTAATAGTTCTAGTCAGCGCAGTCTTAAAGCCAGTAACATGCATTCCTCCTTCAGCATTGTAAGTGTTGTTTGCAAATGCGAGGATTCTTTCCGATATGTCATCAACATATTGGAGAGAGATTTCGACATCAACTCCATCTTCTTCCTTTTCAACATAAAAAACGTTCTTGTGGATAGACTTTTGATGCTGATTATAAAATTTCACAAGTGAGAGAAGTCCTCCTTCAAAATAAAACGATGTTGTCGGAATATCAAGTGCTAATTCTCGTAGATAAAATCCACTTTCATCAATTTTTGCTTCTATTTCTCTTGCATCAATGATGGTAATCCGCATCCCTTTTACTAAGTATGCCTGCTGGCGGAGATGTGAAGTGATCTTATTCCAGTCATATTTGATTTCTTTAAAAACAGAATTGTCCGCCTCGAATGTGATGATGGTACCGTGGAGTTTTGAGGATCCGATTTTTTTTACAGCAGCCTTTCTGTTTCCTTGTTTGTATTCCTGAACATATATTCCTCCGTCGCGATGAACTTCAACTTTTGCATAAATTGAAAGTGCGTTTACAACAGAAACACCAACACCATGAAGACCTCCAGAGACTTTGTATCCTTCTCCGCCGAATTTTCCGCCTGAATGAAGTGTAGTCATAATGGTCTCAAGTGCTGATACTTTTGTTTGCTTGTGCTTGTCAACTGGAATCCCTCGCCCGTTGTCAACAATACGCACGCGGTTGTTAGGCAGAAGAGCTACTTCAATATCATCGGCAAATCCTCCCATCGCCTCGTCCCGTGCATTATCAAAAACTTCCCATATAAGGTGGTGTAATCCTTCAACGCCTGTTGTGCCTATATACATCCCAGGACGCTTCCTGACGGGCTCCAGGCCCTCCAGAACGGTAATATCCTCGGCATTATAGTGATGCCCTTTTGAAGACGATTTAACTTCTTTTTTAACCATAAAATAACGGATTTTAAAGCCCTTTTTATATATGAATTATAGCAAAAAATCCCTTAAAATTCAAGGGATTTCCCAAATTTTGTGGATAGAAAAATAGCCTATTTCACCTCACTTTCCATCCATCTTTACTATTTAGAAAAGTGGTAACATGATCCATTATTTTATTCACTTCATCATCAGATAATGTCTTTTCTTGTGACTGGAATACGAGGTTAAATGCATAAGAAACTTTATCATCTTTTTCAAATACATCAAAAAGTTTTGTGTTTACTAAAAGCACACCCCCCTCTTTTTTAATTATATTAAGCACATCATTAGCCAATACATCTTTCGGAACGAAAACTGCAATGTCTCGAAGTACAAATGGATATGGAAAAATCGGACTAAACGTAATGTCTTTCTTTGGTTTTTCAAACTTTTCATAAAATTCTGGCGGTTCAGGAAGTTTGTCAAGTAAATTATTAAAATTCCCCTCAAAAACATTTTCTTTTATATCACCTTCAATTTTAACACCTAAAGTTTCTGATAATTTATTTACAATGTCTTCTACTTTTCCTAAACCACCGGAATGTACTATCCCTAAAGATGTATATTCTTTATTTTCATTAAATATATTTCCAATTTCAAAAATTTTAATTTCATTACCTTCTAAAAGTGGTATATTTCTAATATTTTGCTTTAATGCACTCTCAAGACCAACGCGTAAGTCTTTCCTTAAAAAATTTTTGTCAGATGCAAATGGTTTTTCAATTTCCACTTCACCGCTGTCTCTGAAAGAATACATATACACCTCAGAAAATCCCTCATTGGAAAGTATGTTTTTTATTTTGTTCGTATAATAGAATTTCTTATCCACCTTAGGAGCTTTTTCTGCTTTTTCCGGCAACTTCGCTTCGATATTTTCATATCCGTATATCCTTGTAACTTCTTCTATCAAATCCGCTTTTATTTTTAGATCCGTCCTCTCAAACGGAACTGATACAGTAAATTCGTCTTCTTTTATCTTATATTCAAATCCTAATCGCTTAAATATATTTTCAATCTCTTCTGCTGGTATATCAGACCCTAAAAGCTTGTTTATTTCAAGCCCTGAAACACTTATTTTCAATGTACTTTCTTTTTTTTCAAAAGGCTTTTTCTTAAACGGAGTATTTAAAATAGCGGATATTTCTTTTACAACACCGGCATCTTCAGATGAGTCGCCAGCACGATTTGGCAATACATCTATGTCAAAAATATAATCCCCATTCACCTTTTTAATACCTGTGACTTCATATGAGTGGAACGTCAAAAGCTCCGCCAGCTTCTCCGGATCTGGTAATTTTTCACTAAAATATTCCTGTAATTTGCTGTAACTGGCCTGCATATTCTTTAAAATTGTTGAACGAACCTTAAATCTCCATTATAGAGCAATCGTATATCATTAATTTTATACTTAAGCATTACGATTCTGTCCAGCCCAACACCAAAGGCAAAGCCTTGCCATTCTTTCGGATCAATTCTTCCATTCTTCAACACATTCGGATGAACCATTCCTGCGCCTAGTACTTCTATCCACCCAGTATTTTTACATATAGAACAGTATCCTGTGCCATCACACTTGAAACAAGATATATCAACCTCCATTCCTGGTTCAACGAATGGGAAAAATCCTGGTCTCATGCGTATTTTTACATCATTCCCAAAAACTTTTTTTATAAAAGTTGTTATCACAGCTTTCATGTTTGATAAATTGATATCTTTTCCTATTACCAGTGTTTCAAATTGATGAAACTGCGCTTCATGTGTTGAGTCGGTTGCTTCATTTCTAAAGGCACGTCCGAGATAGACTATCTTAAATGGAGGTTTATTTCCCTCCATATATCGTACTTGAATGTTAGAAACATGCGTTCTTAAGACAGTTTTCTTCTTACCTTTAATCCAAAAAGTGGCCTGCATATCGCGCGCAGGATGATTTTCAGGAATATTTAAAGCATCAAAATTATAGTATTCGGACTCCATTTCAGGTCCATTTGCTATCTCAAAACCCATATCAAAAAAAATGGAGTTTATCTCCTGTATCATAGATGTTATGGGATGAATATGACCTTTTTTTTGCTTTTCCATTTATATTATATTAGCTTAAAAATGCAAAAAAAAACAGGGGTTAAACAAACCCCTGTTTTACACAATGTGAACATATTTTTTTTTCAAGAGAGTAATCTCCTATTTTTTCGCTACCTGGTACACCTGCTAAAAATGGCTTGATTTTTCTCTCAATAAAATCTTCATGAACCTCTTTCCAATTTTCACATCCAATTGCTTGAATCCGTTTATGGCACTTAGGACATATTTTTATTGATTTCAAAATGAACTTCCTTTCTATAGTTGCCAAAAAAAGATTTCTTTGATTAAACTTCCTAACTAATATCAAAATCTGTTATCTTTGTCAATCTTATTTCGCTATATGAACAGCTTCCTCGAATTTGACAGAAAGGAGTTTGGATATCCCGTCGGCACCCATTGTAACGCCGTAGAGAACACCAGCACGACTCATCGTCTCCCTGTTATGAGTAATCAAAATCAATTGAGAAAACTTGGAGAGATTTTCTATCATATCACCGTACCGCTTTGAATTAGCCTCATCAAGCGCCGCATCAGTCTCATCAAGCACTAGAAACGGCGGAGGGTTCACCTGCGACATCGCAAATAAAAGAGCAATAGAAGTAAGCGCCCGCTCACCACCTGAGAGCATTACAAGTCCTTTTATCCTTTTATGAGGAAGACTGACATTAATCTCTATCCCCTCTTGCTCCTCTT
>CEPX01120370.1_pt1 | contig 25507 bp, 20 predicted proteins | sample 361361 | NCBI WGS metagenome assembly CEPX01 (sample SAMEA2619974, study PRJEB7988) | marine metagenome | biome: marine biome (ENVO:00000447); feature: mesopelagic zone (ENVO:00000213) & marine oxygen minimum zone (ENVO:01000065); material: "saline water (ENVO:00002010), including plankton...
CTGCGCCACTGCTTCCATGGGATTTCAGAAAAATTTATCTGTTGGAGAAATTATTGATCAATTCTTACAGGTGAGTAAAGAATCAACAGTTCCAATCACAAATATTGTTTTCATGGGGATGGGTGAACCGTTTTTGAATTATGATCGAGTCATTGCTGCAGCAGATTTGATGAATGATGAAAATGGAATTAAACTCGGGGCTAAACGAATCACAATTTCAACTGTAGGAATTACGCCCAAAATTAATCGCTATGCAGATGAGAAACATCGTTATAAACTGGCCATTAGTTTAAATGGATCTTCTCAAGAGAGCCGTCTTCAAACAATGCCCATTGCAAAGAAATATCCACTGGATGAACTATTGGCAGCTATTGATCATTTTTCATCCCGGTCCAGACATCCTGTTACGCTTGAATATGTATTAATGGCCGAAGTAACAGATTCAAAAGAAGATGCTGAAAAATTAATGACACTATTATCAAAACGACGGTGTAAACTGAATGTGATTCCTTATAACGAAATTGGTGGAAAATACAAACGGCCAGAAGATCACGTGATTGAGTCTTTCATCGCAGCTCTGGATAAAGCATCATTTCCTGTAACGGTTCGCTGGAGCAAGGGAACAGATATTGCTGCAGGATGTGGGCAATTAGCGATTATGGAATCATTCGTAAATAAGTGAATAAATTGAACAAGCATATTTAAATAATATAATGAATATTAATATCCATAAAGAAATCGAAAATATATCAGATGAAATCATCACCACCCGAAGGGATATTCATAAACATCCTGAATTGGGTTTTGATGTCCACCGTACAGCGGGGATTGTTGCTGAACAATTATCAAATTTAGGATTAGATGTTCAAACAGGTATTGGAAAATCGGGTGTGGTTGGAGATTTAATCTGCGGTGATGGGCCCACCATTGCACTCCGGGCGGACATGGATGCTCTACCCATCCAGGAAACAAGTGACATTGATTATAAATCTCAAAACGATGGTGTCATGCATGCATGCGGCCACGATGGTCATACGGCTATGCTTTTGGGTGCAGCAAAAGTATTAGCTGATAAAAAAGATGAGATTAAGGGCACAGTACGATTTTTATTTCAACCGGCAGAGGAAGGAGCAGGCGGCGCTCGATACATGATTGAAGACGGCTGTTTAGAAGGAGTGGATGAAGTATATGGAATCCATCTATGGAATTACCAGAAATACGGCGAAGTGGGAGTGAAAGAAGGCCCTATTTTAGCCGCTGCAGACAAATTTGCAATTACCGTGAAAGGAATTGGTGGACACGGGGCAACACCTCAAGGATCTGTGGATGCAGTGGTTGTTTCTGCTCATTTGATTACTGCGCTGCAAACCATCGTCAGCCGTAATACAAATCCAATAGAGAGTACAGTCGTTTCTATTGGCATGATTAACGGTGGTTACAATTTCAATATTATTGCCGATGAAATTATTATGCAGGGTACAGCACGGTCTTATACTGAAGAAAACCGTTCATTGATAAAAAATAGAATGGAAGAAATTATAAATGGTATAGGTAAAACATTTGGTGCCGAAATAAAATTAGATTATCATGAAGGATATCCTATAACTGTTAACAATAAAACAGCATATGAAAAATTGCTGATTTCAGCAAAAAAGATTGTAGGAAATGGTGCCGGTTATCCTTATTTGTCCATGGGCGGCGAGGACTTTAGCTATTATGCTCAAAAAGTACCCGGATGTTTTTTCTTTGTGGGATCAGCTCCTGAAGATCAGCCCTTTCGCAGCGTACCCCAACATTGTTCTCATTTTGATATTGATGAAAGGGCATTAATGGTTGGATCGTCTATTTTTGTCCAGTTAATCAATGATCAATTGATGTCAGAATAGAATTATTCTTAAATCAAGTCTTTGATCATATATCTAACTCGTTTTTTACCACCTTCAGTATCCTGTTCTCCAACAGATTTAAATCCATAATTTTCATGAAATAAAATTGAACCCAGATTCATGGGTTTAACATTTACTTCGCATGCCATAACAGGTTTATTCATTTCCAATGCTTTTATTTGTCCATCATTGTACAAAGCCAATCCAACTCCCTGTCTTTGATATTTCTCATTTACAGCAATTCTATCAATATAATAAAAAGATTCATACCGTTCAGAAATCCAGGTATAGTTCATACTATTGTATTGCTGATTTTCTTCCATACCCATTAAAAAAGCGACAATTGTTTCTTCATCTTTTATTACACGGAAATGAAATGTCATTTCTGCTAATTCTGTTAATCTATCCAATGTTAAAGAGGAGAGATGTGGTTGAGATATCTGGTTAAGTTTCAGGACAGGTTGCAGTTCGCCTAGAGATATGTTTTCAATATTATAAATACTTAATAACCTACTGCCGTATTTTCACCCCGGGTATCTGCGGCACCGAAATATCCCTTTTCATTTATTAGGATTGCGTTCATTTCACCAATTTTATTCCATTTATAAGGCGTTATAATATGGCCTTTACTCTTTAGTGATGCTTCTACATCTTTAATTATACTGTATGGTTCAGCCATAATCACATCTGGCAGCCATTGCGAATGTATTCTGGGTGCAGATACAGCTTCCTGAATACCCATATTATGAACTGTGACGTTCAATATTGTTTGTAATACAGTAGTTATAATTGTTGAACCACCAGGTGATCCAAGAATGATAAATGGTTTATCATCCTGCAGTACTATGGTAGGAGTCATGGAGCTTAAGGGACGTTTCCCGGGTTCGATGGCATTGGCATCATTGCCAACTAATCCATAGGCATTGGGTACACCGGGTTTTGCAGAAAAATCATCCATTTCATTATTCAGGAAAAAGCCGCCTCCTTTTACAAGAAAACCACCACCATAACTCAAATTAATGGTTGTTGTACCTGAAACTGCGTTGCCATCTTTATCCACAACGGAAAAATGAGTTGTTTCCCGGCTTTCATAAACAGTTGGGTTACCGGCATAAATGTTTCTGCTGGGTGTTGCTTTGTCTGGTGAAAAATCACTAATACGTTCTTTAGCGTATTCTTTATTTACTAGCATAAATAATGGCGGTTGCCAGAAATCTGAATCACCAAGATGTTCAGCGCGGTCTGCATAAGCCCGGCGTTCAACTTCAGTTAAAAGGTGTATATAGTTAGAAGAATTCCAATCTAATTCTGCCAGTGGAAAGTCTTCGAGCATATTTAGCATTTCCACCAAGATAGCTCCACCGGAGCTGGGCAGACCCATAGATAGTATTTTATAATTGTGAAACTGTCCTTCTATGGGATCACGATATTTGGATTCATAATTTAACAGATCTTCATGGGTTATCAGCCCATTCCCACGCTGCATCTCTTCCACAATGAGAGCAGCAGTTTTTCCTGAATAAAATCCATCGCGTCCTTTTCGTGCAATACGTTTTAATGTTTTAGCTAAATCTTTTTGCATAAAACGATCACCCGCTTTCCACTGACGACCATCCTTGCGGATGAACACAGCCGCAGCAGCTTCATTTCTTGAAAAAAGTTCTTTGTAATTATTGAATCGGCTGGCTTCGTAATGACTTAATTCAAACCCCTTTTCTGCCAGAGAAATGGCCTGATCTAGTAACTCCCTGCGAGAAATATTTCCTGATCCGTGGTCTTCCCATGCTTTTAATAACCCGTCCACTGTTCCGGGAACGCCCACAGAGGCACGGGTACGCAATGACATATTCTCGATGACATTGCCATCGGCATCCAGGTACATATCACGGTGAGCAGCAGCAGGAGCTATTTCTCTATAATCCAGTGTAAAAGTGGATCCGTCAGCCATACGGACGACCATAAAACCACCACCACCAATATTTCCATTTGATGAGGAAGTAACTGCCAATGCAAATCCTGTCGCTACTGCAGCATCCACAGCATTGCCGCCTTTTTTCATGATCTCAATACCAGTTTCAGATGCGTGACGGCTGGTGGAAACAACCATACCATTTTCCGAAAATACAGGGTAAGGGCTTGCACCATTAAGGGTTGTGCATACAAGTGTAATTAGCAGATGTATTTTCTTCATATTAATCATTTAACCACTGGATAATGTTTTCGATTCCTTGATTAACCAGCATAGCATTTTCTCCTAGATCATCCATTGTTAGATTCTGGTCCATTGAAATCTCTATAGGAAAACAAATTGTTTTTAAATTTAAAAATAAGGGTTATAAAATTAGTATTTATGGATACAATCGTCAATTTTCTCAATGAGAGAGTCAAAAGATATCCTTTCCTGATTTTGAGTATCCCTGGAACGAAGAGTTACTGTATTATCCTCAAGTGATTGATGGTCAATAGTAATTCCGAAAGGAGTTCCTGCTTCATCCTGGCGATAGTAGCGTTTACCGATGGAGCCCTGTTGGTCATAAATAACTTTATAATGGGTTTTTAAATCATCCGTTATTTTTCGAGCAAGTTCAGGCAAGCCATCTTTTTTGGTTAATGGACATACAACCGCTTTTACAGGTGCCAATTTTGGATGCAGTTTCATGACAGTTCGATTATTTTCGGTATCTTCCCAGTAAGCATCAGCCAAAACGGTAAGAAGCATCCGATTGAGGCCTGCGGATGTTTCAATAATGTAAGGGAAATATTTTTCATTGGCTACCTGGTCTGAATACTGCATATTTTTTCCTGAATATTCCTGGTGACGCTTAAGGTCAAAGTCTGTTCTGTTGTGAATACCTTCAATTTCGGACCAGCCAAAAGGAAATTCATATTCAATATCCCAAGCTTCTTTTGCATAATGGGCTAATTCTCCTTCTCCATGCTGATGAAATCGAATTTTCTCTTTATCGATGCCCAAGCTGTTTGTATAAAAATTTAATCGTTCATTTTTCCAGGCTTGCATTTCTTCATCATCAGTTCCAGGTTTAACAAAATATTGCATTTCCATTTGTTCAAATTCACGTGTTCTGAAGATAAAATTTCTAGCCACAATCTCATTGCGGAAAGCTTTACCGATCTGGGCAATACCAAAGGGAACCTTTAGTCTTAGTGAACCTTGAACCAATAAATAATTTACATAAATACCCTGGGCTGTTTCAGGACGGAGATAGGCAATAGACCCTTCATCTTCAACAGGACCAATTTGGGTTTTGAACATAAGATTAAATTGCCGTGGATTTGTCATTTTTCCGGTTGTTCCGCATTTCGGACATTGGATGGCAGACCAATCTACAGAATCGGGATTGTCATCTGATAATTCATCTGCCTTATAACGGGCTTTACATTGTTTGCAGTCCACCAGCGGATCATGAAATTCTGATATATGGCCGGACGCTTCCCAAATTTTCGGATGCATGAGAATTCCACTATCTAACCCAACAATATTTTCGTGGAGTTGGGTCATGGACCGCCACCATAAGTTTGAAATATTATTTTTTAGTGCAATACCAAGAGGGCCGTAGTCATAAACAGCACCGAATCCACCATAGATTTCAGAACTTTGAAAAATAAAACCACGTCGCTTGCACAAGGAAACTATTTTATCCAATGAATGCGATTTATCTGTCATTAGTCCATTTCCTGCAATTCTTTTTCAATTTGATCATTAAAAGGAATTGATGTGTCTTCAGAAGAAACGTGTGTAGGCTTATTTTCCTCATTTTTTGGAGTACGCAAATATAATCCAAATATTATTAATGCTGCGATGGCGATCATAACAGGCACTACCCATGCCATAACATTAAATCCTTGAGCAACAGGAATTGCGAGAATCCTTTCTCCATATATACGCACATAATGATCCAAAACCTGCTGACGTGTTTGTCCCGCATCAACCATAGATCGAATTTCGTTTTCCAATTGTGAATGGCCATGATCATAGACAGTTCCACTCCAGCAGCAGGGAGCCATGAGACTTTGTTCTAAATCAATTATTAACTCTTCATTGGATGAAGAAGCCACTAGAAAAGATAGTGTTAAGAATGTTAAGAGTTTCTTCATTTCTTTTTACGTCTTCTACTTTTTGCCGGCCCTTTGGCCCGCCGATCATTTATTAATCCAACTGCTGTGTCTAAATCAACGTCATCGGGGGAAATATCTTTAGGCAGTGCAGCGTTAAATTTACCATCAGAAACATATGGTCCGTAACGACCATCTTTAAGCACAATCGTTTCACCTGTTTCAGGATGTTTTCCAATTGATTTTAATTCACTGCTGGGTTTATTGCGATTCTTGATGACATCTACTGCGGCTTCCAATGTTACATTTAGTGGATCGTGAGGGTGAGGTAGTTTAACATTTTTGTCACCCACTTTTAAATAAGGGCCGTACCTTCCAAAATCAGCTCTGATTTCATCACCCGTTTCCGGATGCGTTCCGAGCAATCTAGGCATGGAAAGTAATTTCGCAGCTAATTCAAGATCAACGTCTTGTTTTTCTGTACCTCTTGGAAGAGATTTTCTTGTTTTGGAATCACCCAATTGAACATAAGGGCCATAAGGCCCTTCCTTTAAATAGATGGATTGTCCCGATTCAATATCAACACCAAGGAGTTGTGTTTGTGAAGCATCTTTTGCTAAAATTTCCATGGCTTTTTCTTCAGAAATATCTCCCATAGAAAATTCTGCAGGTATATTACGACGTTCTTCACCTTGCTCTAAATAAGGTCCATAGTTTCCAACCCTTATAACAATTTCCTCCACGCTGCCATTGGCGATTAAAACGGTACATGCTTTACGTATATCTATTTCACCTTCAAGCATTTTTTCAAATCCGGGGTTCTCATCACTACCAAAATAAAATCCATTCATGAAGGGAAGCGGATCAGAATCCCCCCTGGAAATGGAATCCAATTCGTCTTCCATTTTAGACGTGAATTGGGAATTCACAAGAGAAGAAAAATGATTTTCTAATAATTGTGTAACCGCAACAGCAAGAAACGTAGGCACAAGTGAACCTTTTTTATTTTGTATATATTCTTTTTCCTGGATACGCCCTATAATGCTGGCCCAAGTTGACGGGCGGCCAATACCCTGTTTTTCCATTTCCTTAATTACGGATGCTTCCGTAAACCGTGCCGGTGGTTTTGTATTATGTTCTTCCGGAGTGAGGTTTTTACACTCTAAGCGCTGACCTTCTTTCATTTCCGGTAGGAATCGTTCGCGGTCGGCTAATTTGCCATCCGGGTTATCACTGCCTTCCACGTACGCACGCATATAGCCGGGAAAAAGAATCACCCGGCCGCGAGCGCGGAAAATTGTATTTTTATTCTCAATATCAACTATAGTACGTTTAAGCTTTGCCGGTTTCATTTGGCTGGCGACGGTCCTCTTCCAGATCAAATCATACAATTTACCTTCGTCACTGCCTACCTTTGCACTGACCGTTTTTACATCGCTGAAAATAACACCAGCAGGGCGGATAGCTTCGTGAGCTTCCTGCGCATTCTTAACCTTGCTTTTATACATGACCGGTTTTTCGGGTAAAAATTCATCACCATAACGTTCTTTGATGACTTTTCGTGCACCGGTCAATGCTTCATTCGAAAGTTGAATAGAATCTGTACGCATATATGTAATAAGCCCTGCTTCATACAAGCGTTGAGCCATACGCATTGTTTTCCGGGCAGAAAAGCGAATTTTGCGTGACGCTTCCTGCTGCAGCGTACTGGTTGTAAATGGTGCATAGGGATTAGAAGTTTGTGGTTTCTCTTCCACACTGCTTACGATCCAAGGGCCATTTTGTAACTCTTCAGCTAAAGCTGTTGCTTGAGATGAAGAAAGTAATAACACATTATCTTTTTTCAATTCGCCTGTATTACTATCGAAATCTTTACTCGCCGCAAGACGTTTTCCATCCAATCTGATCATATCAGCGTTAAAACCTTCTAATGCATTCGTTTCCAATTCAGCTTGGAGATCAAAATATGTTGCTGATTTAAATAGTGCTCTTAAGCGTTCTCTATCAACGATCATTTTCAATGCTGCAGATTGTACACGGCCCGCAGAAAGAGATCCTTTTACGAAACTCATTGTTTTTTGGAGAGTGCTCCATAATAATCGAGACAGTTTATACCCAACGAGTCGGTCAATTATACGGCGGGTATATTGAGCATTGACAAGAAATTGGTCAATTTCATGACGTTGTTCCATTCCTTCCATGATACCTTCTTTGGTAATCTCGGTGAATTGAACTCTGGAAACAGACTCATTTACAATTTCTTCTGCGATATGTGCAGCAATAGCTTCGCCCTCTCGATCAGGGTCAGTGGCTAGGATAACTTCCGGAGCTTTAGTCGATTTTTTCTTAATTGCTTTGATGATATCTTCTTTGCCCTCCATGGCAACGAATGTGGTGGCGAATTCGTTATCTACATCTACAGCTAATTCTTTGCGAGGAAGATCTTTAATATGCCCTACACAAGCAAAAACTTCATACTCATTGCTGAGATATTTCTCAATTGTCCGTGCTTTAGCCGGGGATTCAACGATAATAAGTGGTTTATTCATAAAATAATTCCGAGGTTATTTATTGTTTTTCGTGCGCGTATTATAATGTATAATAAATTTTAGAAAAGTCAAACTACGAAATGTTTAACCAGATCACTTTCTGCGATTTCTTCCTGTTCCCCAGTAGTGAGGTCTTTAATTTGAAGAGTTTGATTTTTTATTTCTTCATCTCCCATGATGACAACTTTAATTGCACCAATCCTGTTGGCATCGCGTAATTGAGCTTTTAAACTGCGCCGTAATGTATCCATCGTTACGGCAAATCCTAACTCGCGTATTTCATTAGCGACCTGCAACGCTTTTCCACTGGCAGATTCCACCAGGTTTATCAAATAAACTGAATTCCCTTCAGTACTTTTTTCTTGAGGATCTATGGACATTAATATACGTTCCATTCCGGCGGCAAAGCCGATGGCAGGTGTTGGTTTACCTCCCAATGTTTCAACAAGCCCATCATAACGACCCCCACCGCATACAGCGTCTTGAGCTCCCAGATTGCTGGATATAAATTCAAATGTAGTACGAGTATAATAATCCAATCCTCGCACCATTCGCGAGTCTAATTCAAAGGGTATTTCCAAACTGCTTAACAAATCTTGAACGTGTGAAAAATGTTTCTGATCGTCTTCCGTCCAAAAGTCAGCAATAGATGGTGCCTCTGCCAAAAGTGTTTGTTCATCTGGATTTTTTGTATCAAGAATTCTTAATGGATTGGATTCTAACCGCTTTTGGCTGGTTTCAGATAATTGATTTTTGAGTGGATTGAAATAATCTTGGAGAGCTTTTTTATAATGACTGCGACATTTCCCGGAACCAAGACTATTCAATTTTAAGGAAAGATCTTTTAAACCTAATTTTGAAAAGATAATATATCCAATCGCTATTATTTCTGCATCTTGTTCTGGGAATTTTGACCCAAACGCTTCGATGCCGAATTGGTGAAATTGCCGTTGCCGGCCTTTTTGTGGGCGTTCTCTGCGGAAAAGCGGTCCCATATAATACATTCGCTGCAGTGGAGATTTTCTACCGAGATTATGTTGAATGAATGCACGAGCCACCGGCGCAGTCAATTCGGGGCGCAATGTTATAGATCCACCTGAACGATCTTGCCACGTGTACATTTCTTTGGATACAATATCCGTATCTTCTCCAACACTTCTGGAGAATAAACTCGTATCTTCAAAAATGGGGGTACGGATTTCACTATAACCAAAACGGGCTGCAACATCGTGAATAATATGTTCAAGTTTTTGCCAGCGAGTGCTGTCTTCCGGGAGAATATCGTGTGTGCCTTTGATGGTTTGAAATGCCATGAATTTATTCTGATATATTTATAATGAGATTTTCTGCTTGTTCTTTTTTATCTTCAGGGACCAGTAATTTAACCATAGCACCGGGAACATTTGTTGGAGTTATACTAAATGCTGAAGAAAAAAAATCTGATTTCAAAAAATAAGGAATATTATTATTCTTCAAAATTTCTCCTGCCATTTCACCATATATTTTTCCGGTAAATTGAGCGATTTTTATCCATATAATTTTTTCTAACGGTTTATCAAGTGGTTGTGTATCAACAAGGGTCACATTGCAATCTTTACAAATCTCAATCTGCGGTTTATATTCTGCTTGACACTTCGGACAGTATTTAAAATCTGTTTTTTCCATCTCTGAATTTGCGATGATTTTATTAGAGAATGAAAAAAGAATTAATACGGTACGATACTATTAAATCCGCCGCGTTCTTCTATTTTAAGATCCCTCAGAGTGGGTGATTTAACATTGATGCGGAGGTAGAAACCATTTGCATACCCACTCGGTGTCCAGTCCAAAGCCAATTCCCAACAATGTAAGTCACGGTAAATGGAAAAACGGTGATTGATGAGATCATTTTTCATCAAGTCAAATCTCGCCGAATAACTTATGCGCCATTTCTTTGTTATATTAATTGTGGAATTGGTATTTAGCCAAAATGTTTCCTTAGACAGTGAAGGGTTACTTTGCTGCAATGAATAGCCCAAGCTGAATCGCGTACTCCAAAGTTTACCTTTTGAGCCACTGCTGTTTTTTGCTGATGGAGATGCAGCTACAAGACTATCTTGAGCCACTGCTGCTGCTGTATCCCCTGCTGCACTTTTTATACCTATTCGCTGACCGGAAAGCTGAAAACCGGTTGATAAGCTTACACGGGTTAAACGGGGAAAGGGTAACCCTTCTTTAGTTCTTCTGATTTCATTAACACGCTGGTTCAATTCTTTGTCATATTCATAAAAATCATGGGTCATGCGCAGGTCCACGCTTGACTGGCCCACCTTTGAACGGATGGATGAGGATAGATTCTTCAACTGAAATTCTTCAGCAACAAAATTATAACTTGTACCCATCCGCCAAGAAAATAGATTAACAATTTTATCTTTTTCATCCTGTTTTATTTTAGCCTGAAAATTATTATTAACACTAAAGGTCATGGACTGGGATTCATTTTTTGAAGTTCCGCCGGCCAGGGTACCACTGAAACGATCATGGTAGAGTTCTTTGCCGGTAGTATCATTGATCGTTTCAAAATAGCCCAAATCGTTACCAAAAACTGGTTGAGAAAAATCAGGTTTATAAGAATAACCAATGGAAGGAGAAACCACATGGCGGACAGCAATGAGATTTCCAATGTTGAATGGGAATAATCCATAAATCTGTGTATTGATGGATGCGCCAAAACTTCCCGTAGTTCGAGAGGCAAAGCCGGGAATTTCTGTCTTTAAAATAGTGTTGGTTGTACTGTCCAACCTACCGGAAAATGTTCTGTTAACCCAATCTGATTTAAAACTGGCGTTAGGATTGAATGTGATATAGCGAAAGATTTTTGTTGGGGAATTAAGTGATAATGAATGTCGCATAACATTATCACTGAAATTTTGTTTTTCATCATTCCAGTAGTAAACATTCGTCGTATCATCAATGATCGTTTCTTCTGATTCATAGTATAAGCGCTCTTTGTTGGTCAATGAAGAATTATAACGCCAGGTAATATTATTATACCATTTTGGATCTCTGCCCTTGCTTGGAAAAAAGTTGCGCTGACCAAGATTAAAATTCATGGAGGGTAATGTAGATGTTGTAATATTTGTTTGCATGCCGTCATACGATGGTTTTGAGTAAAAAACAGATGATGAGTCAATGCGATCATCTGCCATCAAGTTTGTTGCGGAAGATAAATTCATACTCATGGAAGCCTGGATGGCTGGCCAACGTTTGGAATATGTGGCATTGGAAATTGTTTGCTGTTGATTCATGCGCTGTTGCGGATCTGATGTATATTTACGACTGAATTCGCCGCTGGTTGAATAATTTGCATTTGCATTAAAATTTTGGTTATGACGCAATTTTTGGGTGTGCTGCCAGCGAACTTGATAGCTTGTACTGCGGTCAGTACCAATATCAGTGATGTTATCCGAAGCCGATAATAATTGACGACTCTGCAAATTAAGCGACCCATTAAATTTATATCTCAATTTATAGTGGTTATTCAAATTAAAAACAAAGCCTTGGCGATCACCAAAACTCATAGTGAACTTTGTTCCCCAAAAGTCACTGGGAGCCCAAAAATATCCAAAGTTGTTGATATACTGTCCCCGAACACTATTTTCACCATAACCGGGCATAATCCATCCGGAATGGCGCCCTCCGCTCTTATGAGGAAAAATACCAAAAGGTAATGCTATTATGGGAATCCGACTAATGTATAAAACAATGGGACGTGCGATAACTTTGTCCTGATTGATGATTTTCATGTTCATGCTTTCAAAATGAAAATGGGGAGTTTCCAGGTCACACGTGGTATAAGAACTATTCTCGATATAATATACTTTTTTGTCATTGTTGCGGATTTCATTCCCCGTATAATAACCATCATCTGCTTTGGAACGTCCTTCTTTAATTCGTCCTTTACGGGATTTCAAGTTATAGACCAGAGTGTCGCCCACCATGGGATCTCGGCCCCGTTCAACAATGGTGGGTTTTTTAAATTCCACGGTTGAATCTGCCGGTGGTGTAGGATATGCTTTGAGCAAATTTCCATTCCAATCCACATTGATGAATCCGGATGTCAAATCCACATCAGTATATTTGATATTTGCATCACCCGTTAAATCTGTTTTTTCAGTTTGCATATCGTATAGTATTTCATCAGATGTATAAGTAATTGGTGCATCCATATCTTTGTTGGTTGTATCGGGAGTAAATACACCACGAGATCCTCCAGAAATATGAATATTATCTAATTGAACTTCAGCGCTGTCTGCAGTGTGAAATGACATGACAATTGTGTCTCCGGAGGCCAGATTATTCCCCTGGTACACTGAATCTTCAAAAATATGGTATAGCGTTGTTGCCATACCTTCCAAACGCACGGAATCCAAACTGCCATCCATGAAATATCCTTTTAGTGCTGAACCGGTCATATCATCGTCGAATGAGACAGATAATCGTTTTATGATGGTTGAGTCGAGTTCATCTAATTCAACTTCACGAAAACCGGATGCTGTATTTACGATATGCGCCTTAGCAGGGATATATACATAATCGAGAACATTATCTGAATAGTACATCTGGATTTCGCTACCTTCAAGGATACGACCTTCTTCTTCCAATTTTGGTTTGATACGCAACCACGTTTTGTCATGACTCACATCATAAATTGCTAATCCACACGTGGCCACACGTTCTTCTTCGACGATAGTTACATCCTGTTCTGCTGTGTAGGAAACTGCATCTTCACTTTCGTGTTTGGCATAACGCAAATAGTTGGCAGTTATAATTTGATTTTCCTGAATCATTTTAGAGTTGCCATTAGCAATGCCGCTGTCCAGTTCTGAATAATAGATAACCGTATCAGCTGTCAGATCATAATCCTCATCCCAAATATGGACATCATTATAACAAGTGAATTTGTCGTTGGGAGAATCAAAGTGGACGGAATCAGCTGTAAGGTTTTGACTTTCTTTATCCATAACCACATGCCCGATTAAGAGTCCTTGCCCGGAGCGTTCTGTATAACGAGCACTGTCACAACGGATAGTCATTTGCCCTTTAATAAATACAACATTTCCTGTTAAAAATTGCGTGGACTGGCCGTTAACATTTTTATTTTCTAGAAGATCGGCTTGCTGCAGACGCAAACGATTATCTTGAGCTGCAAGCAGTGATAAAAGAACAAAAAATAAAATTGAGTAGAAACCTTTCAATAGATAACGTTATTTATAGCGGTTGGACCAGCATTTTTTTAATCGGTTAGAAATGAATTCCTCATATCCTAAATGAGTCGGTTTATAAAAAGTTTCCTGAACATTTTCCGGGAAGTAGTTTTCATTAATAAATAGAATGGTTGAACTACCGGCTTCCAAATTTGTTTGACCACCATCATCTACCAAATGATTTTGTCCAATGAATTCATCTATTGTAGCCGGACGTATGCGATCGGCAAGGGGCGGTAGGTGAGTAGATGAAAACATATTTTCTGTTTTTGCCATAGTACGCTGTAAACTCCGGCGGAAATTACGCTGAAAAAATGCATATATCGACAATACGAGTTTTAATACTTGTTGGTTGTCTGGTAATAATGCCAGGCTGTCAGAATGAAAGGACTATCATGGAAAATGGATTAATAATAGAAACGCTTGCTGAAGGAGACGGTGCGGTTGCTGAACAGCATAGTATTGTCACTGTGAATTATACCGGTACACTGGGAAACGGAACTGTGTTTGATTCTTCTCTTAATCCGGGAAGAGAACCTTTTCGTTTTACACTGGGAGTAAACCAGGTTATTTCCGGTTGGGACCAAGGTGTATTGGGAATGAAAATTGGGGAAAAAAGAAAATTGACCATTCCGCCTGAATTAGGTTACGGCAGTCAGGATATAGGTGTCATTCCACCCAATTCTACATTGATCTTTGAAGTGGAATTATTAGAAGTGGAGTAGAGCCACTGAGGAGAGTCGAACTCCTGACCTACGCATTACGAATGCGTTGCTCTACCAGCTGAGCTACAGTGGCAAGAAATTAACTGGCGAAAATACACTTTTATTTGAACGTTCATCAACTATTGACGTTGATAATATTTCGCTGTTCTGTACGCACCATAAATTTCTCCCGTATAAAAAATACCAAACATGGAATAAGAAAAGCCTTTATTTAATACATTATCTTTTTTTGATGCTTCGATTGCAGATGAAGCTGTTAAATATACAATAACAAACCCCATAAACCCATCAAACCATCTTCCGGCGTACATACGTCCGGCACCGGGTACAATCGCAGAAAGAAATCCTGCTGCAATAGGTGACTTCTTGGTGAATGTTTTTAAATGAGAAGCAGGATGATCGACTAGTCGTCCGTCAGGATCATGAAATCCACCACGTATGTGTAAGTGGTTAAAAAATGCTGATGGATTACAGCGCACAATGCGATCTGCTGTCATTGGCAAACCTTTTAACAAACCATTTTCTTTTAAGGCTATTGCACCATACTGACTGCAGCTTGGATAAAATTGGCAATTCAAGAAATCAGCATTATGTGATATTCTTTGCCACCCAGCGATAGGGAGGACCACTATTTTTTCTATTATGGATGATTCTTTTGAAGTAAAGACTGTATCAGCAGGGTATTTAGATTGAGCAAATAGTAAGGAAGTAATTAATAATATTCTCATACTTTTTGAATGTGCCCTCTAATACTGCGTGCTAATAATGCAATGAGCAGTAACGCTGTTGATCCTAAAACCAATGATACTTTATCAGGAAAGAAAACCTTCACTGTGGATTGCAGAAAGCCAATAGTTCCTTCACCTCCAAGTATGGCAGCAGAAATCACGATAGCTGTAAGCATGTGTTCATGACTTTTTTTAGATACCCGCAAAGCTATTAAACCACCAATGGCAATGAGAAAAGCCAAGTTGAATCCTAAAAATAAGCCAATCCCCAAAGGCATTAAATGTACGGCTGAAAGTTTACCTCGAGATCGAAACGCTTCGATGACAATCGCCAATATCAATCCGGAAATAAAAATAGATGGATGAGGTAGTCCCTTCAGGTTCATTGCAACAATGTGTGCTTGAGGTGCAGGAAATTCCGGTGTGAATAATTTTTCAGCAATAACCGGACTTTGGATAACTCCCAGTAATAAGGGTATCATCAATGCGACAACCATAGCAGCTACGAGATCGACAATCACAATTTGTTTATGATCGGTCTCAACAATTTGAGCTGATTTATAATCATGGCCGATATCACCTGCGATTGCTGTGGCCGTAGCAATAAAAAACGTAATGATATAACGATGTTCCAGTGCAAGATCAAGATTAGCCATCCCAAAGAAAAATGTGATTAATAATGCTGACAATAATCCAAATTGTTCTAAAGGATCGATGTTGGTTAATCCTGTCATGCGGCTGGCGAGATTTACAGTAAAAAAAGTAAGTATTAAGCATAATACAACAGCGAATATTGGGATGCCCATAAAAAATAATATTAATCCGCTGATAATTGCCATTCCCCATACCCAAGGCTGTTGTTTGAAAATGATTGATTTTGATGGCAGAGTTGAACCGGAATGTAAAAGTATATATCCTATTCCAGAACCAATGACCATGCCCATTCCAAAATTCTGAATCTTCGGTGTAATATCCGGAGTATTGAACATTGCTGTAAAACCCATTGCAGCGATGACTGAAATAATACCTCCCGCTCCCCATGAAAAACTATTTGCTGATCCAAGAATAACTCCGGTTGCAATTACCATAGGCATAATTAGGATTAAAATGGGTTGGGATCCAACAATTCCAAGATCGATATAGTTCCAACCAAGTGCATCTTTGGCTAATGTAAATAGTGCTGCAAGAATCCCGAAAATAAGCATCAGCTCGAAACGATGATCTTTATTGAATCCTGCTTTGATGACTTCTCCTCCGGCTCGCCCGGCGGGAAAGGGTAAGTTGCGTTTTACAACATATTCTTCCCGCAATGGAATGGATAAGCCAATTCCAAGAATAGCGCCAGAGGCACAAACCAACACCAACCAACCATGGGAGAAATAATTCGGATTTTCAATAATGAGTCCAGGTAGTGTAAATACGACAGCTGCAGCCATGAGTCCGCCGATAGACCCTCCGGCCTGAGCAATGTTAATTCTGTTAGGTGACAAATCATTTACTAATTTCAAAATTCCGGATGAAACAATGATTGAAAAAATGATTGGCCAAGGAAGGGCACCCATTTTTAAGGCAATATATGCACTGGTGAAAAACAGAAAGACTGCAATGATGACAGCTGTTATGATCGGTTTCAACATGATTAAGTTTATGAAAAATTCTCTTGAATCCTACATGCTTTTACGGCAATTTGAACCAATGGTCATGAGGAAATTTTTTATATGTTTGTCCCTGATTATCTCCTGCATGGTGGCAGAAGACAATACTCTTTATATTTTGCATACAAATAATACCAATGGTGCTTTGGAAAATTGTTATTGTCCCGACCATCCATATGGCGCAATCGAAAAGAGATCCGTTTTTATCAATACTTTTATTAAAGAGAATCCCAATACAATTATAGTAGATGCAGGAGATTTCTTTTCGGTTACCAAACGCCCCTTTTTGGATAGCCTGATTATCGATGCGTATATATCGTTACCTTACGATGCAGTCCTTGCAGGCGACCAGGAATTATCTCGGGAAAATTTAAGTCAATATACAAAAAAATTGAACCATCCATTGTTAGTTGCGAACTTAACCGATCATAACGAACTTGGATTAAAAAGAAATGTTATTATCAAACGGGGGGGCTATCGCGTTGGAATCATTGGAATTGTGCATCCAAGCGTTTTTCGATTTTATCCGAAAGAAATTAAAGAAAGGATTGATTTGGAAAATTCAGAAGAAACAATTCGAACGTTCATTAATGATTTTTCAGATTCAGTAGATGTGATAATCGCCTTAACTCATCAAGGGCATGACAAAGATATTTTATTGGCAGAATCAATTTCCGGTTTAGATATCATTGTGGGCAGCCATTCACAAACAAAGTTGGATTCTGGCGATGTAGTCAATGAAAGCTTAATTGTTCAGGCAGGAAAAGAAGGATATTATGTAGGAATAATTAAAATTCAGTTCGATGATGATAAAAAAATAATATCAAAATTAGCCAAAATAAAAACCATGACCCTCGACATGCTTGATGATCCGTATATTATGAAATTAATAAATTCATACGAGCAAGAAACTGGCCACATAAACCGCAACAAACTAAAACATCAGAACCCTAAATAATGGAAGCCATAATTCAAGCACTAAAAGATAATCCCGTTTATCTGGCAGTTGCCGTTGTATTAGCGATTGTTATTTTATTCGGTGTTATTCGAAAATTGATCAAACTCGTATTAGTTATGGCAGCAGTATTAGTGATTTATATTGCTTATCTTGTATGGACCGGAGAAGAAGTAGATATGGATCGAATCAAGGAAGGTGTTCAATCTGCCGGAGAGACCATTTCTGAAAAAGCTGAAGATATCAGTGAATCAGTAAAGGAAAAAGTAGGCGAGGCCGTTGAAGAAAAACTGGATGAAAAGACCGAAGAGCTGTTTTCTCCTAATTGATAGCGTCTCTCAAACGCCCTGTTAACAGTTTCACAATCCCCTGCATGATCTCCATATTGGAACTCATGATCTCATAAAAGTCCTCTTGAGTGATTTTTAACAAAGTGGCATCTGTTTCCATGGTCACATCCGCCGATCGTGGTTCTTGGTCCAGCAATGCCATTTCTCCCAAGCAGGCACCTTTACCCAGAGAGGCAATGTGGCGATCGCCTTTGTGAATTTTAACATCACCATCAACAACAATGTACAGTGAATCACCAAAATCACCTTCAGCGAATAAGGGTATATTTGCGCCGAACTGTTCTTCTTCAGCGATCTGGGCCACTTTAGACAGGTCTTCGGTGGGTATGGTTTGAAACAGGTTTACGGTTTTTAACAGGATTGTTTTTTCCAATGTAGAATACATGGCGAGCTCCTCTTTGTCCAGTTTGAATTTTTGTAATGGTTCATTGACACCATTTATTATATCGTGCTTTGTAACGATCTCTTGTAATGCTAATGACCCTTTGATTTTTTCCCAATCAACATTTTTCAGCACAGCTGTAAGCTGATGTTTTAACGCAAAATCAGTTGCCACTGCTGAAGCCCATTCTTTATCACCGACAATCATGATCCCAAGATGCTTTTCCAAGCCAATGGGTATTTCAGCAAAATGCTTTTCACCTATATTCGTCAATTCATCTGTTGTAAGACCTTCCACTAATGGTGTAATTAATTCTTTTTCTTCCCGCTCAAAAATGTTATCCAGTACTTCGAGTACAAATGGCATCTGTCTCTTGTCTTGCTTTTTAATGGTCTGTAAGTAGGATTCTACAGGTGTGTGGGGTGTGTCGATCACTCCCAGTTTTAAAAGGAAAGGAACTTGTTTTGACAGCTCATGCTGAATGACTTCATTTAGTGTATGTTCTTTATCTACCTGTTCCACACTATTCAAGAAATCAATTAAACGGTATGCGTGTTTTGATATTTTATTAATTTCATGTTTAAGCTTACCTGCCTGTTCATCCGACAGTAATTCTTGCCTAGCCATTACAAGAAGAGTATCAATTATTTCTCCAAGAACACGTTTTTCTTTTCTTTCCAATAATCCGATTAAAGCATCAATTGTCTCAGTTGATCTATACACTTTTAATATAACAACAATGCCGCGCAACAGGTCTATGTCAATATGTTCCTGCTCAAGTGTGGATATTAATTCAGGAATAACAAAATCATCTGAAAATTGCTGTAAAGTATGCCGGGTAGTCGGTAGTGTTTTAGGATTGGATAAGTTGGATATAATGGCTGGAATCAATTCTTGATTTTTCCTTTTAGTCGCTACATCCAAAGCTGAATTACTGGTGATTTCCGATGGATTTTCCAGGAATTCTATTAATAAATCATTTGTCAGGATTTCTTGTTGTTCAGTTAAATGCCTGATAGCCATAGCTTGGATTTTCGGATCTGCACTGCTCATTTTTTCCTGGATTAATTTTCGTGCTTCATCTACTTTTTCTGATTGCATCATTTGTAAAGCAGCCGCAGCTGTTATCTGCAATTCCTGGTTGTCATCCGATAAATAAGTTTCAACAATTGGAACAGCAGCAGAAAGTTTGCGACTACCTGCAACATTGATAGCGATATCAGCGAGATCTTGGTTTTGCAGTGTAGCAATTAATTCATCATCAGAGATAACATTAGCATTATCTGCAGCAATCTTTAAGATGGTTTTGCTGACTTCCTTATTTTCTCCATGAAAAAGTTCATTCAAAGTCTTTGCCCAAGGCTTTAAGGGAATATCTTCAATCAATTCCAGTGCAAAGAGTTGTTTTACTTCTTCATCAGCACACAGTGTTTTTTCAATCGTTGCCACCATAGCACTATCGGCAACATCAACTTCCAATTCTTCAAAATTCAACTGCCGTTTTTCAATAGCTTTTTGGAGTGCATTGACATAGTCTCTTTTGGTTTTAAATGTATAAAATATCCACAAGGCAGCTACCGCAATCACTACAATACTTAAGAAATGGATTGGCACACTGATATACATTGTAGCAATAAAAATCGATAAGCCGGCAAACCCCTCCATAAAAGCTTTAATTGTGCCATCTATAACAGGTTTTGTCTCTTTTTTGGCTTTGGGAGGTACCGGTAACCAGAGCAACTGAATAGTAGCATTATTGATAGTGAATTTGAATACCTGGTCGGCAAATTTTGGAATAAAAATAGCTGCCAGGACAGGCACCATGAAAAATCCAATAGAACCTGCGAAAATTGCTAATGGAAGAATGATTAAGCCAACCAACACTCCGAATTTTGATAAAATACGCCCAGTCAGAAAAAATTGAACAATGAATCCAGCAGCTCCTGTAACAGCATAGAACAAACCAAAAAAGTTTACCAGTTCATCCGGCGTGGGGTATGCATTAGAAGCTATTATTTTGAATTGATAATCCACATATTTTGAAACAATGGCCATGGAACAAATCACAATAGTTATAGCAATTAAATAGCTGTCAAATTTGTTTTTGCTTTTTTCTTTCCTTGTTGCTGATTGTTTGGTAGATCCGCTTTCCAGTTTTGTACGATGAGGGCGGATCATCATGGCTGTCACTGCTGTAACACCAATAAAAAAGGTTGATGCCAAAAGGAGTTTGTCCGAACCGAAAGTTTGTACAAAAGGACGAATACTGAAACCAACAACCATGGCGGCAATGGCACCGCTGCCGCTGATTAAGCCAAAAAGGCGTTTAGCCTGACGGGCATCAAAAACCTCTCCTGCTAGTAGCCAAAATTGGGCAATGGACAGGACAATAATAATTTCAACCCATATGTATAAAAGGGGAATAATCCACCCAGAGAGCATGGATGTCAGCGGGATTAAACTGCCACCAAAGATAGCAGCAGAAAACATTATAACAGTCGTTAGATCTCGCCCCCGTGTCCATTTGATATATAATGGAATTACACCAGCCATAACGATAGCTATGGCCACAAACATTAAGGGTAGATATGTTTTTTCAAACAGGCTCAGGAAAAATGCATCACGTGCTGATCCAGCAGTAATACCCATAGCAGAAAAACAGAAAAAGTGTATAAAAAGAATGAAAAGGGGCTTGCCTTCTCCTTCTTTAATATCAAATATTTTCCATAAGAATTTCATGATGTATTCAATTTAGTAATAACACTACTTGAAAAATCAGAGAAATGGCTCACAAAAGATTACTTGCTAAATCAGCCAATGCTGACCGTTCACCTTTTTGTAATGTTACATGTGTATATACTGATTGGCCAGTAAAACGATTAATCAAGTAACTCAACCCGTTGGAAAGACTATCTAAATAAGGCTGATCAATCTGATTAATGTCGCCTGTAAATACGATTTTTGTCCCTTCACCCGCGCGAGTTATAATCGTTTTTACTTCATGTGGAGTAAGATTTTGAGCTTCATCAATAATAAAAAATACTTTCTGAAAGCTGCGTCCTCGAATATAAGTCAACGGTGTAATAACCAATTTATCAACCTCTAATAATTCATCAATTTTTTTAGCTCGTGGATCATTCTTTTTAAACTGATGTTTAATAAATGACAGGTTGTCAAATAGAGGTTTCATATAAGGATCTATCTTCGATTGAATATCTCCCGGAAGAAAGCCGATATCTCTATTACTCAAAGGAATAATAGGGCGGGCTAAATAAATTTGACGATAATCAGACCGCTGTTCCAAAGCAGCAGCTAAGGCCAATAATGTTTTTCCGGTTCCTGCTTTGCCCGTTATAGAAATTAATTTTATGTCAGGATCCAATAATGCTCTAATTGCAAATGATTGTTCAACATTACGAGGTTTAATTCCGTAAGCGTGTAATTTATCTACATGTACTAGGTTTTCACTTTGGGGACAGTAAGTTGCTAGTCCTGATTTTTGTCCATTACGTAAAATAAAATTTTCATTGGGAATTGGATTATCAATTTTGGCCAATAAATCTGAATCAATAAATCCTTGATCACTATATAACTGATCAATGGCTTCACTTGGAAAATTCTCAATCAGTCTAACACCCGTATAAATCTTTTCAATACTTTCAATTTTATCCGTGGTATAATCTTCTGCATGAAGGTGTAAAGAACGGGCTTTAAGACGCATATTTGTATCTTTAGAAATTAAAACAACCTCTCGATCAGGATTATCTTCTGCCAGTTTGAAAGCACAATTTAAAATACGATGGTCGGGATTATCTTCTTGGAAAGACGCTTCAACATCCTGATGCCAATTATGATTTACGACAACGCGAACAGTCCCTTGGTGGTCTTTCAAAACTTTATGATCCGTTTTAGTATCCGAGTATGATAATGTATCTAACTGACGTAAAAATTCCCTGGCATTGTAATGGATTTGCTCATTTCCCCGTTTGAATTGGTCTAATTCTTCTAAAACGGAAATGGGAATAACAATGTCATTATCCTGAAAATTGTATAAACATTCGGAATCATGGAGAATTACATTCGTATCCAGGATAAATAATTTTGTTTTAGACTTGGTTTTAGGCACTGGTTGTTATTGGTTTTGGTTTAATCTATTTTCTAAATACATATTATGAATAAAATATAGCCAGATGACTTCCATCAAACCAAGCCTATCTGTATTGATAATGTCAGTTATTATTTGTTTAAATGGAGCATATACCAGAAGTTTCAGAATGAATCAGGAAATAAATCATCATTTTACAGAAGAAATTCGTCCAGGATATGAACTTGAGATTTATCATCACGGAACGGATTCAGATACATTCATATTTTTCATTCATGGCGCCGGAGGTCGTGCTGATCAGTGGCACCACCAAATCAATGCTCTAAAAGATAAATATACGATTGTAGCATTTGATTTGTTGGGTCATGGCAAGAGCCCAAAACCTAAAGCCGGGTATACTTTTTCAGAACTAATGGGAGATGTAGAAAAAATATATACTAAATATAAACGCGAAAATAATATTGTAATTGCTCATTCTTACGGCGTTGCCTTTGCCTTACAACTTGCATTAAAGAATGAGCATAAAATCCAAAAACTTATATTAATTGGAGCAAATAAACCGCGATCGATTACACGTGTGGGCCTTTGGAATCTTCCGGTATTTATGCTCGAATGGTTTCGACTGGTTTTCAGTAATAGCTTTGCGAAAAATGCTTTTCATCCTGATTCAGATCCGGATTTTATCAACCGGGAACGGGTGACCAGTGATCAAAATCCCATGGGTGTAATGAAAGCGTTGATTAAAGGTATGAAAGAAATACCATCAATGAATGTTAATGATATTACACTTCCAGTATTAATTATAAATGGAGCAACGGATGGATTAACTCCTGTTGCCGGAACAAAGCGTTTAGCTGCTGAAATACCCAATGCTAAATTAAAAATAATTGAAAAAGCATCCCATTTGGTTATGATGGAACAACCGGAAATCGTAAACAAAATCATTGCTAACTTTATTAATCAATAACAGGAAATAATTGCACATGTTTAAAGAAGATTTGCTAAAAGAAAAAACAATCATTGTCACCGGCGGAGGCACAGGATTAGGAAAATCCATGGCAGCTCGTTTTGGTGAATTGGGAGCCAATCTTGTAATTGCCAGCAGAAGAGAGCAGGTTATTCAAGATGCGTCTGATGAGTTGAGCAAAACAGGAGCAGACGTTTTAGGCGTCCCTTGCGACGTTCGCGACCCCGCAAGCGTTAAGGGAATGGTGGATGCTGCTAAAAATAAATTTGGAAAAATTGATGTTTTATTGAATAATGCAGCAGGGAATTTTATCAGTCCCACAGAAAATTTATCGGCAAAGGGATTTAAAGCTGTGGTGGATATTGTTCTCAATGGAACGTTCAATTGCACCCATGCTGTGGGAAAGGAAATGATCGCTGATGGCGGCGGTTCAATACTAAATATTGTTACAACGTATGCATGGACAGGCTCCGGATATGTTGTTCCATCAGCAGCAGCAAAAGCTGGTGTTTTGGCGATTACACGATCTTTAGCTGTTGAATGGGCGAAATACGGTATTCGATCAAATGCCATTGCACCTGGACCTTTTCCAACTAAAGGAGCGTGGAGTCGATTGGCGCCCCCGGGACTTGGAATTGAAAAGAAAATGAAAAATCGAATTCCACTAAAACGATTTGGCGAACATATTGAACTGGCAAATCTTGCAGCATATTTGCTCAGCGATGAAGCAGGTTATATCAATGGAGAAGTTGTTACGATTGATGGCGGTGAATGGCTTAAAGGTGCCGGTCAATTCAACGAACTTGAAAAAATGCCGAAAATAGCATGGAAAGCCATGGATGCCATGCGAAAAAAATCTAAAAAGTAGACTTCAGAAGTTCCGTTAGAAATAGTCCAAAAATCCTGTATAGAATTATCGTATACGGAATAGCAATCACAGATAATATAAGAGGGCTGGAGCGAAATTCCTGCGCATAGGGATTTTGGTTTGTTCTTTCTACAAGTTTCCTAAAACCGTTCATTGTTAAGTGAGCTAACCAAAAAGAGATTGAAAAAAATAATAAAATAATGACATGATCAATAAAAGTTAAAGAATTCAACCAACGCCCGAACTTCATTCTTTTTCTCCCAACAAAGCTGCACCAAATACACCTGCAGAATCACCAAGTTTGTTCCTTAAAATTGGAGTGATTACATGTGTGCTGAATGTTTCATTATAGACAGAATCTTTTCCTTCTGAATAAAGTAAATCAATCTTTGACAGACCACCACCGAGCACGATGCAGTCAGGATCTAATATATCGATAATATGACTTAATGCACGTCCAAAGTTGAGGATAAAATTATTTTTCCATTCTGGGTGTTTTTTATAAAGCTTTTTTTCAATGATGTCAGTAACCATATGTGTTTGCCCGGTTAATTCTTCCCATTCTTTTTCAAGTGCAGACCCACTGATGTAAGACTCTGTGCAGCCTTTATTTCCACAGTAACAATCGCGTCCATCGGGGTAAAGAACATGATGACCCCATTCACCGGCAATATGATTCGGGCCTCTGTGTATATTGCCATTAATGATAATTCCACCTCCGACACCAGTACCCATAATAACACCAAAAACTACACCATAACCATTTGCTGCTCCTATCACTGCTTCAGCTAATGCAAAGCAGTTTGCATCATTTTCCATGAAGACTGGGAGGTCAAAACTATTTTCTAAATCTTTCTGCAATGGTTCCCCGATAAGACATAATGTATTGCTGTTTTTCATAACTCCTTCTGATGGATCTACGGAACCGGGAGTGCAAATACCTATACGTTCTACTCCAGAAGATTTTTCCAACAACTCATGTCCCAGTATTGATATCCTGCTGATAATTGCCTTATA
>CEPX01026794.1_pt1 | contig 25480 bp, 28 predicted proteins | sample 361361 | NCBI WGS metagenome assembly CEPX01 (sample SAMEA2619974, study PRJEB7988) | marine metagenome | biome: marine biome (ENVO:00000447); feature: mesopelagic zone (ENVO:00000213) & marine oxygen minimum zone (ENVO:01000065); material: "saline water (ENVO:00002010), including plankton...
TACTAGTAAGGCCAAAATTAGGAGAAACTCTTGTCTGCCTTTTCCCATATCTATTCACAAGGAAAGCTTTTTATATAAACTTTTCTATAGATTTAGTGTATTTAAAGAGGTGTTTGAAGATTACTGAACGTGTTAAAGTTATAATTATGGGAGCTGCGGGCAGAGATTATCATGTGTTCTTAAGGTATTTCAAAGATAATCATAATTTTGAAGTTGTAGCATTCACACAAGCACAAATCCCAGGCATTGAAAAGCGATCATTTCCTAAAAAATTAGCAGGAAAGTTGTATAAAAAAGATATCCCATTTTATCCAGAAAGCAAGTTAAAGAGTCTCATTAAAAAGCTAAGAGTGGATGAAGTAGTGCTTGCATATTCTGATCTTTCGCATCAAAAAGTAATGGAAAAAGCATCTAAGGTGTTGAGAGCTGGTGCTAATTTCACATTAGTAGGTATAAAAGACATATATGTTAAATCAAAAAAACCAGTAATCGCAATTACAGCAGTAAGAACTGGTGCTGGAAAATCACAAACATCAAGAGCAATTGGAGAAATTTTAAGAAAACATAACAAAAAAGTTGTAGGCATCCGTCATAGTATGCCTTATGGCAAGGATTTAATAAAACAAACATGTAAACGATTCGCAACGGTGAAAGATTTTAGGAAACATAAAACAACTATTGAGGAAGAGGAAGAATACCAACCTTGGATTGATCATGGTTTTGTAGTTTATGCTGGTTTTGATTACAAAGAGATTGTAAAGCAAGCTGAAAAAGAATCAGATGTTATTGTGTTTGATGGAGGAAACAACGATACCAGCATGGTTAAAGCAGATTTATATATTTGTGTTACTGACCCTCACCGTGCTGGACATGAACTAACACATTACCCTGGATTTGTTAATTTCCTCCTAGCAGATATTATTATCATTAATAAAGTAGATAGTGCCAAAAAAGAAGATATAAAGACTATTCAAAACAATATTAAAAAATACAATTCCAAAGCAAAAGTTATCTTGGCTCGTTCAGAATTAATAGTGGATAAACCACAGCTTATTAAAAATAGCATTTGTGCAACAATAGGTGATGGTCCAACCTTATCACATGGAGGGATGAAATTTGGTGCAGGAACACTAGCAGTTAAGAAATATGGTGGAAAACTAGCTGATCCTAGAAAATATGCTATTGGCTCTATTAAAGAAACATATAAAAAATATACACACTTAGGTAAAGAACTTCCTGCTATGGGATATAGTAAAAAACAAATAAAAGAACTGGAACAAACAGTGAATAGAACAAAATGTGATATTGTTGTTGACGGAACACCTGCCAATTTAAAGAGAATTATTACTATCAAGAAACCATTAGTAGAAGTTGGTTATGAACTAGGAGATAAAGCTGTTAGAACATTAGAAAAAGAATTAAAAAAATTAAGATTTATTTGAAGAATAGTTTGAATAAAAAGAATTAATAGCATTTGGATGTACTCCTATCTGCATTTCATCATAAAGTTGTTCACTTATTTGTCCAGCAGATAATCCTTCATCTTTCAATAAAATAATTTTGTTTTTCAAATCAAGAGAAAGTTCTTTTAAAAATTTCCTACTTTTAATCATACAAGTTACTTTCTCAAGTTTTTTTAATCGACTTTCCGCATTAAGAAAGATGGGCAAAGAATATGCCTTGCAAATGCTCTCATAATGAGATATATTAACTGAATCAGTGTCAATATAAGAGCGAATACTTAATTTTTTTAATAATTTAACAATAATTTGTTGATTAGGGTCGCAAGACAACTCTACTCGCCAGAAGTTATGAGCACACCCATCTCCATCAGAGAGACCTTGGAAGAAAGAAATTAAAAAATGAGAGGGAGAAGAAAGTAACCAGTCCATAGAAACTTTATCATAAGTAGTTCTTTGCTTTGGTTTTAAACCCATACAAGTTTCTAAGAGGTACGTAATAAAGGGTGATTTTTCACTTATCCAACGATATTCCCCATTAGGTGCTCTTGGCCTAAGTTTAGTGTTATCTTTAATTCTATGTGCTTTTATACCTATTTTATTAAAACAAGAGCTAACTTCATTTCCTATAGCAAGACTCCAATCATATTTTCGAGTAAGAGAAACTAAACATTGATTCGAAAATCTATATCCTTCTGGTTTGCTCGTATCACTCAACATCATGCCAAGAATATAAGCAAAAGATTTTTCTTTCTCTTTTAGAGAACATTGTTTATTACTAAGACTCTTTAACTGCTCCAGGATTTGGATAATATAGGAATAAGAAGTAATTTTCATTGGTACTTCAATAAAGTTTGTATAAATACGACCTCCTTTCCTTCCCCTAAGTGGCAGAAATTTATAGCCTTTTTTCAATTTTTTGGGAGGTACACATAGTGCAAGCCATAGCAAGTAAGGTTTGTGCTTTTTTGATTTCTTAGAAGAGAAATGCTTTTTACATCGTTTTAAGTGAAGTGGATAGTGTGGTGATTTTATTAATTTTTTATAAAAATAAAGTGTACTTAAACGTTGTTGAACTTCTTTGATGGAGGTTATTCGTGTCATAAAGAATAGTCAGGAAAGTTACTTATAAACTTAAGGAGGGTCCTTGAGATGTAAGAATTGTTTTTAATATATATTTAGAAGTTTTCCGGAAAAATCAAAAGTCTTTTATAGCTAAATGATCAAATAATAAGTGAAAAGAGGTAGTTTTATGAAGCATTTATTATCTATCAAGGATTTGGTGAAACAAGAGATACTTGATTTAACCAATTTTGCACAAGGTATTAAAAAATCTCCTAAAAAATATGCTACTAGTGCTTTTGAAAAGAATTTACTCATGATGTTTGAAGCGCCTTCTTTACGTACTCGCATTTCTTTCGAGACTGCAATGGTACAAATGGGCGGTGATTCTATTAATTATCATATGGAGCATTCCCCTTGGGGGCACGGAAAAGAATCTATTGAAGATTCTGCTAAAACTATTTCTCGGTATGTGGATATTGCTATGGCTCGCATTTACTCTCATGAGGAATTAGTAAAATTTGCTGCATCTGCTTCTGTCCCTATTATTAATGCTATGACTAACTTTGAACATCCTTGTCAGACCTTAGGAGATCTATTAACTATTACTGAAAAGAAAAAAAAGTTAAAAGGATTAACATTAACTTATGTTGGTGACAGTAACAACAATGTTACTAATTCTTTATTGTATGGTTGTGCTAAAGTTGGTATAAACATTAACATTGCTTGTCCGAAAAGAAAAGAGTTCTCTCCTGTTATGAGCATTGTAAAAGAAGCTAGAACATTTGCAAAAAAAGAGAGATCTTCTGTAAACATATACAATGACGTAAAAAAAGCCGTAAAGAACGCAGATATTATCTACACTGACTCGTGGATGTCATACAGAATTCCTAAAGCACAAAAAGCGAAACGTATTAAGGTTTTGAAACCTTTTCAAGTTACTAAAAAAGTTATGAGTTATGCTAAGAAGAATGCTATTTTCATGCATTGTCTTCCAGCTAAACGTGGATTAGAAGTTTCTGCTGATGTTATTGATTCTCCTCAATCTGTTGTGTTTGATCAAGCTGAGAATCGTTTGCATACAGAAAAAGCTATTTTGTTGTGGTTGTTGAAAGGATAGCTTATTAACTAATAAACTATTACTCTAACTATATTTGCAATCTTTCTTTGGATCATCCTTCTTTTTGAATTATTGTGGAAATAATTTATCTGATTATGTCTGGATAGTATTTCAGATTATACAATGGTTTTCCTGTTAATTTATCAATTATTTTGAGTAATGTAGTTCGTATGTTACAAGGGTTTGGTGCATCATAAACATAGACTGCTGTTCTTCCTTCTAATCTTCCAGTAAACACATCATCGATTATATAAATTTCGTTTACTTTTTCTGGGCGTTGATGTTTTGGTTTTTTAAATAATGCTTCAATAGCTAAATTTTTGTCTGAAAAGAAATGGTGCATAGTTGGCGGCTTTTTTCCTCGTTCTTCAAAATAGAGTTCTAGTAATAGTCCTTCTCCATATCGCCAAAACCCTCCATGTTTTTTTAATAAGTATTCTACTCCTTTTACTGCTACTCGTGAAAAAGCTTGTCTAACTGGATCAGTATTTGGAGCAGGAATTGAATAGTCTGGAAGTTTTATTCTTGGTTTTTTTGTTGTAAGATAATCTACTAGTGTTGTAAGAGTCATAGTAAGTAAATGAATTTGTGGGTTTATAAGCATTCTCAATCTTAAACAGAAAGTATTTAAAAAGAGAGATATTTCCTTTTTAAAGAGGTGTATTCATGAAGTCTTTCAAACAATTCATCAACGGTAAGTGGGTTGCTTCTGATTCTCACAAAACTTTTCCTTCTTTAAATCCTGCTTCGGGTAAACCTATAGCTCGTTTTCAAGCTGGCACTAAAAATGACATAAATAAAGCTGTTCGTGCTGCTACTCTTGCTTTACCTAAATGGAAAGCTACTCCTGCTCCTAAGAGAGGAGAGATCTTATTAGAGATTGCTTCTTTACTAAAAAAACATAAACAACGGTTAGGAAAATTAGTTACTGAAGAAATGGGCAAAGTCTTAACTGAAGGTCTTGGTGATGTGCAAGAGGCTATTGATGTTTTTGAATACATGGCTGGTGAAGGACGGAGATTATTTGGTCATACTACTCCTTCTGAATTACCCAACAAAGCTTGTTTTACTGTTCGTCAACCTTTAGGTGTTGTTGGTTTAATTACTCCTTGGAACTTTCCTACTGCTATTCCTGCTTGGAAGATTGCTCCTGCTTTAATTTGTGGTAACACTATTGTGTTCAAACCTTCTTCTGATACTCCTCTTTGTGCTCTTGAAGTTGTTAAATTATTAATTGAAGCTGGTTTGCCTAAAGGTGTTGTGAATGTTGTTACTGGTTCTGGCTCTGAAGTTGGCACTCCTTTAGTAAAACATCCTAAAGTTGCTGGTATTTCTTTTACTGGTTCTAAAGCTACTGGTGAATTTATTACTGCTAATGCTGGTTTAAAGAAAGTTGGTTTGGAACTTGGTGGTAAAAATGCTATTATTGTTCTAGATGATGCTGATTTAGATTCTGCTGTTGAAGGTATTCTTTTTGGTGCTTTTGGCACTACTGGTCAACGTTGTACTGCTACTTCTCGTGTTATTGTGCATCGTAAGGTTAAATCTTTATTAGAAACTAAGTTACTCAGAAGAGTTAAGAAATTACGTTTAGGGAATGGTCTAAAATCTTCTGTTGATGTTGGTCCTTTAATCAATCAAAAAGCTGTTGAAAAAACTCATAAGTATACACAAATTGGTAAGAAAGAACATGCTAAATTATTATGTGGTGGAGAGATTATTAAAGGTAAAGGATTTTTTTACTCTCCTACTTTGTTCACTAATGTTAAACCTTCTATGAAGATTGCTCAAGAAGAAATTTTTGGTCCTTCTCTTTCAATCATAACTGCTAAAGATTTTACTGATGCCATTACTATCTGTAACAACATTGAGTATGGTTTATCTTCTGCTATTTACACAAATAATGTTAATCTTGCTATGAAAGCTGTTGAAGTTTTAGAAACTGGCATTGTTTACGTTAACTCTAGTACTATTGGTGCTGAAGTGCATTTGCCTTTTGGTGGAACTAAAAATACTGGTCATACAAGAGAAGCCGGAATCGAAGGCATATTCGAATTTAGTAATACAAAAACTGTTTACATTGATTACAGCGGTACTTTACAAAAAGCTCAAGGGGTTAAGTGAAAACCTGATTTTCTGAAACTTTCCGTCTATTTTTAAATATTTCTTTACTAGAGCAGCTAGAGGGTTTTATCAATAAATTTGGTTAATGGCCAGGGAAATGGATTATAGTTTAAGATATCTATTAAGCACAATATTTATATAGTGTCTAACTATGCTTTAATACTAAAAAGAGGTTACTATGAAAAAGAAAACTATGTCTGCTGGTGTTAAGGTTATTAGTGTTCTCGCTTATATAATTGGAGGAATACATATTCTTGCTGGTTTGTGGTTTATTCTGGGAATTGGATTTCTTCAAGATGCTATGGAAGGATTCTTCGCTAGTTATTTCAGTGGTTTTGGTGTAGTTTTAATTGCTATAGGATTAGTTATTCTTTATATAGGAAGGAGTTTATGGAATAGAAAGAATTGGGCTAGGAGAGCAGTTCTAGTTATTGTTACCTTAAACCTCCTTGGAACTATAGCTGTCTTTACCTCAACAGCTGAGGATATAGCAAAAGTCATTGTATATCTAGGAATTATAGTCTATTTATCAAAGAAAGAAATAAAGAAAGAATTCTCATGAAAGCTAAAATAATTACTAAAATTCCTGGTACTAAATCTGAAAAAGTTATTCATACTGTTAGAAAATTAAATGGTGGTTGGGGTGTTTCTTATCCTTTTGTTCATTCTAAGGATGGAAAGGGTTGTTATTTCAAGGATATTGATGAAAACACTTTCTTAGATTTTGCTTCTCAAATTGCTTCTAATCCTTTAGGATACAATCATCCTGATATTAAATCAACCATTAAACAGTACTCTTCTCGTGCTCCTGTTAAATTTGCTGGTCAAGATTTTTTAGTCAAAGAACATGCTTTACTCTTAGAAGAATTATTGTCTATCACTCCTCATCATTTGAATGCTGCTTTTTTTGTTAATTCTGGTGCTGAAGCTGTTGAGAATTGTTTAAAGATTTCTATGCGTAATCGTAAAAAAGCCAAGGTTGGTATTTCTTTTGAATCTGCTTTCCATGGTAGGACTCTTGGTGCTTTATCTTGTACTAATTCTAAAACTATCCAAAAAAAGAATTTCTTTTCTATTCCTATGAAGCGTTTACCTTTTGATGAGTCTGCTGGTGATGTGTTACAACAAATGTTAAAACATGATGTTGCTCCTGAAGGTGTTGCTTTTATTATTCTTGAACATCTCCAAGGTGAAGGTGGATATCGTGTTCCTTCTAAAAAAATGGTTAAGGATATAAGAGTTATTGCTAAACAACATAATATTCCTTATATTGCTGATGAAGTACAAGCTGGTATGGGACGTACTGGTGAGTGGTGGGCTTTTCAACATTTCAAAATCCAACCTGATACTTTTTCTTCTGCTAAAGCTTTAGGTATTGGTGCTACTATTGCTAATAAGAAATTTTTCCCTAAAGAACCTGGAAGTATTTGTAGTACTTGGGGTGGTGGTCAAATTATTGATTTGGCTGTTGGTGTGCAAACTATTAAGACTATGAAAAGAAAGAGAATTTTAAGTAATGTGCAACGTATGGGTGTATTTTTAGAAAAAGAATTGCAAGCTTTAAGTGCTATTTGTCCTCAAGTTAGTAATATTCGTGGTTTAGGTTTAATGCGTGCTTTTGACCTTCCTTCTAAGAAAGCTCGTGAAGATGTTATTATTGGTGCTTTGAAGAATGGGTTAGTTCTTTTGGGTTGTGGTGATAAAGGTGTTCGTTTAGTGCCACCGTTAATTATTAAAAGAGAGGAAATCATTGAAGCTATAGATATTTTAGAAAAAACCATTAAAGAATGCTGTAAACCTAAGTTCAAGCACACTGGAAAAATTTGTCAGTATACTGCTTGTTCAGAGGATGGTACCTGAGGTGAAATGTATGAAAAAAGTTATGTTAGGATTGTTTATTAGTTTATTAATAGTTTTCCAAGTTTCTGCAGCTTTTAATAAAGAAGTTATGGAGTACGTTCCTATTGCTGGTGCTGAAGAGGGTGGTATTTTTAGTGATAGTCTTCCTATTTTTGATGAAGAACCTCCAGAAGAAGAAGTCATTGAAAAAGCTTCTCTTGATGAATGTGTTAAACAATGGAAACCTTATTTTGCAAGAGAGGATACTTTAGTGAAGATGGAAGCTGGTAAAATACATGTTACTTTTGATCCTACTGTCTCTTTCAAGAGTGCTTTACTTTCGATCGAACGTCATGGTTTACAAATAGATACAGTAATCAATATTTTTGGTGTATTACTAAAACAAGAATTTACTGATGAAGAATCTTTTAACCAATATCATATGGTAATTCTCAAAGGTTTTGATGGTGAAGATTTATCTGAAGATTGGTGGAACCAATTCCTTGCTTGGTTTGGATTAGGAAAAAAGAATCTTATTGGACAAGAAGTTGAAGTTGCATGTGAAGTATTACAAGATCCTAAAGTACTACAAACTTTTCCTGTTGCAAATTTAGATTTCGCTGGTGCTATTGCCGCACAACTAGAAGCATAAGAAAATGAAGACTATTTTAGATGCTATTGGAAACACTCCTTTACTCACTATTGAAGGCATTAACGTCAAATTAGAGCATCTTAATCCTTCTGGTTCTATTAAAGATCGTATTGCTAAATTCATTGTTAACAAAGCTGAAAAGAGTGGAAAATTAAAAAAAGGTTATACTATTATCGAAGCTACTTCTGGTAATACTGGTAATGCTCTTTCTTTAGTTGGAAGTGTTAAGGGGTATAAAGTTGTTGTTGTTATGCCTAAAGGTTTATCTATTGAACGTTCTAAGATTATGAAGGCGTATGGTGCTAATATTATTTATGTTAAAAAAGATTGTTTTTCTTGTGCTATTAAAAAAGCTGAGAGTTTAGGAAAGAAACCTAAAACTTACTTACCTCATCAATTTACAAATGAATGGAACATTAAAGATCATGAATTGTTTTTAGGGAAAGAAATTATTAAACAAGTTAAGAAAGTTGATGCTTTTGTTGCTGGTGTTGGTACTGGTGGTACTTTGATTGGTGTTGGTCGTGCTTTAAAGAAAAAGTTTCCTAAAGTTAAATTGTTTGCTGTTGAACCTGATGAATGTTCTGCGTTAGTTCATGCTGGTATTGGTTCTGTTCTTGGTAAAAAAAGTTTAAAGAAATTAGTTTGTAAGCATCATGATATTGAAGGTATTGGTGATGGTATTATTCCTGAGATTATTAAACGTAATAAAAAGATGATTGATGGTGTTGTTGAAATTAAAAGTAAAGAGGCTATTAAAGAGTCTAGTCGTATTGCTAAAGCTCATGGCTTATTTGTTGGCCCTTCTTCAGGTGCTAATTTCTTAGCTGCTAAGAAGCTTAGGAAGAAGTTTAAGCATGTGGTTACTGTTTTTGCTGATGAAGGAGAAAAATATTTGAGTGAACGTTGATTTGTAGTAAAAGAAAGGTTTATATTAGTCAGGAAGTGGTTTTACTCAAGAGGTGATCTAGTGGAAAAGTTTTTCAATCCTAAGTCTATTGCTATTGTTGGTGCATCTAGAGATATTCACAAGGTTGGTTTTGTTACACTTAAAAATTTGATTCTTGCTGGTTTTGAGGGAAAGATTTTTCCTATTAATCCTAATGCTTCTTTTATTTTGAAAAGGAAATGTTATGCTTCTGTGTTAAAAGTTCCTGAGAAGATTGATGTTGCTTTGATTGCTGTTCCTGCTAAGTTAGTTTTGAAAGTTTTACGTGAGTGTGGAAAGAAAGGTATTAAACATATTATTATGATTACTGCTGGGTTTAGTGAGGTTGGTAATGTGCAGTTAGAAAAAGAGATTGTAAAAGTTACAAAACAATTTAAGATGCGTTTGATTGGTCCTAATTGTTTAGGTGTTTTGGATGTGAATAATAAGTTTGATACTTTGTTTTTGCCTGCTTCTCGTTTGGTTCGCCCTAAGAAGGGTAATATTTCTTTTATTACGCAGTCTGGTGCTACTGGTTCTACTGTTTTGGATTTGATGGCTGAGGAACAGTTTGGTTTTGCTAAGTTTATTAGTTATGGTAATGCTGCTGATGTTTCTGAGACTGATCTAATTGAATTTTTAGGTAGGGATAAGGATACTAAGGTTATTTGTATATATATTGAGTCTATTCGTGATGGAAAGCGTTTTTTAGATGTTGCTAAAAAGGTCTCTAAGAAAAAGCCTATTATCGTCTTAAAGGGTGGTATTACTGATGCTGGTGCTAAGGCTACTATGTCTCATACTGCTTCTTTGGCTGGTTCTTTTGAAATTTATGCTGGTGCTTTTAAGCAGGCTGGTATTATTCAGGCTGATACTTTAGAGGATTTATTTAACTATGCTAAGATTATTGAGAAGTCTTTGAAACCTAAGGGAAAGCGTGTGCAAATTATTACTAATGGTGGTGGTTTTGGTATTTTGGCTACTGATTTTTTGATTTTGTCTGGTTTTACTATTGCTGAGCCTTCTAAGAGCACTATTACTAGATTAAAGAAATCTTTTCCTGCTACTTATACTGTTGGTAATCCTATTGATTTGACTGGTAGTGCTTTTTCTGATGATTATCGTAAGGCTATTAAGATTTGTTTGCAGGATAAGTCTATTCACTTGTTGTTGATTATTTTGTTGTATCAGACTCCTCAGATTGATACTTCTATTGTTGATGATTTAATTAAGTTTAATAAATTAAGAAAGAAGCCTTTGGTTGTTATTTCTATGGGTGGTGATTTTACTCGTAAGTATAAGAATATTTTGGAAGAAAAGGGTATTCCTTGTTTTACTTATCCTCATAATGCTGCTCGTGCAATTAAAGTTTTAAGTAAGTATTATTTAGAGTGATTAATTTTCTGGTATTTTACAAACTTTGCATTTGCTTCTTACTCTTTCTATTGCTATTTCCATTCCTGCATCTCTTGGTTTTATTTTTTTCTCTTTTGCGTGGTTTAATATTACTTGTGTGTTTTTTGTTATTTTCTTTTCTACTAATTTAAACATTTCTTCTGGTGTTTGTCCTAAGTGTTCTGCGTAGCTGGAGATTACTCCTCCTGCGTTTGCTACGAAGTCTGGTACTATGAGAATGCCTTTTTTGTAGAGTTTTTCTTCTATTTCTGCTGTCATGGGTATATTGCTTCCTTCTACTATGAGTTCTGCTTTAATTTTGTTTATGTCGCTCATTTTTATTAAGTCTGGTATTGCTGCTGTTACTAGAATGTCTACTTTTATTCCTATGATTTCTTTGCTTGGTAATACTTTTCCTGGTTTGTAGTTGGTTACTGTTTTTTCTTTATGTTTTGTTTCTTTCATTTTTTCAAAGTCTATACCTTCTTCGTTATAAAGTACTCCTCTACTGTCTGATACTGCAACGAGTTTTGCTCCTGCTTCTGTAAAATATTTTGCTGCAAATTCTCCTACATTCCCAAATCCTTCTATTGCTATTGTTGCTCCTTGTATATCTAAGTTCATGTGTTCTGCTGCTACTCTTCCTGCGTGGAACACTCCGAATCCTGTGCTTCCAAATTCATGTGGTATACCACAATGTTTTCCTGGTTTTAAGCACATGGTTGTTGGTTTTCCTGTTGCACTGTGGTGTTCACCGTTTGCTTCTACAAAAGCTTTTACTTCTTCTTCTGCCATGTTCATGTCTGGTGCTGCTATGTATTCTTCTGGACAAATGCTTTTGATTGCTTTTGAGAATGCTTTAATAATTTCAAATTTTTTTTCTTTTGTTATTTCTTTTGGGTTTGCTATTATGCCTGATTTTCCTCCTCCAAAGGGTAGATCTGCTAAGGCATTTTTCCAGGTCATTGCTCTTGCTAATCTTGCTACTTCTTCTCTTGTTACTGTTGGTGTCATTCTTATACCACCTTTTGCTGGTCCTAGTGCTAGGGAATCTATTACTACAAACCCTCTCATTCCTACTCTTGGATTATATACTTCTAGAATTTTTTGAGGTCCAAATTCGTCGTAGTTCACCATTTTTTAAGTCTCTTTTGTTATTTTATGAAGTTTGAGTATTTAATACTTGCCTTGATTCTTTAAATTTTCAATATACTTTTCTACTTCTAGTGCACATTGGCAACCTGTTCCTGCGCTGGTGATTGCTTGTTTGTAGATGTGGTCTTGTACGTCTCCTGCTGAGTAGATTCCTTCTACGTTTGTGTGTTGGTTTCTGTTTGTTTTGATGTAACCATGGTCATCTAAGTCTATCAAGTTTCCTAAAAATTTGGTGTTTGGTGTGTGTCCTATTGCTAAAAAAAATCCATCTGCTTGAAGTTCTTTTTCTTCTTCTGTTTTAACATTTTTTACTTTTACCCCTGTTACAAATTTGTCGTCTCCTAATACTTCTGTTGGTACTGTGTCATACATAATGTCTACTTTTCCTTCTTTTTGTAAGGATAATATTCTTTTTTGCATTATTTTACTTGCTCTAAATTCATCTCTTCTATGAATCACTACTACTTTTGTGCAAAATTTACTTAGTGCAATAGTTTCTTCCATTGCTGAGTCTCCTCCACCTATTACTGCTGCTGTTTTGTTTTTGTAGAATGTCGCGTCACAGGTTGCACAGGTGCTTACTCCTTTTCCCCAATATTTTTTTTCTCCTTCTATTCCTAGAGTTCTTGGTGATGCTCCTGTGTTGATTATGACTGTTCTTGTTAAATAGTTTTCTTCTCCTGCTATTATTTGAAAGTTGTTTCCTTCTTTTTTTATTGCATCTGCTTTTTTTTCTATATATTTTGCTCCAAATTTTTCTGCTTGTTTTTTACAATTGTTTATTAATTCTGGCCCTAGTATCCCTTCTGGGAATCCTGGGTAATTTTCTACTAGTGATGTTGTACTTAATTGATCTGGTTCCACTCCTGCTATCACTAAAGGTTGTAATTCTGCACGTGCGGTGTATAATGCTGCTGTATGAGAAGCTATTCCACCACCTATTATGATTATATCTCTTATTTTTTCTGGCATAAAAGTGTGGTAGTTCACTAGTTTATAAATATAACGTATAAAGGAGTTTTAAGTGTTTAAGAATGTAAACAAGAACACAAAGTAGCAATTTATTTGGAGTTGTTTATTTTAGCGATATTGTTTGGTGCTGTTACCAGCTCTCATTTAGTATATTGCTATACTTCACAAGTGTAAGTTCCTTCTTCTATCATTCCGTCACCTGCATCACAAATCCATGTTAATTCAGGTGGAGGAAAATTAGGAATCTCGTCTCCAATGTTATGATCAAAACATTCTACTGGAGGTTCTTTTCTTACCCATTTTCCATCTTTTAGTTCATATTCATATACACATATTTTAGTATTAGTAAAATGCTTGCATCTTAATAGTGCACAAGCCATAATCTGAACTTTGCCTTTTTTTGGTGTGTAAACACATAGCTCTCGACAGTGTTCTTTAGCTAGCTTGAAACATAAATTATACAGTTCTCTTTTATTTTCCGAATAAGCTGTACAAGCATTTACTGCTTTAGCCATAGCCTCTTTTTCATCTTTACCTGAACCTCTTTTAATACTTGATTCAAGAGAAAACCCAAAGCAAGTGCCATGGAAAGGGTAACAACCATATTTCTCAGGACGGTCTAAAAATCCTTCCCTCTCAGTTAAATAAGGAATATACTCAGGAGGCATTCCATGATCACTTAAGAGATTTAGGTTTTGTATATAATTTTCATCAAAATAAGAACTTTTTCCCTTGATAATCTGTTTGTCTTCCTGAAAATAGTTTTCCTGTGATTAATCTATCTCTTGTATTGAAGGATTTACTATTATAGGTTCACTTAAAATAGAGTAATCTTCATCTGACTCAAAAATATCCAGCATTGCTTTTCCAGTTTCAGTAGGAGTTACATAAGAAGCAAACACCATAGCTCCAACTACTAAGACAATAGCTACTAAGAATCCTTTTTGATTTTCACCTCTTCCCATATAGAGTTTTTCAGGTGATGCTCCTATTTAATCTTTTCCATAACTCTCTGCTGTATAAATATAACGTATAAAAGGAGTTTAAGTATTTAAAGTTGATTTTATTTAAGGAACATAGCCGCCTGTTTTATTTTTATCTTCATACATCATGCTTCCTGATTTCATTTTGGTTTGTTCTCCACTTTGGTCTGATGTATTTGTTCCATAGTTTGTTTGTGTTCCTTCTGATTGTACATTTTTATCATAAGTATTACTATCTGTTACTAAATCTCCTGATGCCATGTGTTGTTCTGCTGGGTTCACATGTATTTCTGCTCCACAGGTACATCCTGCTTCGAAGAATTCATTTCCCATGTAATCATTTGATCCTTTATGTGTTGATCCCATTGGTGTTCCTGCACTTAAGTAGTCTCCACTTTTCCCTTGTGTTGCTGCAAATTGTTCTTGTGTTGTTTTCTTTTCTTCTACTTCTTCTATTGGTTTTGTTTCTTCTTGTAGTACTTCTTGGAGCATTGGTGTTGGTTCTACTTTTGTTCTTGTTTGTTCTTCTTCTTGGTTTTTTACTTCTGCTAGTTGTGGATTGACACATCCTTTATTGTGATTTTCTTTATTGTTCCATGCGCTTGAATGTAATATTTGTTGCGTTGCTGTTTGTGGTGCTGTTTCTTTGACTACTTGTTCTAAGTTGTCTTCTTCTTTGATTCTTACTTCTGTTACCATTGTTTTTCGTTTTTTATGCTTCTATTTAAAGGATTGTGTATTTGTCTAAAGATATGTTCTAGGTAGGAAAATGAGTATTTAAACCTTTCTATTATTCACTACCCTAAAGTGACTATTTAGAGGATTTGTAGAGTGATATAATAGCTCAATGCAGAACTTATAATGCCTAATAAAGCTCCTCCTAAGAGTGCATTCCACTTAATCTTTCTAGTACTTTGTGCCCAAATCATAACTAGCCATAAGAGAGTTGCAAAGAGGGTGAACAAGAATACTTGGTAATAAAAGGAAATAAAAATAAGTAAAATAAGACCTCTTGCAATATGTGGATCTGATGGTTTAATAAATCTAGATAAGAAGTAATAGATTACTAATCCTAAAACAAGATGTGAGACGAATGGTTGAAATTCTCCAATGATTGCCCTAATTATAACTATGAAGTAAAAGGGTATGCCTCCTAATGCTATAACATCTCTTGCAAACTCTTTTTTCCAGGGTTTAGACATAATAAATTAGAAGAGTATATTGTTTAAATAAGTATTGTTTACATATGTTTTTTTAAGAAGTCTGTAATTCGTTGTTCATATTGTTTTTTGTGTAAGGCGTATGCTTGACCATGGTCTGCTTTTGGCACTATCCAAAGTTCTATAGCAGGGTTACTTTTTTTCAAGGCATAAGCATTTTCTACAGGTATTTGTGTATCTTGTTCTCCATGAATGAGTAAAATAGGAATTGTAGTGTTTTGCACTGCTACTACTGGTGATTGTTTGTTAATGTTGGTGCCTAAAAAAAGTTTTGTATAAAATTCTGTTAGTTTAACAAAAGGGTATTTAAATGGACCAAAATAAAAATAAATGTGATTAATCATATAGTCTAAGTTTGCGTAAGGTGAGTCTGCTATAATAGCTTTGACTTGTGTTTCACTCATGAGCATTGCTGCTGCACTAAGGGAGAAACCATATAATGATATAGCATGTTTTTTGCCATATTGTTCTTGAACAAACTGGACTGCTGCTTGGACATCTTTTGTTTCTCTAATACCTACTGTGGTTATTTTGCCTTCACTTTCGCCAAAGTAACGATGGTCATACAAAAGTAAGTTGTAAGCTGGGTAAAGAAAAGTAACAACTTGTAAGATGTTTCCTTTGTCGAAAGGATAACCATGACCTATGATGATTGTTCCTTTTGCTTTTGGTGAGTGTATTAACCAACCTTTTATGAGAATGTTATCTGTAGTTGTAAAAGAAACTGGTTTGTAAGATAAACCTAAAGTTTCTGGTGTAGTAGGATCTGTATAGCGTGGCGGGTGAGTACTTACTAAGAATTGGAGAAGGGAGTAAAAGAGTATGAATGCTATGAGAAAAAGGAAGAGTTTGAAGAGTGTCCAAGTTGTAACCATTCTTTATTTGTTTTCCCTCGTTCTATACCCTCCACCTCTTTTATAAGGAGTGTGTTTTGTTTTCCCTTGTTGCCTATTTCTGTCTTCTGGATAAGCTTCATCCCAGTCTTCTAACTCATTATAATGACAGTTTTTACAAATAAAATAAGTTGTTCCACCTTCTTCTTTTTCTTCTACATTTGTTGATCGACACTTTGGACATTTCATCTTTGATGTTTCTTCACAAACTTTTCCATTTTATCCATTGCTTTTTTAATAATGCCTAAATCTGTTGCATAACTACACCTTATATATCCTTCTCCATAACTACCAAATTCTTTTCCTGGCACTACTGCTACTTTTTGTTCATGTAATAAGTCTGAAGCGAATTTAAAACTTTGATCATGCACTGCGCTTATATCTGAAAAGGTGTAAAATGCTCCATTTGGTGTTATTGTTGGTAATCCTATTGCATTTAATCTTTTAACTAAATATTTCCTTCTTTTGTCATATTCTTTTCTCATTACTTCTATATATTTATTATCAATTGTTAATGCTTTTGTTGCTACCATTTGACTTATTGTTGGTGCTGATAAAGTTGTATAAATGTGACTTTTTCTCATTGCTTCTATTAACAAACTAGGTCCTACTGCATAGCCTACTCTGTACCCACACATTGCATAAGTTTTGCTAAAAGTTTGAAAGGTCACTACATAGTCTTCCATGCCATTTAAACTCCCTACACTTACATGTTTTTTGTCGTAGACTAATTTTTCGTAGGCCTCATCACTAAAAATATATAAATTGTTATCTCTTGCTACGTCTGCTAATTCTTCTAATATTTTTTTGCTCAAAACATTGCCTGTTGGATTTGCTGGTGTGTTAATCATAATTGCTTTTGTTTTTTTGTCTATGTAATATTTCAATTCACTTGGATTTATATCCCAATTATTATTTGCTTTTAGTTGTATGGGTACTGGAAATGCGTTGAATAATTCAAATGTTGGTAAGTATCCTAAGAAGCTTGGGTTTGGTACTAATACTTGTTCTGAAACGTCACAAACACATGCTGTTGCTAAGAGAAGTGCTTCTTGGCTACCACAAGTTACTATGATGTTATCAGGATTTGTTTTTATGTTGTTATCTTTCTTTAATTTCTTCACTAGTGCTTCTTTTAATTCTGTTCTTCCTCCTGTTGGACTATAATGATTGCATGTATCTGCAAATTTTTTTGTTAATGCTACTATAGGTTTTGGTGCTGAGAAGTCTGGTTCTCCTGGTCCTAGAGAGAGTACTGTTTTGTCTTCTGCTGCTAATTTTAAGAGTTTCCCAATTGTTGCTTCTGGTAAATCTGTGTATCTTTCAGAAATATGTGGCATATGTTCACCTCTTTTCTTATGAATAAACTATGAGTTTGTATTTATATAGTTTTTCTTAAGTTATGTTCTTAGAAGAAAACTTAAATCTGTATCTACAGGAAATCTTGAAGGTTTTTTTCCTTGTTCAAAAACAACGACACCTTGAGAATTTAAAGGCCCTTTTACTTCCATAGCTTTACCTTTTACAACTAATGAGCTCATTTCATATAATCCTATTACTAGTAAATCTCTGTGTTCATTATCTTCTGTTGCATGAAATTCATTTATCCTGTCCGCTCTTGTTTCACCTTTGTGTTTTGATCCTTCTTCTGGTTCTACATAATGAGGATTTATTTGAAAGGGAACAAAGTTTAGTGATTCAAAAGAATGTGGTAAAACTATTGGCATATCGTTTGTTGTTTTGATTGTTGGACATACTACGTTTATTCCTGCACTTGATCCTATGTAAGGAATACCATCTTGTAAAACTCTTTTTCTTATAGCTGGTATAGCACCAAAGGTGTTTAAGAGTTTTGATTGTAAGGAAAAGGTATTTCCTCCTCCAATAAAAATAGATTGTGCTTTTCCTAATGCAACTAGTATTTCATTTGTTTCATGAATTGATGTTAAGTCTTTTCCTAATTCTTGAAATCTTTCTCTAACTAGTGCAGTATATGCATTATAAGGTATGCCTTGTGGTTGTGCCCAAGGTATAAAGAGTACATGTTCAACGTCAGCTAAAGTAGTTTTTAGTAAACCTTCACAGTGGCTTCCTAAATATTTATTATTTGGATCACTAGAATTACTTATTAATAAGAGGTTTTTTTGCATGCTTTTTTCAAGAAAAAGAGTATTTTTATAAGTATCTATTCTAATAAAGTAGTGAATTTAAATACTCCTACACTCTTTATTTTATCAAGAATATGGTTAAAGGCATTATCAGAAACTCATTAAGTAAATTCCACGAACAGTTTCATAAGGCTGCTCGTTCTAAAACTTCTTCTCATGAGATTGCTCTTGGTATGGCTGTTGGTATTTTTATTGGTTTTCTCCCTTTTCTTGGTTTTCAGTTTTTGATTGGTTTGGTTGCTATTTTCCTTTTTCGTATTAATAAAATTACTACTTTGTTGGGTGTTTTTGTTACTAATCCTATTACTATCCCTCCTATTTTTGCTTTTAATTATATTGTTGGGAAGTTTATTGTTGGTGCTCCTCTTACTTCTTCAGGTAATTTGTTGTCTATTAATACTTTATTAGAAAATTTTAAACCTTTGATGATTGGTTCAGTGGTTGTTGGGTTTGTTGTTGCTATTATTGCTTATTGTATTGCTTTTGCAGTTGTTAAAAGAATTAAAAGATTACATTTGAAAGAGAAGATGAAGAAGTCTAAGATTGCTAAGAAAGTGAAGAGTTTGAAGATTACTAAAGAGGTTAGAAAGGGATTGAAAAAGTTGAAAGAGTAAATTTTCTCTTTGAGAAAGAGAAGCTTAAAAACGCCTTTAAACACTCTTTTAACCTATTTTTAGGCATTTTTCATATGTAAGCGATAAGTATTTATATCAGTTTTGCTTTGTATGTATTTAGTGGGGTTTTAGGTCATGTTACCAATGTATCTTTTGATGTATTTGGTTTCGTTGGATAAAATCTGCTATTTCATAGTCATAGGAACGGGTAGGATGGGGTTTTCTGCTATGTCTTTTCCCTAACACCTCTTTTCCCCTGTCTTACCCCATCCTTGGCATATATTCTCTAACATAACCTTTACAAAAGGCTTTTATAGGTTTATTCTTGATTGTCTTCTTATGGATGATGACTTAAAGTTTGGATTACAAAGGAAGTTTGGTATTTTTGGGTTACTTTTGGTAATGTTGTTGTTTGTTGGTTTGACTTTTTATGTTTTCACTCTCTTCACTCCTCTTGTTATTGTTGAGGAAAGTAATGATTCTGTTACTAATAAATCTCTTAATCTTACTCCTTCTGCTCCTGATATTATTCTTAATACTGATCCTGAGGAATTATTGGTTGTTGTGAGTTCTTTGGCTAAAGAGGTTGTTTTCATTGATACCTCTACTGATAAGATTGTTGAGCGTATTGCTTTGTCTTATGAGTCTGATTTTGCTTTTTTTGATAAAACTCAGGGACGTTTGTATATTGCTCATTCTGATGAATATGTTATTTCTGTTATTAATGTTAAGAATAGGCTTTTGATTAGAAATATTGAATTATCTGAGAAGCCTGGGGATTTGGTTGTTGCTGATGGTTTGGTTTATATTGTTATTCCTGATAAAGAGAAAGTGTTTGTTGTTGATCCTTTAACTGAGGTTGTTGATAAAGAGATTCCTGTTGGTAAAGAGCCTCAACGTATTATTGCTTCTAATGATGCTTCTCAGTTGTTTGTTTCTAATTTCCGTTCTGATACTGTTGGAGTTATTAATCCTAATGTGCAGGCTGTTAGTTCTTCTATTAAGATTAATTCTCGTCCTTTTGCTCTTGGTTTGAGTCGTACTGGTAGGTATTTGGCTGTTACTAATAGTGTTGAGAGTAAGATTACTATTGTTCCTTTGAAGTTTCCTAAGCGTACTCGTGCTGTGGGTGTTGAAACTGCTCCTTCTGGTGTTGCTTTTACTCCTCGTGATCAGCTTGTTTTAGTGGCTAATGAGGGTAGTAATACTGTTTCTTTTGTTAGTTTAAATCAGGATAGGGTTGTTGATAGTGTTGAAGTGGGTATTGCTCCTTCTAATATTGTTATTTCTAGTGATGGAAGGAAGGCTTATGTGGCTAATGCTCGTGATGATTATGTTTCTGTTCTTGATGTTGAGGGTATTAGTGTTGTAAAGAGTATTCTTGTGGGTGATGGACCTATAGAGGTCTTTTTGGTGAATGTTTAAGGTGGTTTAAAAGATGAGTAAGTTAACTAAAATAATTGATAATTTGAAATACTATGTTGTTGATTCTACTGCATTATTAACTGAAACTTTCCCTGTTTTTGCTGCTTGGGAAGTTGGTGTTGTAGGGATGTCAAATGATGTTTCTATTAATGCAAAAATGGTAGCTACTGGTTTGGTATTTGGTGGTAGTGGTTGGGCTATGGGAAAAGGAAGAGATCTTTGGAGGAGGTCTTTTAACATTGTTGATAGTACAAAAGAAAAAGTGCAAGCTGCACATGATTTCTTATATCAGGTTGCATTTAATTCAGTATTTTTGCCACCTTTTTATTATGCTTCAGGAGAAAGAGATTTAGAAACCCTTGCTATTGCATCTGGAACAGGAGTGGCAGTTGCAGCTACAAATGGACTAGCCTTAGGGCCATTCATGGATATGTATAGAGATCTTACTGGGTTAAAGGAGTGTGAAAGAAGCATTTATCCTAGATTTATTAAGAATCAGTCCCCTATTACTAAAAAAGCTATTGCTACTGGTTTAGTTGCAGGTTCAGTTGGATTAATGGGGCTAATTTACTCTCAGAATACTTAATTTTCTCTCCTAACCAGAACCTTTATATACTTCTTAGACTATTGAAAAATCTCTTATATATATACCATATATGGTGTATATAACTATTGGTTGAGGATTAAACAAAAAAATGTATGAAGCTGAATGTAACGATTGCGGTGCTGTTTTTACTCTTGATGTTCCACAAGTTCCTGAATGTGTTGAATGTGTGTGTCAAGGTAAGAATTTTGAAATCGCTCAAGTTGCTTAATAATTTAAGTTAAAAAAAGTTCTTGTAACTTTTTCCTATAAGAATTCTTTCTATAGTATTAAGCGAATGACAAAATATCCTACGAAACATCCTGCTGTTATGAATGGCATTGCTGGATAATATTTTCCTTTTTCGCTTTTCCAAAATAAGTAAGCTAGTCCTAGTGTACTTGTTAGTGTTATGATTAATGCACTTATTCCATGAATTCCTAGTACTACTGCTGTGAACATTAGTGGAAATGCTATGTCTCCTCCTCCTAGTATTGCTGTTTTTTTCTTGCCATAAGGTATGTATAATCCTGCAAACAATTTTGATTTAGTTTGGAATTTCGCTAAGCTCACCATGTGTTTTGTTTTATGTACTGCTATAAAGTCATAGATTGATATTAAGATTAATAATATGCTTACTCCTAACAAATTTAAGATTGGTACAAAGATTGCTGCTATTCCTCCATAAATAAATAATTCTGTTAAGTTATGTAATACCATATTTCTTTTAAAGATTTTTAGAATAGCTAAAATAAAGGCTAATACTACTGCATAGAGTTCTTGTAAAAATGCTCCGAATGCTATGATTAAACAAAACCATACTGATAGGAAAAACCATGCTTTCCAAAACAAAAATGCTTTTAATTTCACTAATAGCAAGATTATGCCTGTTGCAACTAAGATTAAGATAATAATTGGTATGTAAGATGTTTCTTCTTCAAACTCTGGCCTTTCAATTTCATAAGGTAATGCTTCCCAATTCTTTTTTACTACTTTCTCTCCTTCTTTTATAGTAATATCATAAGTAACATAATTATTTATGATCACTAATCCTATTAATTGTGCTAGAAGAAATAAGCCTAAGAGTGCTGTAGTGATTTTCCATGTATGTTTCATACACTTTCTTCAAAATTTCTTGCAGTATTTAAAAGCTTCTCTCTTAGCCACTAAAAGTTTTTAAGGAGGAAATACTACCTTTCCCTTACTATGGATTTTGACTCATTAACTGAGAATTATTTTAAAAAGGAAATGAGGGTTAAGGTTATTGGTAGGTATTACCCTTCTGAAGCTGGGCAATGTTTAAGGAAATCTTATTACTCTTTCATTAACCCTAAAGAGATTGATTTAGAATTAACCAAAATTTTTGAAGCTGGGAATATTGTGCATGATTTTGTTTCTAAAGTTTTCAAAAGTGACAAAAATCCTGATGTTGAAGTACTTGAATCTGAGACTTCTTTTGAGATTCCTGTTGATGATTTTGTCATCTCTGGCCGTATTGATAATTTAGTTCTCTTTAAAGGGGAAGAGAAAAAGGTGTTAGTGGAGGTAAAGTCTACTAAATCTGTTGATTATTTAGATGGTCCTCAAGAGAGTCATATTATGCAACTTCAGTTGTATTTGCATGCTCGTAAAATGCAAGAGGGTGTTCTTGTGTATGTGGAAAAAAACACTTTAAAAAGTAAAACTTTCCCAGTAACTTATAATCCTTCTATTTATGAAGTTATTATTAATCGTTTTAAAAAATTGCATGAACATCTTAAAAGTTCTTCTACTCCTGATCCTGAGTCTAGGTTACTTGAAGATAAGAAATGGATGTGTAGGTATTGTAATTATAAGACTGAATGTTTTCAAGAGACTCCTGAGGTTGGATTAACTAAGTTCTTCTGAGAAAGCTTTAAATAGTGGATTTTTTGGTGTAAAAGTAGGTGATTCTTTGGTATTTGAAAAATGCGTGACTACATTAGTGCTTGGAAAGGCAAGAAAGTTGTTGTAGTCGGAGATATCATGTTGGATCGTTTTGCAGAAGGAGTGAGCTCTCGTAAAAATCCTGAAGCTCCTGCTGCTCATCTATTGTTCGGAACTAATATTTATGATTGTGTTGGTGGTGCTGCTAATGTCGCTTTGAATGTTAAAGCTCTTGGTGGCAAAGCTTCTATTCATGGAATTATAGGAGAGGATATTGATGGAGGGTTGTTGAGAGATCATTGTATAGGAAATGATTTAGATTTTTATGCTTATGCAGATGGTAGAAAAACTACTACAAAGATTAGGTTTGTTGAAACTTCTTTACATCCTACTCAAATTCTTCGTTATGACCTTGAGGAAACTAAGCTTTTGGTTGGAGATGAATTAGAAAATATGATTACTGTTGTTTCTGCTGACATAAGAGATGCTGATGTTGTTATTTTGTCTGATTATGCTAAAGGTGTTTTTGGTGCTAAGGGTGACATAAATACTTTAGGGTCAGAAGTGATTACTTATTGTAATAGAAGAGGTATTCCTGTTTTGGTTGATTTAAAACCTATTAATCTTCAAGCTTTTCAAAGGTGCACTTTAGTTTCTCCTAATTTAGGTGAAGCAAAAGGCATTACTGGTTTAGAGGTAAAGTATGAAGGAGGTAGGTTAGCTGAGAATGGAAATTTGCAGAGGTTGTGTAAAGCTGTTAAAAGAAGAGCTAAAAGTAAGTATGTTGTTGTGACTTGTGGTGGTGATGGTATTATTAGTATGGATCCTAATGCTCAATTTGATTTTTCTCATACTAGGGCTGAACAATTGTTTGATGTTACTGGTGCTGGTGATACTGTGATTGCTACTTTGGCTTTGTCTTTTGCTGCAAAGTATAAGAGTGGAGATTTGAATATTCATGAGGCTACTAAGATTGCTAATGCTGCTGCTGGTATTGTTGTTGGCAATAAGGGTACTAGTACTGTAAGTGTTGAAGATTTAGAAGCTGTTTTACCTAAATAGTTAGTGTTATTTCTTCTTGTAAATGTTCTTTTATTTGTTCTTCTAGTTCTTTTTTTAAGGTTGGTAGTTGTATTTGTTCATATTTTTCCATTTGTTCTCTTAATAATTCTACTTCTTTTTCTTCTTTTTCTTTTTCTTCTTGTATTTGTTGTTCTTGTTTTTGTAGTGATATAATTATGCTCATTTCTTTTTGTTCTTTTTGTAGTTTTGTTATTTGTTCTTGTAGTGTTTGTTTTTGTTGTTGATAATTGGTGAAGTAGCTGTGAGTAAAGGTGTCTAGTTCTTTTATTATTTTTTCTTTTTTCCCTTGTTTTAATTCTAAGTCTCCTTTTATGATTGTTTCTCTTAGGCTTTTGAGTAGTCGTACTATGCTTAATTCTTTGTCTTTTTGTAGTGCTTCTTCTGGATTTGTTAGATAGTTTTGTATGGTTGTTTTTTCTTCTATGAGTCTTTCGTATTTTTTGAGTGCTGTGTTTATACTTCCTATATTTCTGGTGAATTGTGTTGTTTGTTCTTCTAGTTCTTCTTTTCTTTGTTTTTCTTTAGTTTGGAGTTGTTCGTAAGTTTTGTATGCTTCTCCTGTTTGTAGTTTTTTGAGTTTTTCTTCTTCTTCTTGTACTTTGCTTGCTTGTTGTTGTAGTTCTTTTTTCTTTTCTGTTATTATGTTTTTTAGTTCTTCTTTTTCTTTTTTTTGTTCTTGTGCTTTTTGTATTTGTTTTTTAATGTCTTCTAGTGTTGTTATTTGTGCTTTTGTTGTTGCTTCTTCTGCTTTTTTCATGTAGTCTTCTATTTTTTTTAAGGTAGTTAGTATTGCTGTTGTTTCGTGACTAAAGAATTGTTGTAATACTTTGTAATTTTTGATTGTTCCTTCTCCGAAGGTGTTTAGTTGTTCATTAAATTTTTTGTAGTATGCTTGTATTGCTTCTGGTTCTTTTGGTAGGTTTATTTTTTCATTGAATTTTTGTGCTTTTTGTACGTAGGTTTTTCTGTTTCCTTCCATTATTTGTATTGCTCTTTCTGGGTAATTTTTGTTTTGTAGTTGTGCTTGTAAGAGAATATCTGTATGTTTTACTAACTCTTTTTTTTCTTCTTCTAGTTGTTCTTGGAGTTGTTCTAAGGTTGTTTGTAGGTAGGTTGTTTGTTCTTCTTTCTTTTTTACTAGTTTCTTTTCTAGTTGTTCTAAATTTAGTCCTTCTACAACTGTTTTTGGTTGTTTTTTCTTAAAGAAATCAAAAAATCCCATGAGAGTGTGCAAGTAATGCTTTTTTATAAAAGTTCACTTTTTCTTCTAGTGCTCTTTGAGCTTGATGAACATATATTTTTGTTGCTTCAACTGTCCATCCGTGTAATTGTGCTATTGTTGCAAGGTTTCTTACTGTAACGTATTTTTCTTGGAGTAATGCGGCTTGTTCTGGTTCTTCATTTTTGAACATTTGGGTTGCTAGTGCATAAAGAGCTTCTGTATCTCTTTCTTTTGGGGTTTTGATTCTTTTAATTCCATTTACTCTATCACTTAAGTTAAATATATTTAATGTTCTTTTTGGTTTTTTGTCTTCCATTCTAATCTATATGTTAAAGAATAGTTCTTATAAATGTATCGTTTGATTGTTTTTAGACTATTAGAAAGCTTTATTAGTGTAAAAAAGTATTTCTTTTTCATGCGTTTATATTTAAAAAAGAAGGGAAAAAGTGGAAAGCCTGAGTTTTTAGATGTGAGTATTTAGAGTTTTATTAAGTGTACTATTTTGGCTAATATTGTTTTGATGCTTATAGTGTATCTTTTTATGGCTATTATTATGGCCGTATTTCTCGCGGTTGGTTTGTCTTTAGGATGGAAGTATCCTGGTTTTCCTTGAAAATATAGCGGTTTTCTCCTTTATTTTTTCGGTTTTTTCTCCTAAAGGTTTTTGAAAGCTAATT
>CEPX01194535.1_pt1 | contig 25473 bp, 32 predicted proteins | sample 361361 | NCBI WGS metagenome assembly CEPX01 (sample SAMEA2619974, study PRJEB7988) | marine metagenome | biome: marine biome (ENVO:00000447); feature: mesopelagic zone (ENVO:00000213) & marine oxygen minimum zone (ENVO:01000065); material: "saline water (ENVO:00002010), including plankton...
CGATTTTAGGAAGAGTATTTTTCGGCAAGGAAGTGGACGAGTGGGCTATCTCCAAGCACGGTCATCCGGAGTGTACCGCTTTTGATGAGGTTGACACGTTAAACCAAAGCAAGGGGTGATGTATGAGTGAGTTAAAGCTAAAAATCGACAAAGCCGAAATCGGCGGCAAAGAGACTTATAACATTCTTACAAGTCACAATGGGTTTCAATGGTGTGCCGCAAAATGTAGAGTTGCAAGAATGACCCCATACCAACAAAACAAAAAGTGGTACGTTGTTCTTTATCAATTTCTTGGAGGAAACTGTCTATACGCTGTTGAGGATGATGAGGGGTATATAGAGAGCTACCACGAATATAAACCAGAAGCTGAGATTAAAGCGTCAAACATGAATGACTTTCTACAGATATACGGAGGTAAAGAGTGATGAACCACCGCTTTTTAACTGAGGCTGAAGTCGAAGAGCTAACCGGATCGCCTCAAACAGCAACACAAAAGAAAGTCCTTAAAGCGAACAATATTTACTTTGTTGAGCGCAATGATGGAAAAATTAGAGTTTGCTGGTATCACGTAGAGCATCCTAATCTTGTACAAAGTAATGATGATGGTATTAATTGGGATGCAGCATGAGACCACGTAAAAACACTAAACTATCTTGGTTGCCCCCTCGGGTTTATCAGGGTAAATCTGCTTATGAGTACCGGCCTAAATCTGGTGGCGCTATTCGCCTGGGAAGTCTTAAAGCAAAGAAATGGGAAATTATCAAAGCCTATGAAGAATACATAGCAAGCCTTGAAGACAGTAAAACAGTATCAGGGCTAATTTCCGATTACTTTGAATCGGCTGAATTTGATGAAAAGTCAGAGAACACAAAAAAGGACTACAAAAAAGCCAGCAAGAAAATCATTGCAGTATTTGGCAAAGCTGATCCGAATAGGCTCACCCCACCCCACATACGGAAGTATTTAGATAAGCGCGGCATTTCCTCTCGCACTCAAGCCAATAGAGAGGTCGCGTTTTTCTCTCGCGTGTGCAACTGGGGAATAGAACGGGCAAGGCTCAAAATAAACCCATGCAAAGGCGTGAAGAAGTTTAAAGAAGTAGCCCGGGACAGATATATCGAGGACTGGGAATACAACGCGGTTTATAAAAACGTGCCGTCCCATGTTCAGATAGCTATGGAGATTAGTTATCTCTGCGCCGCTCGTAAGGGTGATGTTTTATCTATGACGTGGAAGCAAGTGCTAGATGAAGGTGTATTCATCCAGCAAGGCAAGACCGGCACCAAACAAATCAAAGAATGGTCCCCTCGCCTACGTAAAGCGCTCAGACAAGCCAAAACCCTTTCAAAGGGCAATGTGTTCAGTCAATGGGTGATATGCCAGCCAAACGGCAAGAGATTCACAGATAGGGGCTTTGATGAGGGCTGGATGAAGGGCCGCGAAGCTGCAAGAAAACAAACTGAAATGCCTTTAGATTTCACCTTTCATGACATAAAAGCCAAGTCAATAAGTGACTACGAAGGAACCCGGGGAGAAAAGCGAAATTTCTCAGGGCACAAAACCGAAAGTCAGGTTGATTCCTACGATAGAAAGGTGCCTATTGTGCCCACTATTGGCAGTAAAAATAGCTAAAGTATTCGGAAAAAGTATTCGGAAATATTCGGAAATCTTTTATTAGATTTTACTAAACTACGCTAGAGGTCGCGTTATATATGGTGCCCGGGGCCGGACTTGAACCGGCACGTCGTTACCAACGAGGGATTTTAAATCGACCTGAAAAATTCAATTACTTCAACTGTTTAAAGGCTTATTTTCCGAATATTTTAGCACTTGTAAGTTATTGTTTTTATTAACTTGCTGTTACTAGTATTCGGAAACAATCCGCGTGAAATAACTACTAAACATTACCCATTAACAGCGATAGAAATTACATTATTTTCCACCTTCAGGCCATTGGTGACAATCCACTCTAGGCGCTCAATCCCTGATTCCGGTATCGGCTTTACTTCACCACCAAAGACCGTTTTGATTTCTTCGTTGATTAGCTTGATAGCTTGCGATAGTGCTTCATCTGCACTTGATTCGTTACCAAGTTGGTTTTCGATTATCTGGGGCGCAAGTAGCCAAACCCATTTACCTGATGTGCCAATCTCTCGATAACGGCAATCAATACCCCATTGCCCGGTAAAGTACTCAACAATATCAATGTAAGCGTCGTACTGTTTGTGTTTTCCGTCTAATACGAAATGCTTTGCCCCCGCTGAGGGTGCGCCTATTTTGCCTATGGTCATGGGTTTAAGTCCACGTTGAAAGTTTGGAATGTGGGGTGGTTGGCTGGGTTAGCATCTCCGAAGTCGCCAGATTGTGTGCATACTATTTCTTTAGTTATAACAGATGTACCGTTCCACGCTTTGTTTTTAAGCGTCTGCCCTTCAAACCAGTAACCTGTGGCGGGTAATGTGGAATCATACGAGCTATCCGGTGGCCCCATGCTGGCGCTGTCTAACTTAGTTACGCCGCCTGACGTTCTCCATCTGCCGCCCTCAATTCTGAGGTTGGACTGTTGCTCGTTACCGAAAAATCTGGCCGTGTCGGTTGTGGGGTTGCCAGAGGAATCAAGGATATAAACGTTAAAGTCTTTGATTAAGCTTTCTTCGTCTGGGTTGCCCCATTGCGCCTCAAACAATTGACCGGATAACTCATTGTGAACATCGATGATTTCTAATGTGCCGCCGTGGATTTTGGTTTGCTTAACACCGCCAAAGTGCAAGAAGTTCTGAATATTCCAGTTAGCATTACGGGTTGTTGTTACCCAGGGGATACGCGCATCAATTTGGCCGATACTGAGTGAGCGTGTTGTGCCACTACCAAAGCCGGTTCTGACTAAGCTCTCTGCAAATTGTCCAGAGATTCGACCAACAGACACGCGACCTGTTGAAACATTACCTGAACGATGGATGATGGCACCGCGAGGTAAGTTACCGTCTAAATCAGTGTCAGCAGTACCAACAGGCGGCATACCCACAATCTCACCGATAGAGACTTCTTCTGCGCTTTGCAGTCCTACAACGGTGTATGTGTACCCAATAGCAACAATGCGCTGAATATTAGCTTTACACTCAACCAGAACGCATGGCTCTTCATTGCCTTGGTAAACGTGTTCGCCAACGTCAATAAAGTGATCGCGAAATACATAAAAGCCGTTATCCGCCATGTTCTTCATGTTGGTTTTGGCAACGTGCGTTTCAGCACCGCCACCCAATAAACCAGTACACACAAGACCAGAGCGACAGTTTTCTAACTGCATGTTACCGATAATGGTAACACCCTGCCCGGTTGCCACTGTCTGTGGAAACGATCCGTTTGTGTTGCCAGTGTTTGTGCAGTCCCACCCAATAATCGTGTCTATGGTTGTGTGAGCGCCAAATAGCGTGGCCACCGTTTGGGTATTGTTAGCACCCAAGCTAGATGTTACATCGTGACCAGAGATTGAGTTGATTGTTTGCTTATGGGTAACAGTGGCCGGTACATAAAACAGATTTACATCGGTTGAATTGCCATCACCAACAAAGTCGCCGCCCTGCTTACCGGTAAAGGTAAACATTCGACCACCCGCAGCACCGACATATTTGAGTGAGCCACCTGCGCGTGTCTCAAAACTGTTAGGGCATGTCACGCTTTCGATTGCATATGTCGCATCAAAAACAGTGGTTGGCGCATTATTACAAGAATTCTGTACCGGTGTTGTGTCTACGGTTACGCCGTCACCCGCTGCCCCGAAGTGTTTGGGGGTCATGCGGTTTTCTAATTGAAGCCTTGCTTGCAAACCTGAACCGGTTAAATCAAGCGTTGCATCAGATAAATCACCCGCCCCCGTTTGTGCTGCTACTACTTCCCAATGGCAAATAACAGGCGCGTTATAGGCAAACGTGATCAACCGAGATCCAGCAGTTAGCGAGGTATCATCAATCATGTTCTGAACAGTGGGGAAGATAGTCCCGCCAATGATAGAGCCTGCTGCGTTTGGTGAGATGTCGTTGGCAATCCTAATCGCGTTGGCAGTATCGTTGTTATCTGCGTCAGCCGATGTAGGGAACAAATACGCATCATACGCACCATCCACATAAGGGATAAACAACGAGTCAGAATCTAAGTTGTTGCTCAGTGGAAAGCCACCGATATTGAGCATGCACCGGGCTAACAGTGTTGATGCAGTGTCATCGGTCGCCATGCTTTTGGGTGTTGTTGTTCCAGGCTCATAGAATTTAAGCCAATAGTTAGCGTAATCCTCATATTGCGGGATCACGTATGCAATCGGGGCATATGCCATAATTTTTCAACCTGTAGAAATGAAAAAACCCCGCGAATGCGAGGTTAAGAAAGAAAGTTTGTGTTAGTGGTTGTTAGTAGCCGAACATGCTGGCTATCATTGCCTTTTGCTCGTCGTCGAGTGCCATTATCCCGGTACACACAACCATAAAGATAAAAATTAGTGCCTGCTTGAACTTGAGTTTATTTTGCTTGATCTGCCGCTCATGTTCAGCATCTTCGCGTTGAAGATTCTGAATAATGTCTTTTTGCCTTTCGTCCAGCATAAACCCTCCGATTGAATGTTAAAGGTAGGGCTTTTTTGCTTACTTTTCAACCGCACCGGAAGTAACAAGACCTGCCGCGGTCGCACCTTCTGTATATTCTCTGGCTTTCTCAGCAAAATACTTAGCGTCCTGAACCAGCTTTTTAGTTGAACTGGCAGCATTAGGCATACCTTTAATACTGGATATATCGACGTTATCTTGTAGAAGCAGATCTGTTAGCTCGGCAACGCTTCTCTTTTTGGCCGGGGTATGCTTCAGGTAAGCTCTCACTATCTGCTTTGCATTTGTACCGGCCCTCGTTAGGTCGTCTGCATACTTGGCATTATTAAGGGTTAACCTTTGAGCTGTTCGTTTTGCCAGTTGACCTATCGTCAATACTGCCGCCGCCCCTGTGCCTGCACCAATAGTGCCACCAAAAGCCGCGCCCATAGCAAAACCACCGCTGGCTCCAATTGAAGCACCTAGCATGCTTGTTGCCTGTTGCTCACTGATGCCAAACTTCCCTAAGAATTTAGCTGTATTGGCCGCTGGTGTGCCTTGCGCAATCTTCTTGATTTGATCTAACTCTTGCTTATTGAACCCCTTTCTTCGTTTAGGGTTATTCAGTATCTTCCTCGCTTCGACACGCAACCCGTTTTCAAAACCCGATGCTGCATTGCTTGCGTTTTCAATCATATCTGTGATGTTTCGAGACTTAACGGCTCGTTGATGCAATGCCCTGGCTTCTTTGAATTTACCGCCCATCGTTCCAGCGAGAGAATCAATGGCTTCGTCAATCTGCTTAACGGCAATATTACCTAACCTAGCGTCCGATTTTTCCATCGAGCTTGCTGCAATCTTCGCTTTTTTGCGAAGTGTGTCTAACTCAGTTGCTGTTTTGGCAACGCCTTTAGATTCCTCCAATTGCTTCAGGAAAGCGCTAGATTTTGGCGTAAGTGTTGAATCGACACCTTCTTTTTGCAGTTTCTTCGTCAGTTGATCGGCAAAGTTATCAAATATCTTTGGTTTAACCTTAACGCCAAGCTGATCCAATTCATCATAAAGTCCGGTGACTCGATTCTTAATTGCATCAATACCGGGCGCTGCCTGCTGCAAAGCTTTATCAACGTTGCTTGATAGCTGCGGAGTCTTAGCCTTGTTGTTAAGCTTTAAGCCTTTAAGTCCAGCAATTTCAGCCACAAGCGTTGGCATAGTTGCGGCAATAGTGGCTGCAATAGGATTACCTGTTTTATCGTATATTTCATCACCCAGAGCTTGCCCGGGGCTATCTTGAAACTCTTGGGCGAACTTTTGCGCCTCTTCGGTATCACCAGACTCAAGCAATTTAACAGCGCCAGCCAGTTTCGATGGATAATACAGGGCGATATCAGACACCATTTTGAACATATCACCAACCGCTTGCATTCCTTTCTGGCCTGCTTGTGTTTCAGGGGCGAATTGCTCTGATACAGCCGCCTGAAAGTCTTTAACCTTTTGACCGCCTTCAGCAGCCGATCCGGTTTTAATGCTTTCAACGATACCCGCGCCACCCGCTGCAATATTACCTACAACACTCCCGGCTACATTCATTAGAGGCTCAAGCACCATATCCAGATTAGAGCCTTTTGGCATTTCAGGCACCGCTTCGGTTTCCGTTGGAGTACTTGCTAATTGATTGACAGGGTACGCAGTAAAAAACTGCTCTTTCGCCGCTTCTAGTTGATCTTCGGGCAATTGTGGTGCTACAACCTGCTCAAAATACTGTGTTTGTGCTAATTGCTTTTGCTCCGGGCTTAACCCTTGATACTCAGGACTTGCAATAACATCTTTCCAAGGTTTAGCCATTAGTTACCCCATAGGTTGCTGAAGTCATTGCTCTGTGGTTGCTGGACTTCTTGAGCACCTTCTGTTTCCGGAATCGCTTCTGTGCTTTGGTTGCTTTGATTAATCGCTTTCGCCTGTTGAAGCTCTAACCAATCCTTTATGGTGTGCTCACCCGATGTCAGGAACGCGGCTGCGTCACGCACATAATTGTGTAACTTATTCATGGCTGTTTTCTTAGCCAACAACCACTCTTTAAGTGCTGGTCCTTTCAGGTTTGTTGGAAGTGCTGTTTTGAGCGCCAAATCAAGCTCACCTTCAGACAGTGCGCCAAATGTTGTATTTGAGATAACATCGAGGCCCATGCGCTTTTGAATATTATCTAGCTTGATGCTTGCCTCTTTGATGCTTGGTAGCTTAGACGCAATAAAGCCCGTCTCAGCCCCTTCATCAATAGCTTTGATAGCATCATCAATATTGGATATTGCCTTGCGCGTAGGCTCTAGTTTTTCAAATGCGGCTTCACCTTGCCTGACTGCTGCCTCTATCGCTTTTGTTTTTCTTGCCTGAGTAGCGCCGTACCCTGCGGTTTCTCTTTCCCTGGTAGTACGTTCATCAGATGTTTCACCATTTGAGGAAACGATATCCACTGCCCCGACTGGCTGTGCTGGACCTTCGCCTAGTGCGCTGTATCGTGTTTCTACTTGATTGGTTCGTGGGTTGCGTGCCTGTGTTACGTGAAAGATATTACCTTGCGAGTCTTTAATCGTTTGAGTACTGCCAAATTGCCATGAGCCACCACCCATGCCGACACCTCTCTGCTGCGCATAATTTAGCGTATCCCCCATGTATGACTCTAATCTCTCAAAATCACCCGATTGCACCATTGCGATCGCTTCATCTGTTGTCTCTGTTGGTAGTTGACTAGCAACGAGTTCAGATCGCCTTTTTTGCAGAAGGGGAAGTATTGCATCGGGGTTTCTAGAGCTTAGCGTTGATTTATTTAGTGCGATAAAGTCAGATACACTCCTTAACCACTGGTCCCCGCGTTCTTTGGTGATCTGCATTCCACCTAGTTCATTTTGCGTGTCCAGAAATTTACTTCTTTTCTCCAACAATGCTTTTTGAAGCGGTAACAACGCTTCGTTATGCTCTCTGTTTTGCTTGGATGCTTTTAGCTGTTCATTAGTTAGTAGCGTGTTTTTATATACATCAATGGCCTGTTTAGCGTCCGGTACTTGTACCGCTAGTGATAGTCGTGGATCAATCATCAATTAGCCCCCGAAAAATGGTAAGGCTTTCTTAAGAAGACCTTGACCAATATCACTAGCCAAACCATTCGCGGCCATGTTCAATATATTGCCGTATCCTTGCGCTCTGGCATTCTCACCGCCAATAATACCACCCGCTAGCGCTGCGCCTTGCCCTGTGAGCAAGTTGCCTTGATTAGATGCAGTAGCATAGCCGAAGTTGAGTAAGTCACCAATTGAATTTTTCTGATCGCGTATCATCGGCATGGCTGTTGTAAGGAAGTTACTAGACAGATCTAGCATGGTATCACCTGCGCTTGTTCGACCTGTTGCCGCCGCCATTCGCATTGTTGCATTGTTGGCATTATCCAAGGAGGCTTTAAACAATGGGTTATTCTGTAAAAACTGGTATTGTTGATTCGGGTCGGTTAAAAAGCCTAACAGGTTTAAGCCTTGCTCCCCGACCTTCTTAAAAGGATCGAGTAGTGCTGATGCCTGTTCACCGTAATCCGCTTGTAATTGCGCTGCTTCGAGTGCTGCATCTTGTCCGGTTTCCCCGGTCAATCGTCTTAAAAATCCCATTAGTTAAACCTCTGTATCACGGCTGGCTCGCCGTTGTCGTTTATCTCTTTGATGAGTGTTGCGCCTGCTCGCTGATTGAATGCGATCACGTTTTGATATTTCTTTGGCACAATGCCAAAAATCGGCAATGTGATGTGCTGTAACACCGCTTGTGCAAACGCTAATGCGTGAGCCTTGCGATATTGGGGTAATACTTGGAAATGGCCCTCAAGACCGTCTACATCATCCAGTGTTATCGGGTGAAGGATAACCAGACCAATAACTTCGTCATTCACATAACCGGCCAAATAAACGTGCTTATCGTCTATTGGTACGTCCACCGCTTCACCGTCACTGATTACTTCAAAGATACCAGGGGCGAGTAAGACGGAGTTTATGAGTGTGCGGTCAACAGTCCTTATAACAGAGACTGGCTCACTCACTGGTGACTGTACCCGATAAGAAAAAATTAACGTTATCGCTTACGCCAAGCCTTAACCCGTATCCGCTTGCTAGCCTTTGCGTCATTAACTTGGGAAAGGTGATGTTTTTACCGATACCCGCCGGCAGTTTGGCGACTTCAAATAAATGATTCGTTGTTGCATCCGTGACATGGATAGTCACATCAACGATGTTATTGGTGTTGTTTGTGATGACGAGATTCGGCGTAACCGTCTCATTCTCTGCTGTGTAAAGTTGCGTTACTTGGCTGGTGTTGCCGACTGCGAGGGTTTTGGGTGTTCTCATAAAGTTGCACCGTCAAGCATGTAAACTGAGTAACCGCTCTTATCCCCTGCATTCTCGTGTTTCAGCTCTACTTTTAATGATTCATCAAAAGGTGCGCCAAATGGGATGGATTCATAATAAGGGACGTAGATTTGCGGGGCAGATGTAAACTCTTCATTCTTGCTGCTTGGGTATAGCAGAAAGACATCATCCAATGCGCCTGCGGCGTTGTACTCGTAGATAACTTGATCGAGCGTGATGCGTATCCCTGCATTTTCTACACCCGTTAACAGGATACCCGCCCATAGGAACACCCCTCGACCTGTTTGGTTGGTTACTTCTACCCAATCCGAGCCAGAAACAACGCCGGTATCACCAAAGCCAGAGACTGTACTTTCAAATGCCACTTCACCTGGGCGCGTGTTCGTGTTTACGCGCGTAATAACATTGGCTTTCGGTGTGACCAGTTTGAAAAAGTCATCCGGTGTTTTTCTAACAATGGTTTGCGGTGTGTAACTCATACAATCACCCATTCATCAGAATCAATCAGATACAGCAAATCGAGCGAGGTGTATTTAGTTTCAATCAGTTTTGTTTCTGCGCCGTCAATGGTGCGCCCATTACCGTCTAATAGGGTTCTGTACATCATTTTGACTTTGGTTAGCTCCATATCATCGGGCGTGGGGTTTAGCGTGATTGTGACCGGGGCTTGTGTGATAACTAAATCTTCACCAGACAACTCATAGTCATCATCAACAGAGACAACAACGGGTGTTTTAGGGATTGATTGCGCGGTTATATCGTCAAGTTCGGCAAACAGTGAATTAAGGGACGTAAACCCATCCTCACCACCGCCTGTACGTGTCCACAATTGACGCAATACCGTTAGCATGTTTGAGACAAATGGGCGTATATTCGGGTCATTCTGCCAGCCCTGCGGCATTCTCAGTTGCGGTGGTGGGTTTACAGCGTTGCTCATCGTCCTGCCACCCTTACATCAATAGACGCACCATACAGGAAGATAGGGCAAGGCTCGTTGAAGGTAACTCTGACCACCATCCCGTAAAAAGTCTTAGTGCTATGCCACTCAACTAGATGCCGACCTTGCCCCTGTCTACCAAGCGGTAGCCATGTTTCATGCGTCCAGCTTTTGCCGCCATCCTGCGAAGTTTCAATACGCATACGCGGGTCTTCGTTGCCCTCAATCAATCCTGTGCCTTGCTCGATATCAAATAGCATGCGGGACATTTGCAGGCGTTTACCGTCTGCGCCTAATGCCTTTGCGCTAATGGTATCGGTGACACGTTCGCGCATAATGGGTTTATCCCCATAGGTAAACGTATTGATATCCAGCGTGTAGAGATTGCCGTTGCTGCTATCAGCGAGGTAGTTTTTACCAGAGTCATATACTAATGACGTGCAAGGGAATGGTGAGGATGTATCACCTAACTCAAACCAACCATCTTTACCGAGTTCCTGGTTGTTTACAAACGTATTAGTGCCAACGGTTAATAAGTAGAAATCTTGGTCTTGGAATGTCAGGCAATAACCGATTGCTTCGGAGATATCGCCCACTTTCTCTATTGCGGTGATAATACCTTTTGAGGATATCGCCTGCGCACCGGATGAGTTAGCACGATAAACGCGTCTGTCATGCCCTAAGAAGTACATAAAATCTTTGTTGTGGTCGATAGAGAATTTCGCCCCTAGTCCAACCTCGATGATTTGCCCTTCCAGTCGTGCAATAGGTGGTCTGCCTGTACCGGTGTTGTACCAAGGCTCACACGTTTGAGAGCCGAAGCGGTAAATCACCTGTTGAAATACGTAGTCTCTGACCAGTTCATCAGGGTTTGATTCTGCTCCAATTTTATCGAGGCCGTTGGCGCTCGTACCGTCTCCCACTTCTGATATGGTGGTGAATTTCTTATCAGTGAAAATAAACTGGTTGTTAAGGATATCAATTGACAGTACATCTTTAATATCCGGATCCGTAACTTGTTGAAGGCTTACACCATCCCACCAATAGACCTGATAGTCTGTGTTGATAAAGAGATTCAAGCCATCATCTGCGAAGATACAACGGCCAGTACCGGGCATCAGTGCAAGCCCTTCATGCACCCCATTAGTGATACGATAGAGTTTGTTGCCTGACACGCGATAGGTTGTGTCTTTACGCTTATACATGCCGCGGTCTTTGCCATACGCTCTGTCCTGAATCACAAGCCCGGGAAACGGCATTAGTGAGTATTGGGATTTACCCGTTTCATTGACCTGTTGGAAGAAGTTGCGCGTAACCTGAGACGCTAGAGGCCGTGAGCGTGATTGATACGATGGCCCTGTAATGTTTAACGGAATATTTTTAAACATTAAGGGTGCCACTCCACTTCCATTTCCATATTCACACCTTCTCGCTTGTCTTCTTCGGCTGCATTTGCCGCTTCGATTGCATCGAGAAAGTTGATCTCGTGTTTTATTCTTGGCTCATCGTCATGGAGCATCAAAAAGGCATACTTTAAGCACCCGAATAAATAGACATTCGGGTAATTTTCAAGCACGTAGTTTGTTGTGTTTGTTTTGGTTAACGGTTCGAAACTGCCGTGATAGTGCAATGTGACTGCAAAGTCTTCGCTAGCTGTAGCATCAAATTCGAATTGCCCGTTAGCTACTGTGTAGTAAACAGGCACACCCGGCTGCGTTCTTATGTCGATTTGTTGCGGGGTGCGGTATTTTAATTCGTATTGATTGCCGTCTACTGTGATTTCGAACTTCTGTGGCTTGCTGTAGCCACTGGGCAGCGCTAAGAAACGCTCACCTTCGGTAAGGGTTGAAGTAGATGTTTTATCACCAGCAAGGATGCGTAAAGGCTCACGTTTGTTTGCCCTCATTTCACTTTCAGCCAATCCGATAAGTGAAGGTATTCTCGGCACTATATCGGTTCGCTGTGTCCAGTCGGCTACTTGCTCGACTAGCTCCTGATAGTTAGAAATCATATCAACCCTTTGGAATTAGAAAGGGAGCCGAAGCCCCCTTTGATGTAACGCGTTAGTCTTCCTGCTGGTCGTCGTCTGCGTCTTTTTCTACTTGTTCAGCTTCGACGGCTTCCGCCATCCATTTCTTGCTGAAGTCTTTCTTAACACGAATGTTAAAGACTGCACCTTCTGGGCGCAGTTGACCGCCATAGAACCCGGTCTGTGTTGCTTTTACTTTCATAGGTTGCCCTTATGAGATTGAGAAGCCAGATTGATAATTGTCTACACCGTCGATCATGCTTTGAGGTTGCAGATAGGCGCTGTAGGTTACGCTTGGTGTTGTACCGCCCAGGGTGAGTGACAAACGAATGTATCGCTCGTTAACATGACCCAGAGGGATAACCAGTTGACCGCCTTCTTTTTGCTCTGATGCCGGAATATCCGCAGAGGTCAAAGTAGTGGCTGAGCTGAAGCCTGTATTGTCATCAGTTTCAACACCTACAGAGTAAGTCTCGTTACCTGATGTGGTATCAATGGCTGATACAAAGACCACGACTGCCATTGGCTCACCTTTGCCGATTTTGCGATCTGAACCCAGATCAATCGTATTGGTAGAAGCGCCAGAAGCTGACAACACTTGATCGGCTGCTAGTTGATTTTGTGCATCTAAAATCATAATAAATCTCCTTACAGGCCAACTACACGAGCTTCAGTTTCAAGCAATGCATCAACAGTACGAACCGGAATGGCGCGCAAGGTTGTTTTCATCTTGCCTTCTTCTTCAGTCGATTTAAGTTGAACGTTGGCTTTGTTTGATGCCTGGATATCAAGCATTTCTTTTACCGTACGGTTTGCATAGAACGCAGTTTTAACACCAGCCAATGATGGCAAGCGGTGAATCGCTCGAAGCATGCTGTTAATTAGCTTCACGGTTGCACCTGTTTCGTCTGCAATTAGTGCAGAAACGTCGATGTTTGCAATGCGTACAACATAGCGCCAGTCTTTAACAACGAGACCGTTTTTCCATTTCCAGTGATCCATATAGGCACGAAAACGGTTGTTGTTAGCGTCAAATGCATCACCAATACCAAGGTCTTCATGCGATACACCAGCCTTTGAGCCTTTCGGGAAAACACCGTGAACCGTGCGCTGACCCCAGCCAACCAGATAAATACTGGTGTTGTCTGACCCTGTACCGCCTGCATCAATGATGTTTTGAGCGTTTGCAGCATTCAGGTCGCCGTAGCGATTAGCCAAGCCTACAAACTCTTCTGGATTAGACTTAGAGCCGTAGAACATGGTTGATGCCATTTTCTGATTCATAGCTTCAAGAAACGCAATGTTTTCATCAAAGCGAAATTGTGAAGCGTTGGCATTTAGATTGACCACATCAACATCTAACTCACAACGCGCTTCAAGTGTCGCTGCATTCTCTGTGATTTGAGCGGTTTTTGATTTGCTTGACGGAACGCCTTGGTTCATCAAACGGTAGTACACATCGGGTAAGCCAGTGCGGATGGTGGTTTGCTCACCAGTTGGCAAGTTACCTTCCTTGAACAGCATATCGTCAAGGATTTCGTTTTGTTGTGACAGGATTTCAACTGTCTTTGCAATCTTGCCGTTTGGATCAAGCTTTTTAGCGTGATCGGCAAGAGTCGCAACTGTATTGCCTTTTACAGCCATGATTAATTACCTTCTAATTTGAGTAAAAGAGATCCGCGTCTGATTTCGGCGTTTCAACTGTTGTTGTGCCGGGTTTCTTGTTACGCGGTTTTAGATTGACTTTCTTCCGAAGCGCAGAGCCTTTCTTTTGAGCCTGCGTGAATTTCGCCGCATCAATGATGGTTTGCCAGTGTCGAGCAGAGACTATTTGTGATACTTCGTCTTGCTTGTAACCTTTCGCCTCAAGATATTCTTTAGCGATAGTCATATCCTGTTCAAACACCTTTGAAGGCTTGCCGTCTTTACCTATCCAGTCAGGGTTTGCGTCCCAGAGCGCTTTACGCTCGGCTTGCAAATCTTCTTCAGTGACAGTTTCGCGTTCGGGTTGTTTTTCTTTGGCCTCTTTGAGTAGCGCTTTTCGTTTATCGCTCTGCTCTTTGAGCCTGATGTATTCTTCCGGATCGTCCTCTTTGAGTTCTTTCCAGTCGATATCATCATCCAGCTTGATGGCGGCTTCGAGTTGAGGGATTAGCTCATCCAGTGCGCCAGCTTGCTCTTCAACCTCTTTTCGCTGTTTGGCAAGTGCTTCGGTTTTTCGTGAATAATCAGCATGCATTAATCGCTCTGATTTGGCGGTTTCGGCTTCCTTCTTCCATTCTCTGATGGTGTCCAGGCTAACCTCGTCGTCATCCAGTTCGATGTATAGCTCTTCTGATCCTTCGGATTCCTCTTCGTCTTCCTCTTCGTCGGTTTCCTGTTCAGTGTCATCCTCGTTGGTTTCACTGTCGGGATTATCCGTCTCTGATTCGTCTTCTGATTGTTCCGGCTCTTTTACCTCCTCTTCTTCGGTTGGCGTTGGACGCTCCGAATCGTCTGAAGGTGGGTAGAATAATTCTCTAGTTTCAATTGCTTGATTGTCTAGACTCATAATTATTTATCCTATGAATGTTTTGAGTTTTTCCAATAGCGTTTGTTTTGCTGCTTGGCCTGTTTCCGCAGTGAACTGGAGTTCTTCAAATATGCGCGTCAACGCTTGAAGTTCTCTCCATACTTCATCACGGGCCTTTGAGTCGCCGCGCTTGGTGGACTCAAATTCTTCTAAGAGACGTGCTTTAACTTTCAGGTATGCGCCCTCAAAATGGCACAAAGCCGCCTCCGCCCCTTTGCCTTCATCGACAAGGGCGTGTAACTGTTCGTCTTCTGTCATGGTTTATACTTTTGAACCGGGTATGTTCTGGCCAGAGTTAACTTCTAGTTCGGTTAATCTGAGTGAGATGTTTTCAAGTTGCTTGGCGATATCGAGTGCATGTTTTTCGTCAAACTGTCTTGCATTCTCAGCAAGTTGTAAACGTTTGAAATCTTGATCGCCTTGAGCCTTAATCAAGTCCTTCTGTGCCTTGATGGTTTCAGCCTCAGCAAGTGGGTTTTGCATGCTCTGCAATTCCTGCTGAAGCACTGTTACCATTTGCGTGAGTTGCTCATTGTTTGCTTTGAGTGTTTCCGCTGGCACTGTCGGGTTGTTGAAATACAGACCAGTCTCGCGCATCTCTAGTGCTTTAATGAGTTTGCTGAGTGTGTTGTAGCGTTTTTCCTGATCGACTACCGGCGATTGCTCTGCCAGTAATTGTGTTTGAATCTGGAATAGCCCCATGAGTGTTTCAACGGTCTTATCGTTGTCTCCAGAGCCAAGACCAACCTCAATCGATAAATGGTGATCGTATTTCCATTTACCAGGATTCGTTTTAAGCGGCTTGCCTTGGAACGTAAACTCAACCTCTGAGTTATGGCAACGCGATACCATCCATGCAACACCTGTGTAAAGTTTACGATAGGCAATCTCAACCGCGCACCGCACAACCAATTCAAGCTTTTCTGCTGCTGCGTCTCTGACACCTTCAAAGCGGGTTGCCGTCTCTTTGTTTAGCTGGTCGGCGTTTAATCCCTGTGAGGCTGCCTGCTGTCCTACGCGCTGACTTTTCAGCTTATCCATGTGCTGAATAATCAGGAGTGTTTTATCACCCACAAAAGGCACTTCAATCGGCATAACGTGATTCGCTACACCACCGCCCTGCTCTGCATCTTTTTTGAGCCTTACATGCCCTGCAAGTGATTTACTGAGTAAGTCTGCCTTGTTTACCTTGTCACTGACAGCTAGCTTAATATTGTTGTTACGGTAGCAGTTATCGAGGGTGTTACGGGTTAGCGCCGTATTGACCTCTGCAAAGGCTAACACCTCAGAGGCGCGGCCTCGTCCGATGGCCTTGTGTGGCTCTGGAATGGCTGAGCCAATGGCATAGGGTTCGTGCGGGAATATCTCGTTATCCAGAACGATGTTACCGCCGCGCTGAATGCGTCTGCGCTCTGCAATGCCGTCACCATCTTGATCGACTTTGACGTACAAGTCTTTATACAGAACCTTCTCGCTGGCCCACTCTGCGCTGTAGAATGATTCTGTCTCAGCTTCTTCGCCCTGTCTTACCGTTTGTGTTGAGCTTTGCTCATTTCCTTGGCCATAGGTCGGTATCTTGGCTACGAGGTCTTTTTTAAATCCCATTTCAACCAAGTCAGATCGTGTAACGATTTCATAGTCACCAATCAAGGCGGCATCTTTTACGCTGGTTGCGCCTTTAGAAATACGAAGGTTGCCCGGCTGAATAGCGCACACTGTTACCTTTTTCGTTTCAGTAACAACCTTGAATGTCACATCAAGCTCACCTTCAACATCAGTCTCGGTGACTTCAATGTCTTTTACTTCTTTAACACTTGGCTTTTCAAATGAATCGATAATCTCTGCCATCTCTTCATACGTGACAGATTTAAACGAATGCTCTTCTACACTCTGCGTTTCTTCGTAGATGTATTTGAATGTTGCATGCGTAAGTCTTACCAAGTCTTTAATGAAATCGTAGTGCGTTTTAAACGAGTCCTCTTGGCCACGTATCAACCAGTCAATGTAGCGAGTTTTCTGCTCTGCTTCTTCAACGTCTGCGGGGTTGCTGGTGTCGTTAGGTACAAACTTAATCACCTCGCCAGAGCCTAGCAATGTGCGAACAAGTCCAGGCATATCGGATTCAATTAAATCGGCTACATCATTCGACACAAACCGAGAGCGGCCAGCAACTTCATTACCGTATAGTTCGCCCTTTTCCCGGCGCATTACTTCGGCGTTTTTCTGCTCTAGTGTGTCATTGAGTGAGTCTGCATCGCTTTCAAGCTGGTCGAGAATGCTGATCAAGTCGTCGTCATTAAGCTTCATACAATGCCTTCTAATTCTTCATCAAATGGTTCGTCCCAATCGTCATCAATATCTGGGGTGATTTCTGCCATGATCATTGCGTCAAACATGCCGGGTGATGGCAGTTCATATGGTTTCTTTTTCATCTCTACTTTTGACACAAGCTGTATTCGCCCATCGCCGCGCATCTTTCTCGGCACTCGGCACACCTCGGCCCGAATATCATCAATATTGTTGCCTTCAGAACGGATGGAGATAAGTTCATCAGGGTCGAAGTATTTGCGCTGCGTGACAGCTTGATAGGTCTTATAAAACCTGTCTCTGAGCTTCCACGCTCGTTGCGCCCGAAGATTGACAAACACCTCTTTGTTTGTGCGGGGCTTTAATTGCTCGTTGCTTGTCTTCGGTGATTGGTAGTTGGCGTTTGGTTGCTCAACCTCTGCACCGCCATGAAAGGCGATGTATTGAATGTGCTTGCCGTTGAACGCTTTAGATGCGTTAGCCCTGAGTGGTAAGCCTATGCCGTCCGAATCCCAAACAAAGTAATCTGATTGTGTCTCGATAGCGTGTGTGGTGGCTTCTGCGAAACCCTGATTAACATCGTTGCTGTCAATCTCTCTGATAGTGGTGTAAACACTGCCGTGCTTTGTTGCCAGCCCTTTGTTATCTCCAGTATCAGATGGGTCGTGCGCTGTTACCTTGCACCCTTGAGCTTCGAAGCCTAGCTTGATATCTGCATCGATAGCCGCATCAAACCATTCAACAGGAATGATGGCGTTTTCTACTTCGTCGTAATAATCCCCTTCCCATATGTGGCGATACTCGGCGTATGATAAGTTTTGCAAATCATCCTGCCTTTCTTGCTCAAGCTCGGGGGGAAACCAGGGGTTTTCGTTGTAGTTGAGTTGGACAACCATCAGCAGGTCATCTTCATAGAATCCGGTTTTAGCTAATTGTTTTTCAGCCCTTGCTAGGTATTTCTTTGCTACCGCGTCTTTCTTTGAGCCTCGGTTCATTGTGATCCATATTTCCGGTGGATCGTCTCCCTGCTCGTTTGATGTTGCTGTAGAGCGAATGGAAGGAGTAATGACCTTCAGGCTGTTAGCGCTGATTGACTCACCTTCTTCAATCCATAGCCGATTAACCCGACCAATAGATTTTATGCTGGTGATGTTTCTGGCCAGTCCTTTGTAAAAGATTTCACCATTATTCGAAGCAACTATCTTGTTTGCTTGCGGGTCGAACCCAACCAAACCCATTCTGTCGATAGCTTCCTTTAGGTTTTCATGTACCGAATCATCAATTGAGTTTTGAAACTCACGTGAGGCGCATATCCGCTCACCTTTATCGGCAAACATTAACATGATATCGCCAACACCTGTGGACTTAGCCGATCCCCTTCCCCCTACAATTATCTTTACCCGCTTAGGTGTTGTGATGAGTGGGAGTAACTTATCAACTATCCGGAGGTTAGCTTGATTCATTGCCTTTGGTTGTTACCGGGTGAATGTGCCACTCGTTTTTAATGGGTTGGCCACCAGATGTAATATCTTGTTTGATCTTCGTCCCTTCTTTGCGATCAATAACTCGGTTTGCTGTGTTGAGTTCTTGTTTTTCCAGCGAGTTAAAGATGATGCGCTTTGCTTTCATTGTGGGTGTATCTTTGAGCGCTTCTTTTCGGTCAGTAAATTCAGGATGTTTTTCACAGTACGAATACAGTGTTTGTTTACTGATACCCGCGTAAACACATGCTTCTACATCAGTGCAGCCCCACGAGAAAGCCTCAATCAATTTATTGACTGTTGCTTCGTCCATTTTGGTTGGTCTACCTGCTGGCATTTCTTTACCTATGATGCCGGTTTAGTGATAGTCCAGGCGGTAACGTCTACCGGTACGCCTTGAGTGATTGATACGCTATTAAGTTGAAGTTCACCGCTGCCACCTGTAGCTGATACTGTGCCGTCAATGACTGCGGCTGAACCTGAACTAATAGCCCTGAAGTATCCCGCTGTTCCTGTTGCGTCTGCACTGGTATCGCCTGTAATTGCGTTTGCAGATGATGAGCCGTTAGCCCATGCACCGAATGCAGGATTTCCGAGTGTGAGTGTGGCCAGCAAAGTACCTGTTGCAGCGTTGTTTACGCCGGGGCTTGCGCCTGTACGTATTTCAATTGTGCCGCTGTTTAACAGGTCTGTGATTGCCTGCCCTGATGCGTTTTGCGCTGCTGTTGAGATTTCCATAGTAAACCTATAAGTCTGTCCAGTTCGTTGTGGCTCTGGTTCTATCTAGCCACGTTCCTGATAATTGTCCGGTTAACGTTTGGGTGAATGCTGACAAGGTTTGAGCTATACCGCCTGAGATTGATAGTTGACCGTTGCTGTCTGTCGCTGTTTGAGTGAATGCGCCGAGTGTTGTCTGTATTTGGCCTGAATATGTAATAGACAGGTTTACAGTGTCTTCACCTTGCTTAACGTCATTCTTAAACCATTCAAATGTACCGCTGTCGATTGTTCCTGGTGGTGCGTCGTAGCTAAACGTGCTGTCTGCGTTCCAATCAAATGTCCCAACACTCGGAAGGGTTAGCATGTTGATGTAAAAGTAATCATTGGCTTCTGCTACCGGATCGACCAAGCCAGCCCTAATCAGAATACAAGGGCCGTTATCACCATCAGTGGCAAGGTTTGAGCCTAGTGTGCCGGTGTAGGTAGCTGATAGGGTGTTTAGTGGCCCTAACGTGTTGAGCGCCATTAGACGGTTGTCCCTGTAACTACCGTTCCCTCAGTTGCATTTGGTGCTGCATCAACCAGATAGCCAATAATTGCTGTCCCGGCGCTAACACCGAGCGTTGTGCTGCCTGCTTGAGTAGCGAACGTCACAGACTTCTGTTCTATTTGTGCGCCTGTTGTAGCGTCACAGAAGTTAACGGTATACGCTTGGTCTGCTGCGCCTGAGACAGTGAGGTTAATTGTGCTTGAAGGTGCTGGCGTTGTTGCTGTTATTGTTACGGCATCAGCCGTGCTATTCACTGTTCCATCATTAACTACCAATTCAAAGGTATATGTACCGTCTGAAGGTGGTGTAAACGTTGGTTGTGCTGCGGTGTTATCTGATAGCGTTACCGCTGTGCCTGCTGTTTGTGTCCATGAGTAGGTTAGCGGATCTGTGTCCGGGTCACTACTTCCTGTGCCGTCAAGTGTAACAAGCGTTCCGGTGTCAACGTTTTGATCTGGGCCTGCGTTGGCTGTTGGGGCTTGATTGCCGCCGCCTACAACATCGTACTCACCAACAAATGAATCAATAGAAATGCTTGATATTGAGCGCTCAGCTGTTATTCCGAATTTACCACCAGTATGTGTATTGTCGGTCACTACAGTCGATGCAGCTGTATCCCAATCTACTAACGTGCCATCTAGTGTTACCGAATGATCGCCTGTTGCGGTGATTTCATATACTACCGTAGACGTAGCCGTGACAGGTTCAGACGAAGCGCTGTCAATTGATACTTTTACGCCATCATCAAACCTGAATAGCTCGATTGAGTTGCTGGTATCATCTATTTCGATACCGTAACCATTAACTGAAGTAGTGCCAGCGCTCAATCTGACACTTGGCATTAAAAAGCGTCTTGGGTTGCCGCTGGGGCCGATAACAACTGTAACACGCTGGGCTTCGGTTTCTGTTTCAGCACATTCCGCTGTATAAAACGTGTTCTCTGTGGTTGAGTGCCAAACGGTAATCAATCCACTATTTGTTGAATCATTGCTGATTTCAGCATTGTCGCTTGGGCCGTGAAGCATTGTCCAGCCAGTGCCAGTTTGCGGCGCATGAGCGGTTAGCTTCGTTCCATCAGTGTCATTTAAATTATCTATTACGGTTTGTGTAAGTGGCATCTAGTTACCTATTGCGTAAAAGAATATGTTTTGATCAGTTGCGTTCACAAGCGCAAAGCCTTGCAGCGATGGTATATACGCGAACCTTCCCCATGTGCCGTTGGTTTGCTTGACAGTGGGAATAACTGAATTGCTAGGATCGTTGACGAGTTGTGAGATCTGCCACGGGCCGGTTTTTGGATTAGCCGGTATCTCAACATAGTTGATGATTTCTGTATCACTATGGTTGTTCCACCAGTAGATTCGATTACCAACTAATCGTGGCTGTCCATCGCCAGCCAAGAAAGTTCCTACCGCTGTTCCCTGAAAAGTGATAACAGTCCATGTATCATCTGAAGGGTCGTAGATTTGTGCTTGATTAACCTGAGTGGTTTCATCCACTCGTCCACCAATTGAAGCAAAAATCAAATCGTGATCAGGTAATCGAGTTAATGCGGCGCTTTGAAAATTAGGCGGTACGCTTGACGGTAGAGTTGGGTCACTAAATTCTGACCATTGATCCAAAGCAAAATCGTAAAAAGAGAACTTTCCAGAATTACCTTGGTCGAGCCACCAGTAACCATTTCGTGATTGATCGAGGCAACCTCCGCCTCCACTGGCACCACTGCCAGAAGTATGGTTATTTGTTACGCTCTTTCCGCTTTCTACTAAAGTCGTACCGTCGAAACGAATCATCTTTAGGGTTTCGGCGCTTCGGGTGCCTCCCTTATACACGCCACCCTGCATGCCCATAATTAACTCATTGGTATCGGTCTTATAAGCAAGAGAGTTGTATGTATGCGTTGAACGATACCGGCCATCGCTATACACACCAGTGGATTCTTGCCCATCATCTAGAACGATTACACCAGGTAAAGCACCTGATGGAGGCTCACTCATTCGCCATTGCGGATTGTCTGTATTGAGTTCAATATCAAATATTGAATTGATTGCTGAATTTTGGTGTCCACCTCCGGCTACAATAATTCTACTATCATCATTGCAACCGCCACCCCAAGCTTGCATTATTGCGGCAAGACCGTTAGTACCATCCCAAGGCGCAGACAGCGGATAATTTGGGTTTAATGATGGGTCATCTTTTGGATCGATTTGGTCCATATTGGTATTGGGTATTTCGACCCAAGTATTCCCTGACATGGTTGCTCGCCACTGAGGGAATGCACTAACATTACGCCATTCAATAGAATGCCGCCATGATTCATAGTCACCAGCACCGCCCCTGTCGATGCGAGCTTGGCGCTGTAGTTTTAATGTTGGCGTGTAAGGGTGATCACCCAAAGCGGATAAGACAATATCCAGCCTTGCCGGCCAAGTCATTAACTGGCCGTTAATGTAATTATCAACTATGAGTGAACTATCCCAATTTACTGCTAAAAGGGCGTTGGCTCTTGCGTTGGTGGGTGTTGGGCCGTTGGTTATCTGGCTTGATATTCTTCCGCTTGGTTCATCTTGCTCAAACAGCGGGATATTAGCCCAGAAATCAAACGCATCTTTTTCGCCTTGAGTAGCAAGCTGGTCATACAGATAGATTGCTTGCTCAATCTCACAATAGTCATAATCAACTGACTGCATGCCCCAATTCTGAGCGCGTAGTTGCCAGTGTTGGGAGTGTAGGTCAATGACTTCTTGCCAAGTGGTAAAACCGAAGCGCTTTAATTGATTATTGGCTTGAGCGATAAACGCCTGTTGCCAACCACTGCGCCGCCACTCCACTTGATTGCGCGTGAATGTGCCTTTGTTGTACTTCAGTACACTTGGCACGATGGCGTTATCAAATGACTCGTTCATCGCCAACAGAGCCAAGATAGCGACTCGGTTAGCTTCTAACGCATCACGGTAATAAGTGCCCGTTCCGGTTAAATGACCATTAGCTTCAAAGTAAGCCAGCCAACCTAACGCAACTAAGAACCAACCTAGATCACGCTGTTGATTTGGTGCGTAGTATGTTGTTGGGTCAGTGCCGTGAAACTCATGCGCTATCGCAATCATATCGCGCAGCGTTTGAATGCAATTGGCTTTTCTGGTTGGGTCAGAAGTGATTAACGCACACGGGCCAAGATATTGAGGCCGGTGTGCAAAATGCTCTTCTATTGTCCCATCACCGCCGGGATAGTTCGTAATTCCTGCAACTGCTGCAAGGCTTGACCAGTCAACCGCCGCTATTATCTTATCGGCTTGGTCTTCTATGAATGCAAGTAAAGCTGCTGCTCTGGCTTCTTCCCCTGGCTCTTCTACCTTAAAGCGATATTCGCAAACCGCTTCAGGTGCTAGCCCTAACTCGTCACGCTCTGCCCCATCATCGGATAAATCAGGGTATTGAGAGCTGATATCTGTAAGCGTTGTAACGCCTGTTGGTTTTGGGAAGACAGATATAAACTCGGCTAGACTATTGGTTGCGAACCTCCCCCCTAATATCGGAGATGTTAGAGACGTATAAGCGGCTGGCATTAGTCGGGTATCACATCACCTTGGCAAGTGATTTTTACTTCTACCTGATGACCGTCACCGGAGAATACAAACGTTTTAAGAGTGTCGCGGATCGCTTGACGTGTTAGCTCGTCGTTGGTTTCGCAATACTTGTTTACGACTTTGTTTTTTGCTTCTTGGATTTTGGTTGTGGCTGTGCAGCCAGCAATAGCAAAGATTGCCAATACTAGGATGATTAGTTTTTTCATTAGTTTGCTCGCGTTTGAAGTAGTTGGTCTAACTTTTTATCAATACTGTCGAGGCGCTTCTCTACTCGTCTTACATCTTCGTCGCGCTGCTCTTTGAGGAATTCGATTCTTTGTGCATTACTATCTATTCGCTTGTCGATGCTGTTGTATGCCAGGAAGAGACTGATACCCATAATGATGATTGTGAGCATATCTCCAAGGTTAATTACCTTTGATACTTGCCAGCCGCTTGCGTTTTGCATTTGAGATCAACTCTTGAATTAAGTGATAAGTGAATAGGATTAATAGGAACAGCAGAAGTAAACCGATAATGAATTTGGTTTTTAAGCTGGTCATAATAAAAAACCGCCCACTAGGGGCGGCGAAAGATTGGGGAAAACACACATAAAAAAAAGGCCGCTCTCTGGCGACCTTCAGTGTATAGCTCCGCAGAGCTTACCTGTATAAGTATACATATGTCCGGACAGTATGCAACTACTTTCTATGCAGCCCGTTTACCTACCATATAGCCTGTTAGCCAGTTAACTGAGTTCTCAATTGTTCTCTGTGCATATGAGCGTTTAATTTCAGTGTAACGCTCTATGTCCCGATAAGTGAAACCGCACACAAAGTACAGCTTAAACAGCTTAATTACCTCTTTATCATCACTGAATAGTAGCGCAATTGTCTGGTCAAGCTCTACCGCCCAATCATCTGTAATATTCAACCCTGCGCCACCTTCAATAGTGAACTTGTCACGCATCATCTTAGTGAATGGTTGTTCGCTTGGGTAGTTTAAAGAGCGACTAGGGCAAGCATTAGCCCATTTGCCCCACTCATGCAGATCGCTTGTTAGGTTTGTTTCAATTTGCATTATGCCGCCTCCGTATCATCTGGATAATTACTCGCATCAAGCATGTTATGCTTGTTCTGGTGTAGATAGAGCAAAAACAAGATATTACAGCCAGCGTGGGCCAAGTGGCTTAATCCGGTTTCAGGGTCGTTAACCTCACCCTTTTGGAAAGCCCACAAGTGCCGCTGAAGTGCGTCAAAATAGCGCTCTTTACCACCTTCCACTGACTGCCAACTATTAGCCGCGTATTTCTGAGCGCCGAACTCTAGAACCTCGCAGATCTGCTCTAGTGACTCTACTGGTAGTAATGAGGGGCGAACTTTACCGCCGTCGAACTTCATACCTTTACCACGTGAATCTGTCATGCTGCCGACTCCTTTTTGAATTGCTTTAACTGACCAAATGCCACAAGCGGCAACCCTGCAAAGTGAGAATTTCCATAGATGTCTAGATCATCCTTATGGACGGCTAAATACTTTGGCTTGCGCCCCCTACTGAATGTTAAAAAGTCTATTGCTGTACTCCATCGCTCTGTAATGCGTTGGCGCTGCAATGCTGGATAGCAAACATTGCATGAGCATTTACCTCTGATTTCAGTTAATTCAAATGAGCATGACTTTTTGGTGCATCTGTGCTTTAGAGTCTTGTCATCTATCAGTCTTGTGATAACTGATTCATGTTTGCATGTAGGGCAAGTTGGGAAGTGTACGTTTTTCATGCTTCCGCCTTAGCCCATTCAGGCAATGTTCTATATTCAATCTCTCGTCCCATTTCCTCGGCATGCTTAACACCTAACTGCATACCGTATGAGATACCTAAATCTGTATATACAACCGTTTTCTCTGCTACTTCACGCCAAGCAAAGCCTAAAGTAATACCTAAGTTTCTTTCGGCTTCGTTGTCGTCATTCAGTACACCTGGCTGTGTTAGCAGTGCATGACTTGCATAAGGTGATTCACCACGTAAAGCGCAATCACGCATTGCAGCACGTAGGTAATTGAGGTTCTTTTCTATATCCCCTGCATAGGGTGATTCTATGATTACTCTCATGCTGCCCCCTTAAACTGTGTGAACTTGTCTGCGAAGCCCAACATGATAGCCAGCCTCACAACCTAGAATTTGGTCTTTAACCTCTTCTGCCGTTAACGTGGTGCGCCCTTTCTCGCCGTATGTCTTTGATCGAAGTATCGTGGTTAAGCAAGAACGACTACGCCAACCTCCATCGTGTGAGTATTTATCAGCCGGGGCTAGTTGATTGAATGACTCAATTACAACATC
>CEPX01062237.1_pt1 | contig 25467 bp, 32 predicted proteins | sample 361361 | NCBI WGS metagenome assembly CEPX01 (sample SAMEA2619974, study PRJEB7988) | marine metagenome | biome: marine biome (ENVO:00000447); feature: mesopelagic zone (ENVO:00000213) & marine oxygen minimum zone (ENVO:01000065); material: "saline water (ENVO:00002010), including plankton...
AGAGATGATGTTGTTGCCATACATCAGAGAACCAGCGACGGGTTCCCGGATACCGTCGATATCGACGGGGGGTGCTGCCACGAAGGCAACGATGAAGCAGACAGTTGCTGCCAACAGAGTAGGGATCATCAGTACACCAAACCAACCGACATACAGACGGTTGTTAGTGGACGTAACCCACTCGCAGAAATTCTCCCAGGATGATTGTTGGGAGCGTGAAAGAGTAGCGGACATTGAAAAAAGGGTTAGGTATGAGTGCGGGGAACACTAGGTAAGATATTCCTTCCTCACCCTCAGAGGAAGGTATTAGAGACTGTTGTTTAGTGTCGCTGTTTAGTCCCGGTGAGGCGACAAGTAGGTGAGGAAAACCTCACACGAGTTTATTTATCGTTACAATTATTAGACTCTTGTAACGGCATTGTGGGTCGTACTACATTACGCAGTACAAACTCTGAGAAATCAAACCGAGCATAAATCTGATGCATGCCCGTAATATTTCTCAACTCCTTGAGTATAGCAGATCTTTGCTTATATTGCAAGGGGTGTCCCGCTTGAGGATGACGCTTGCGTCGATACTGCTTGCCGCGAGACCCAAAAAGTATACCACAACTACCAGGCATGTGCTTGATCGTGCCGTCTGGTTGCTTCTCCCTTGAGATCCAACCATCTTCTATAATATTCAGTTCCATCTTAGTCAACTGCCTAGCAGTATCAAAGGAGATCTGATCTCTGTTAGGACCTATCAATGAATACTTCCACCAAAGGTCACCAAACTCTTCGTACTCATCGTTCATGGTCCTCCAGATGGATGCCAACACTGGACTACAATACTGTTTGAAGTTGTATCCCAGTTCTTTGATGGTCTTTGTGATAAGTATCTGATCATCCCAGGTATTCATGGATGCCATGAACCCCTCCAACACTTCATCTAGGTAAGAAAACTTCTCACAGTGCCTCATGATGGTGAATGGTGCCTGCTCAAAGTAGTTCTTACATTGCTCAGCGTACCTCTCAGTCATCACATAGCATCCATCCAACCACACAGTCTGCTCCCCCTTAGGAAAGACCTTATGTGGATTGATCTTGACAAACGCTGACCGTCTACGGTGACATGGATGGTCACAAGGTATCTCCCTGAACTCCCACGGTCCTTTCTTTTCAACAGTCCCGTCAGTAAACATTACATACTGGATGTCAGGATCGTAGTAATGCTCATCAGGAATCTCATCATACCCATTGGTGATGCAACTGTATATTATCATCCGTGATGCTTCTCTATCCATTCGTATAGAAACTCTTTGTTTCTCCAGTGTTTATTGTATAGTATATGGTTCATACCCACAATCTCTTTGACCTGTAGTAACATATCATTCATAGTCTTCCATTGATCTTTTGATCCTGCTTTTGGATGCTTCTTTCTTCTACCCACATTACCTTCTCTTCCCCTACCCTTACCATCAACACCTCTAAAGTTTACTCCTGACTCTAACCAGTCAATAGTATGCCACTCTAGTCCTGTGATTTGTTTTGCTACCACAAATGCTATCTGATCACACCTTGTAGATACCTGTGACAGATGCCACCATAGTTCATTGAACTCAGCATTACCAACAGTGTTCCAGAATGATGCCAAGATAGGGTTAGTATATTTTCTAAAGTCGAATCCTATATTGTCAGCAGATTTTGTGATATTTACTATATCTTCCACAGTATTATATGATGCTATGTAACTCTCTGCTATCTCCTCGTAGTATGTGAAACTCATGGGGTGTCTCATGTGTACTCTAGTATGGTTCTCAAATAATTTTTTAGTGTACTGTACATACTCTTCAGTCATAACATAACAACCATCTATCCACACTACCCTATCTCCTTCAGAGAATAGTTTGTGCTGCATTATCTTAGGATAGAGTGATAACCTTAGAGGACAGTCATGTTTGATTGGTATATCTCTGAACTCCCATGCTCCCTTGTGTTCAATTGATCCATCTGTGAACATAACATACCTAATGTCTGGATCATAATAATGTTCGTCAGGTATCTCATCATATCCATTAGTAATACATGAGTAGATTGTTATCCTAGAATCCATTTACTATCACCAAGTTCTTATCATTTCTATTCCAATACCCTGATCTATTTCCAAACAACCAGTCACCTGTCTCCTTCATAATAGCAGCACGGTATCTCATTTGCATACTGAGTCCTGTAATCTTTGCTAGTTGATCTATGTATGGAGTAGGATCTACTTTTTCTCCCGCATACCTACCACCCTTGTTCTTCCACCAGGCACCATCGATAGGGTTAGAGTCAGACCACCTATTGATAAACTCACGGGACGCTGACCATCCGTATGGCACGTCAGCAAGTTGCAATGCTACCGCAAGAGACAACTGGTCTCTCCTACCACCTTGCATATACCACTCCCACCAAAGACTATCAATACTACTGGGTCCGTTACGCCAGATGACAGTTCCTAATGGCGAGAAGAAGTTAGCAAAGTTATATCCTGAGGTAGAAACCTTGCTGGTAAAATCAATGATTGTCTCAGAGTCAACCAGTCCTCTGTGTATATGCTCTGCACACTCCTCAAGATAGTAATACTTATGTGGGTGCTGCATCAAAAAGAAGTCATGATTACTCAGGACTTCTTCACTCACCTCTATAAACTTATCATTGACAGTGTGTAATTTAGATGCATCAATATAAACACTCTTACCTTCTATAGGACATAATATTTTTGGATGACGTGACAGTCTAACAGGATCATCATGAGAATACTTTATCTCTCTTAGTTCCCAACCCTCTTGCTCTTCTACAGTGCCATCATGGTAACATATAAAGTGTTCGCCTGATTTGTTAGGTGGTAGTTGGAAGTATGCATTTGTGATTGCTGTATAGTAAATCATATCACTCCATAGTGTTTCATATAGAACCAGTGCTTATCATACTTGGCATACAGTCTGGGATTTAGTTTAGTAATTGGTTGCAACTTCTTCAGCAAATTATTTGCTGTCATGTATTGATCAAACTTACCCCGCTGAGTATGCTTACCTCTGCGTCCTACTTTATTGAAGAACCCAAGTTCAATACCACAATCATCTCTGTTGTCATAGAACTCTGGTTCGATACCAGTCAGTTGTCTAGCAACATCAAAAGGAATTGTATCCCTGTTGAACTTACCACTACCCCACTTATACCATGCCTGATCAAACTCACGTTGCTCGTCAGTCAGTGTTCTCCAAATGATTGTGCACTGAGGACTAGCATATTTTTTGAAGTCGTAGTCAGTCTCCCCCAATTTTTCCATGAAGTTCATGACACACTGCCTACTATAGAAAGCACATGTGTATCCTTCTAGGAGTTCATCGAGGAAAGAGAACTTACTACCATGCCTCAGCACTGAGAATGGGAATGACGTTCTACTATTTTCAATAAAGTCCTTTGTGAGTTTGAAGCACCCATCAATCCATACTGTGTGCGTTCCTTTAGGAAAGAACTCATGCGGGTTTGCCTTTACATAGAAAGCAAAGTCCCTAGGATCTTCTATATCTAAATCCAATTCCACATATTCCCATGCTCCTACAGTGGTATCCATCTTCCCATCATGGAAACACACATACCTAACGTCAGGATCATAGTAACTGTCTTCAGGGAACTCGTCGTAGTTATTAGTGACGCAAGTAAAGACAACCAGATCTTTTACAGCATCACCATACTCATGTGGGATGTTGTCAACAGTCTTGTCGATGATATTCTTTACGAGATCTTTGAACCCAAAGATCTGGTGCAGACTGTTCTGCAAGTCAACGATGTCTTTGTTCTTTGGTTTGGTAATAGGATATGATTGAATGTATTCTTTCTTCCTACCACTGTTGCTCAGATCTATCTGTAAGGGAATCCTATTGATCTTACACTCAGGTACCAGATACTCTGCCATAGAACTAGAGACCTGATCTCTATTCACACCACCCATGTACCAGTCACGCCAGGTATTACACCACTTGATTACCTCAGGAGTCAATCTCCTCCACAGAACACAGTTGATAGTCTGCTTATAATATTCACCACGATATCCTCTAGAGTGCATTAGTTTTGCCATCTCTATGATCTCAGAATGATCAGAGAAACCATAGGTACATAACTTATTGAATTCTGCGAACAGAGTTCTTTCCTCAGGATGAATCTGAATCGTAAAGTCAAACTCCTCCATCTTTCTAGAGAACTCTACAAACTCTTTCGTAATAGGATAGGAGGCGTCTATCCATACCGTAAACTCACCCTCATCAAAGTAATGATGGGGCAAGTGTTTTGGGTGATAAGATTTTCTTACGAAGCACTCTTCAGTTTCTTCTAAAAGAACGTACTCCCAGGGTGCTTTCTGAGTTTCGATTGATCCATCATGAAAACAAACATACCTACAACTGGGGTCATAGTATGCATCAGGAACCCAGTCGTAGTCGTTTGTAATACAAGTATAGAATATCAATTCAGGTTCTCCCGTGCTTGCTGTTGCTGACCCATTGCCTCACTGATAGTACGCTCAGTCACGTTACCAGGTTCCCTGATAAACCAACCAGTGGCAATGTACTTAGACTGTTCGCCAGTCAAGAAAGCACCACGGTGCATGTGGGTGTACGTAGCAGGCCACATAACAATAGTTCCCTTCTTAGGATGGAACGTTTTCTCCTGGTGATAGAAGTCAGTACCTCCACCATTCTCCGGGGGGATGTCATTCAGATAGATCATCCACGTCAGCACACGGTCACGGTACAAGAAGTTACCGTTCTCACAATGCCATACATGGTATCCACCACCAGGATCTGTGCGTTGGATCTTACATGTCCAGGAAGAAATCGGATCACAAGAGTCAACCAGACCCTTGTACTTCTCCACATAGATCTCAAATGCTTGACCAATACACTGGTTGATTTGTGCAGTGATAGTCTGGTCAGCAAGTTCCAGATACAACTGGTGATCCTTGCGACCCATACCACCCTTGGCAAACTGACTGTTACCTTTGTTGAAATGATCTAGAGAAAACTCATGACCATCCAACTCAGTTACAGGGTGACGAGACTCTTCCCCAACAAAATACTTTTTGTTATACCAGAACTCAAATACATCAACAATGCTATCACAGAAGTCCCACTTCACAAAGTTCTCAAAGACACCAATGTGTCCGTAGTCCTGCATTTCTGTAAATTGTGGTTGCTCTGTCATTGTTCTTTTGCTTGGTTTAGATATACAGATGGTGGTATTCTACCACAATACTCATCGAGTTCCATGATGTCATCGACAGTGTGTTCGACTGCATCACGTTGCCAAAATTCTGCTAATGCATTCTTACTACCTTTGTGGAAGATGTCAATGTGTTCTTCATGAATAGCAGAACCCATATCAATTCGGTAGTTGAACAGTGGAGTGGAGTATGACTTACCACTGTCGAGGATCAGATCCTCTGACACTGAACGTGGTTTGATGTTCTGATCAATCTTCCACAGACTACCACGTTGATGCATCCTCAGTATCTTAGTTGCATGGTGCCTTGTGATCAGGTAACAAGCAGCAGAGAAATCATTGATGAATCTATGGTGCAGTTTTAGAGTGATACCATTTGGATTGATGATGGTCAGTTGTAGACAATCAAAGTTGATTGGCACACGACGACGTACATCTTTCCAGTTGAACGTCCAATGTTTGGCAGTGCTCAGGTCAACATCATCTTCCATGATGAAGACCTCATCCAGGTCAGTCTCTTCGACAAAGTATTTGATTGCCGACAAGTGACTCAACACACAACCAATCTCACCAGAGTTCATGTTGTGTGGGATTGTTCCCTTCAAATATGATGCTGGGTCATCCTCCTTACCATCAATGCCAACGATGCGGTGATGCTTTTCGATTCCCCAGTAGGAGAACTGCTTCTCCATGTACTCACGACGGTCGGGATAGCGATCAAGGTTTACCCAGAGAACAAAAGGAAACCCTTCCAGTTTTTTGAGTGCTTTATTCTTGTCCGGCATCGTTCTTCACCCCGCGAGCGGTCATGTAATCAATATTAGTGTAGTAAGAAACTAATTGTTTTCTTGTTTTGATTTTCAACTCTTCCCATAGACTACGGTTCTGTTCAATGTATGGGTTATGGAACCATGAGTTCTCTGATCTGATATGTTCCATGTGGAACACCAGTTCATTCAACCGCATCACATGGGAACAAGTATTGAATCTATGATACCTCTCATCATCCTCATAACCATAAGCAACAAACCCTTCGTTCTCTCCACCAAGTTTGATGTACTCTTCAGTGTCAAAGAACTGACAGAATCCAAACTTAGCATCATAAACTTTTGCCTTACCATTGAAGGCATTGAAGTTGAAGTTTGAATTGATGAACCGAGTCACGTCATTATCATCGATCGTCAACTGACGTTGATAGTCACCATACCCATAAGGATAGATGCACTTGACAGGTTCAGGTTCACCAACATCATCAGGAGCATATCCATTGATGATAGTATTCTGTGCCAGGATGTAAGTGTTGACTGGTAGTAGGATGTCACAGTCATAGTTGACAACTACTGGAGTCTTCACCAACATCAACATGTCATTGAGGAGACGTGTCCTATGAAACGCTGTGTTGTTAGGGTCTGCCTTCTCAAAGATGTGATGAATCTTCGTCATCTTATCAGGAGGCAGTGCCATGTCCAACATGGGCACCACCTTCGTCAAAAATACTGACTCTAGATCATGCTCTTTGATAATGATCTGAGTGTCAAAGTTGCGGAGCAGATAGATCAGACACGTTGTGATGTTACGCATCCTATCAGCACTCTCAATCCTCAACGGAATGATGAAGGTAGTCTTGGATAGATCCCAGGAGTTTACTGGTTGGATTTGAAGATCCTCATACATTCCAAGGTCTTCAATTTCAATTCCTTCCTGTTCAATAGTCTTAGACACTTACAACCTCCCAGTTGTCACAGTATAGATCTGATGTGTTGTGATTCTTTGTGTATCCTGTACCAAACCACCTTTCAGGTGCCAGGATTCTTTTGTTTGGATTCTTACTCAACCAGGATCCCCACCAAGAGAATGAAGAGTTTGCAATGATGAAGTCATCACAGAGACTCATCATGCAAAGGTCTGCCACATTGTCTCCGCCTTCCGAAATTAGAAACCGATCATCTGTAAATTGCTCGTGACACCACACAGGATCGTCACTAAAAACAATACAATTCCGGTCACTATCAAAGTGCGAAAGACACGCATCATAATACTCCTTGGTGCAGGGAGGATGGTTGTCACAGTTAGTTAGGTAATCACCGCGACGCACATGTAAAGCGATAGGTCGGTCAACCGAACTAATCATTTCCACACAAGGATCATGGATGTCATTCTTGAATTCAAAGTCCTGACGGATCTCAGATTCAATATGCTTGAACCATTTCTCACTCTGCAAATACCCATAGACATTGTGTCCGTCAGGAGTATTGTCAAACAGATTCTTGTCAAAGTGAAAGTGTGCCTCTTGAACATAAGGTCCAGGACACACCGCAATATTTGTCAACCCTACTAGTTTGAAGCACTCAAACAGTTGGTGGTCATGCCACTCATCCTCAAACTTACTAGGAGGGATACAGAAATCATATCCTTTATGTGCTGCTATGCCACGCAGTCCAGCATACTGGAACATCTGGTTTCCCAGACGCCCATGTCTGCCGAGGTGGTTGAATCCAATCATGATTGCCAGTGATAGTGAAAGAAGTTACCTCTGTGATGACACATAGGGTCTTGGGATGGAACTCGATATCGGAGCATGGTCTGCCCCTTGAAATCAGTTCGGTCCCCAATAATATTGTATGCCTTCTGCATTGCTGTAACGTTTTGCAGTCGCTTGACCACTCGTGGATCAGCAGTAGGTCTTCGTCTCAAGAATCCTTCATACTGTCCACGTTGATATACAACGTTGGCAACCGTGTTGGGAAAGTGAGGTGACCTGACACGGTTCAAGATTGAAACAGCAACACACAACTCATCTTGAGTGTTACGTGCCGCTTCAACCTGCACTGCTCGTGCAAGATGATCAAAGTCAAGAGGAGTCAGTGCTAGAAGTGCCTCAAGAAACATTGTGTTTTTCCTTTAGATAATCAATTTCCTTGGGAAGGAGATGCTCGTGCAGTCTTTGAGTCTGACTGGGGTGTTCTCGGTTAGAGATGTGGTAGTGGGGGAGCAGTGCCGGTTTCCCGTGGTCCTTGTACAACCTATAGAACATATCACAATCCATGAGCATAGTCAACTCCTCATCAAAGTAGATGCCCAGGTTGTTACGGACGGCAAGGATGGAAGGGGAACTCAGGGTGTTGACACCTTCCAACAATTTGCTGTTCCACACAGGAGTCTTAGGATTGTAATGAGTCTTACCATCATCCAGAGTATGAGCAAATCCTGTGACTGCCCACTCAACTTTAGGTTCTAGAAAAGCATTGATCAACTCTGCATTGAGATTCCTAGTAAGAATCATATCGTCAGAGAAGATGATCTTTAGAATGCCTCGGTCTGCCAACCGCATAGCAGAGTTGGTATTGGCAGAAATATTTCCTCGGTCATCTTCATTGCGAACGTAATTGATCTCAAAAAGATCATCATACTCTTCGCATGCCTGCAAGACTTTGTTAGAGGAACCATGATCAGACACCCACACATTGAAATCCATGTCTGTCTGTAGAGACAGGGCATGAAAAATATCAAACAAATACTGCTGGCACTTTGGATTTTTATCGTGCGTCGGGATGCAATAACTTACAGACATTAGCGAAGATCGCTCATAATTTTTCTAGTGAGGCGTGGAACCACATCGTTGTCACTATGGAATTGCTTTGCAATCTCATAGTTCTCTTCGATAGCATCCTTTCTCCAATCATACTTGTCTGCATCCAGATGTTTTAGGATCAGTTCAAGTTCTTCCATATCATGGAAGACAATTACTCCGTCCATATTGAACCAGTCTCCTAGGTTAGGACAACCATAGTAGATGGGAACCGTCTTTGATGCAAAGCAATCAATGACCTTCTCAGTAAAGTAGTTTCTCTGTCGAGAGTTCTCTACTGCGATATGGAACTTAGCATTCTCGAAGAAATCATTTCTCCTCTCATGGAAGGGAGGAGATTTATGTGCATAATACTGGAGTCCATTTGAAACGTCAACATTTTTGAGCATTTCAAAAATTTCCAACCGCATACGGTGACCCACAGTCTGATTCTTTTCACTGGTCACAAAGGTAACGTTGTTACCCTTGTCAAGAATCAAATCCTTGAAGTCCAACCAACTAGATCCCCACTCAAAGAGTTCGGCCTGTGGATATTTCTCTAGGATTTTTTCAGTGAACGTGTAGATCTTGTCGAACTGATACGCACTACGGAGTGCACCCTCAGTCACTGTAGGTAAGATAGAATATGGTTCTGCCAGGAACAGGATTTTATAATCCGCCCGCACATCATAATCTAAGTTATCGATCGAGATGCTTACACTTTTATCACCCAGGTCAAGATTCTTATCTTGCCATGGGTTCCACCACAGAGGATAATATTTTACTGTCATCGTATGTCTTGGAAATGATAATGAAAACCGAAGGTCTCAATACCTTCATGCTCTGGGCACTCTACCTCTTTAGAGAACCTAGCGGCAACTTCCACTGGTGCAAAGACGCATCCTTGCTCCTCAAAAATATGCCGGTTGTGGACACAAATGTTGCCGTCCTCATTATATAGTCCGGCATTCATATGCTTATAGAAGTCTCCCTGATTGACTTCCCAGGGTACAGTTACACGCGAGGGGACCTGTAGTAACTTTCTGGAACGTAAGGAAAATCCCCCATTCCCAACCCGTTGGTTCTTACCCCAGGGGTCGAGGAAGGCATTTGGATCGTCTCTCCAGGGGGCACCGATGTAGTCGTACTGTAACCACGAACTATCCCAAAGCCAAGGTCGAATAACAAAACCGTCAGGATGGATAAGGAGGCAATGCGTGGACTGAATATGATTGATAAGGTTATATATACAATAAAAATTGAAATCATTGATGCTTTGAATTGGATAGGTTTCCTCATACTGTGCTTGGTCGCAGAGACCTTCTGGTCTCCCCTTGCTGCCAAGAAATTTGACAGCACCCCATTCAATAGACTCACATGATTTATTTACCGCATAGACAGCTTCAGGAATGTCAACATCTGCTAGCATAAGCAGCGTGACTTCAGGAATTTTTAGCACGTTGCACCGCTCGGTTGAATACTGGGTATAAGTCTAGCAGATTTATGTCGATATTTCTAGCCCTGTCATATAAGTCTTCGGCATCGAACAGCAGGGTCTTATTGATCTTACCAAAGTCATCAACCCATAGGACCGGGTAGTCTTTATATAATTCTTGCAGGTACTCATCCTTCAGCATGATAGGAACACGCTTCAGGTACAGCACCTCCCAGTTCCTATGACAGTCCACAGCATTACCCTGCGGACAGATCATGAACTTATGGTCTTGTAGTTCCCTGATATACTCTCGGTATCCTTGTCGCTGTCCGACTGTAGCGTACGAGATTCCACTAAACATCTCACGGATGTTGCCACGGACACTGAGGTTAGTGTGCTCTGAGTGATTGATGTACAGAAGTTTTCTGGGTCTAGGATCTTCTTCCATTGCTTCCAACAGAAGAGTGTGTCTATGATCTTCTTCATGTAGTTTCCTGCCGACACCATAAGGAAAAGAATAAAGTTTCTCTTTGAATCCTATTGCGTTTGCTGCAAAGATACCCAGCACATTGTCTGGAATATCTATGTCCTCTTCTACAGGAGTGTCCTCATTATTGCAAAAAATTATGAACTTCTTGTCAAGGGAAGCACATAATTTTAGCAGGTCATTCTTCTTCAGTAGGTCATCAACCCACTTCTGATCATTAGCATTATTGCATACGATCTTTCTATTATATAATCTAATGTTATCAATAAAGAGAGTCATGATCTCCTTATCAGTCTTAGACACAAGGTCAAGAAACTCTTTGTTCTTTTTGCTGGCGACTTTCATGAAAGACCCATGCACTTGACCTATGACCCCTGCCTGATCTCCAAACGTATAGTCACAATGGTTTGCTACTCCAGGTCCGTGGATCAATTTCATAGTGCTTTCACAAACTTCTTCAGTTTACGATTCTTCTGAGACCGGACATACTTAGGGAAGGTCTCATCAATCTCTACAACAGTTGGTTGATAGAGATATGTTCTACCATATGGGTCCAGGTTCTGCTCGATCCTATCCTCCATGCTGGAACGGAACTCTTCCAAGTTGTTTTCTTGGTGCTCATAGGCATCCATCTTCTGACGCACAGTGTCAGCATCACCAAAGAAACTCCAGTGCCATGATGCATTGGCAAGTTTGTATGCATCCTGGTGTGACTGACGGAGTTTGTCAACACTCATACTCTTCAGTGTCTTGAAGTCACACACTCGTGTGCCCATCCACTGCTCTTCACACTTCACATTGAGGTAGTAATAGAACAGAGGACCTGTCAAGACATAGTGATGGTTAGGATCGAACCACTCATCCATACACTTCAGTGCTTCAGGGTTCGCGATCTCGTCAGCATCACTTGTAAGGATGATGTCGTCGTCCTCTGCCTTATCTAACAGACCATAAATTGCACTGTCCTTATGAAAGCATGCCCGCTGGTATGGCAGTGGCAGTTGATAGATGTTCTCTTCCAACATGCTCCTGTGATAAGGAATGTCAGAATAGTATGCCTCAAAGGTTTTGTTATCGTCGATGGTGACGTGGTGGATAATTTTATCCTCCCACTTCTTGAACCGCTTACGATTCTCTTGGAAGAAAAGTGGTTTGGGTTTACCAGTAAAGGTAATGTTTGCCTCATTGATAACAAAATAGTCCACCGAATCTCCGAGGATGTTCATCCTCAGTTCCAGTAGATCTAGTTCATTATAAAAAGTAAATACGTCGAAGATTTTCATGGACGATAATTGATGTTCAAGGTGAATCTAACACCAGTAGTTGGAGAAGAACTGGAATGATATTGCTTTCCGTCAAAAGTAACCATCTTACCTCGTTCAGGAGACTCTCTATGAATAACATTTTGATCTCCATCAAAGAAGAATGTATCGCCGTCAGCATCATTGGGATAATATAATCCTACAATGTGTGGACGGTCATCATCTACATGTGAGTTGTGTGGAACACCGAATGCTTCTGGTCTTGGATATTGTAAGGTCATATGTGACCTAATCATTGGGTTGTTAGGCATCCCAATCTCTTGACCAATAGAGTTCCAAGGGAACTCGCGAAAATATGGTGAGATGTTTCCATCTACACTCAGCAAAGTAGAACTGAAGTATGGATTCATCACCGTCCGTAGAGGATGATCACGGTTTCCATAAGCACAGTCGTCAAAGTAATAATATGGTAGTTTCTTACACAGGTTTTCAATCTGTGCTACTAACCTATTACTAAGTTTATGCCTTGTAAGAAAAGAGGAGTTCTCTTTGCTCATCACTGTTGGTCCATTCTCCAGGTTTGATGTAGTTATCTAACACCATCATGTTGATAGTGATGTCAGTATTATACAGCATCTGATAGTTTAGATGCTCCATTATATGTAGATTAGTACAGTAGATGTTCTCTACTGTGTTGCTACACAACGCCGCGGCCATTGCAAACGTTCCTACACCAGAAGTCGCAAGATGTTTTGCATTCAACAGGGTAGCAAAGTCTTCCTCAACAGTCTTAGATTGAACAGTAACCTTTGGGTTCCATGCCAACTCTTTGACAAGAGGATTATGTGTTGTATCCTCAGTAACTAAGATACACTTGTCGAATTGTTCCAACAGTGCATCATAAAAACAAAAAGGATTAGGGACATATTGATCAGGATTAGTAACCCTTTGGTCAAAAACATCTCCACTCCTAAGATGCATAACGAGAGTGTCAGGATCAACATCCACTCTAGGGAGTTGTAGTCTAGGGCGAACATACGTCTTACAGAATGAACGCATCTGCGTATAACAAACGCCCTTATCGATCGGGACTTCTTTGTACGGACCATCCCAGTAGAAAAACTTTCCGGAAGCATCGACTACGTTGTCTCCAAAACTACATGAAAACTTCTGAATAATATCATGCTCAAGGTTGTTCTCAAAACTAGTCTTGTACGCTTGAGCACTCATCAACCCATTAGCAACCTGCTGAATGTTGTTGCCTAAACGTCCATACCAATGAGATAGTTTCATACAAAGATGTTACGTGCCTCTTGATCAACACACTCAAAGGGTTTCCATACAGATTCTTTGACAACCTTAGGATCTACCCACCAATCTTCATAAGGATTCTCTCCGTTACAGACACTGGCACACACCAGTTGATACCCAAGACCTTCCAGGAACTGACGTGAGTGGTCACGAATGGTGTCACCATCCTTGTATGAGTCATGCTCAAAGGTGATGACGCTGGCACGATACTTATCGTGGGGGAATGCTTTCAGTGCTTTGAAAGTAATTTGAGGTGGTTCACAGTCAACGGTAAAGTAATCTACACGTCCCTGCCATTTCTCTTTGGCGATAGCAGCTTCATAGTCGAAGGTGGTAGCGTCCGCCTCATAACAATGGTTCTGCCTAGACATATCTCCATTGAAAACCTCACACATAGACTTCTCAATCTCTACAGAGAACCCACGCCAAGCAAATGCAGTCTCTAGAAGAAAAGTATTACTCATATTCTTGGGGTGGTTAGCACCAACCTCAACATACTTTCCTTTAGTCTTTCCTTTCAGCATAGAAAGAACAAAAAGATCTTGATATGCCTGCGAATAGTTTTGAAAGACTTTACTTTGACCCTTGAAGGGATGCTTCAAGGTATCTTTCTCATAGTTATAGAGTGTGTTCATTCGTACTCGCTGGTAAAATCTTTAGCAATTTGAAGCATGATCCAGTTGTAGGTCTTCCTCATACCTTCTTCCAAAGTCTGACTGTAATCCCATCCAAGTTTTTCTCGGATGAGATCATTGTTAGAGTTGCGACCACGTACACCAGTGTGAGGAACGTCTACGTGGTTCTTACCAATTTCTTTGTTGGCAACCTTAGCAGCAATCTCTACCAGTTGGTTGATGGTTACCATCTCTTCAGAACCAATGTTGACCGGTCCTTCAAAGTCTGATTGCATCAAACGCCAAGTTGCTTCGATGCACTCGTCGATGTAGAGGAAGGACCTGGTTTGGCATCCATCCCCCCACACTTCGATTGAGTCCCCTGTGCTGGCGTAGGCGACTTTTCTACAGATGGCAGCGGGTGCCTTCTCCTTTCCACCGAACCAGGTACCATCGGGACCAAAGATATTGTGATACCTAGCGATACGAACAGGAACATTATAATTCCTCGCGAAAGCCAGATAGATCCGTTCAGAGAAGAGTTTTTCCCATCCGTATTCGGAGTCTGGTGCTGCGGGGTATGCTGATTCTTCACGGCAATCGGGGTTATCAGGATCGAGCTGGTTATGCTCGGGGTACATGCAGGCAGAAGAACTATAGAAGATCTTCGTAGGGTTATCTAACTTGGGACGCTTTGCTTCAGTCCACTCTTTATCTACACCATCGAAGGTGAGGTTGAATGCATGAACTGCACCAAGAAGATTCAGGTTTATACTAGCAGAATTATGCATGATGTCAGCATCATGTTCGCCAGTGAAGATATAACCAGCACCACCCATGTCAGCAGCGAACTGATAGATCTCGTCGAACGGACGGATGTACTGATAGGGAACGTCATGATAGTAGTTCCCCTGCTCACCTTTGTACTGAATTACACGTTCTACAAAGTTTTGTTCTCGCAGATCACCTACGATGAACTCATCCGCTGCCGTGTCAGAGAAGTCAGGATGCTTGAGGTCAACGCCACGGACCCAATACCCTTCCGCCTTCAGACGTTTGACCATGTGGCTGCCGATAAATCCACCGGCACCTAATACTAGTGCTGTCTTCATTGGTAATACTCAGTACAGTAATTGCAAACAACTTCATCTATGTATTCTAGCATAGGTTCAGTAATAACGGGACTACATCCTACGAAAAATACATTATCCAACACTTTACATGCATTAGGATAATTAGTTGCAGGTTCAATGTGTCTATATGCAGGGTGCATCAGGATATTACCTGCAAAATAGTTCCTCGTTTGAACCTTATTGTCCTCTAAATATTTTACAAGTCGGTGTTTGTGTTCTTCACAAACGATGGGGACACCGAACCAACTGGTTTCTGCATGCTCTTTCTCTTCAATAACCCGAGCACCAGGGATCTTACAGAAGATCTCATGGAGTCTAGTTTTGTTGCTACGACGGATGCGATGTATCTCGTCCTGCTTAGTCAACTGCACCAACCCAATAGACCCTTGCAGATCGGCAGGTTTGAGGTTGTATCCTTGAACGCCAAAGACATACTTATGATCGACATCCTGGTCGTACCCTTCCAACCAGCGATCAAACCTGTTTCCACAGACACCGTTGGCCAGTTTGTTCTGGGATCCTACACAATAACAACCTCGCCCCCACCAGGCAAAAGACCTGGCAATCTGGACGACCTCTTCAATGTTAGAGGAGACCATCCCGCCTTCAATCGTGCTGATATGGTGCGCTGGATAGAAAGAACACGACGCTGCGACGGCATGTTTGGTAAGGAGCTCACCTCGCCACTTGGAACCGAGCGAATCACAGTTGTCAGCGATATACCTCAGGTTATTCCTATCAACAATGTCGAGGAACTTATCGAAATCATAGGGATTTCCCAGAACAGGAGAAGAAAAAAGCGCAACAGTTCTAGGACTGATCCGTTGTTCTAACTGTTCCAGATCCCAGTTGAGATCATCGTAGTTGATGTCAACAAAGACTGGTTTGAGTCCGTTCTGGATGATGGGATTGATAGTGGTGGGGAAACCACAGGTGCAGACGATAATCTCATCTCCATCGTGCCAATCAAAATACTTTTTGAGTGCAGCAATCATCACCAGGTTGGCAGATGATCCACTGTTCACCATCACAGAGTGGTCAAACCCAAACTGTTTGGAGAATGCACGTTCAAATTTATTGACTTCCTCTCCAGCAGGCAACCACTTGCCCTGTAGCATGGTGGTGATGGCAGCAACGGGTTCCTTCTCATCCCAATAGGGACCAGAGTAGTACACATTGTCACCAGGTTCCCACCCCTTGTTTGCCATGAAGGGGAATAGTTTTTCTCCGTCTGCCTCTAGCGAAGCAACAAAATCCTCAACCTTACTCTTTACAGACATAACGATTCAACCATCTCACGGGTGTCCATACTAGGTTTGAAACCTAACGATTGTAGTTTACTGGTGTCCAGGTAAAAGTCCTGAGTCTGGACATCCTTATGAAACTTTGGTGGTTCGATACTATCTATATGGGATCTAGTACCAGTACAACCAGCAGCAATCTCAACGATCTCACCGATTGTTGTGGGTCTACCTGACCCGATATTATATGTGGTGTTCAGGTCACCATCATCAATCACCGTCTTGATGGCACGACAGACATCATCAACATGCATAACATCACGACGATGACTACCACCATCATAGAGGTTGATTGGTTTATGCTCTTTGAGTTGATTGATCATCCACATGATTGCATTCTTCTGCTTCGATGCTTTAGGATCATCACCCAAAACATTACACAAGCGAAGGATGCGATACTTCATCTTGTACACATCACAGAAAGACTTGATCAAGTCTTCTGCACACCTCTTGGTGATACTATAGAACCCAGTAGGATTGCATAGAGAATCCTCAAAGGCAGGGATAGGTCCACCTTTACCATACACAAACCAGGAAGAGATGAAGTTGAACTCAATGTCTTCTTTGCGACAATGCTCTAAGACATCACACAGGACACGAAGGTTGGTGTCAACATCTAAACCAAGATTTTTGTGGACGTTATAGTTGTCCACTGTAGAGATCATGTAAAGGATCTTCTTAGATTGAGGTTTGTATTCATCACGTTCCTGCACCAGCGTATCAGGATACATCTCAGCATACCTACCACCAACAAATCCAGGACCATAGAGTGTGACTGGACTATTGAATGACTTTACACCATTCCCCATTTTTCTAAGTACCATGATACAGTTTCGCGTAGTCCGTAATCAAAATCAGTAGTTGGTTTCCACCCAGTAGTTGCAGTTATTTTAGCATGATCCATACCATACCGCTTGTCCTGCCCTGGTCTTTGGTCAGAAATACCAATGAGACCATAAGGTTTTTTCAAGAGGTCTAGAACTTTTTTAGAGACATCAATATTTCTCATCTCACATGACCCACCAATGTTGAACTGATCATTGATGATGTTATTCTTTTCCAGAGACCAGATTGCTTCGCAATGATCTCTAACATGCAACCAGTCACGAATCTGTTGACCACCACCATACATGAAGGTAGTGGTATCATTCATGGCACGGTGCACAAGTTTAGGTATTAGTTTCTCCTCGTGCTGATGCCTACCATAGTTGTTACTACAGTTGGTAATCAGATACGGTAGATCATATGTGTTATGCCAGGTCTTGACATAATGATCTGACGCTGCCTTGCTGGCAGAATATGGATTGCGTGGATCGTATGGTGTCTCTTCTGTAAACAGTTCTGTGTCATCATACTCCAAAGATCCATACACCTCATCAGTAGAGATGTGATGAAACTTCTCAATGCCAATGTTCAACGAAGCATTGAGTAGATTGATAGTACCAATGACATTCGCCTCTAGGAATGGGCGATAGTTTGCAATACTATTGTCTACGTGACTCTCTGCTGCAAAGTGCCAGATCTTTTTAGGTTTATACTTCTCAAACAGAAACAAGACGTGATCCTCATTAGAGATATCACACCACTCAAAAGCAAACTGCCTGCTCTTAGGTACGTACCCAAGATCACCAGCGTATGTCAGATTGTCTAGGACAACAATCGGTTCAGAAGTCTTCTTAGATAAGAAATGTAAGAAGTTACTGCCGATGAACCCGGCACCGCCGGTCACCATGTATGTCATATTAGCATGTCTAGTAGGGGCATTTTTTGTGTACGACCATAATCATCTTCTAGTCGTACGATGTCACGTTCTTTACAGGTACCACGTTGAACCTCAAAGAACGTTAGTCCTTGATCATGTGCCTTTGCACGATGCCGCTGTTCAATGCCAATGGTAAAGGTAGAACCAGGATGGCATTCTACCTCACAGTTGCCCTGTGTAATGAGACCAGAACCTTCTATGACAATCCAGTGCTCTGTTCTATGTCTATGGAATTGGAGAGAAAATCTTTGCCCTGGTTCGAGATGAATTTTCTTCACTAAGAAATCATCACCTCTTTCAAGTAATTCAAACCAACCCCAGGGTCGGTATTCTCTCACTGCATAACCCCCGTATTCATCAGGTCATACTCAAGCTTGTCTAGAACCACGTTGTAATCTTTGTCCTTGTCTCCGTAGAAGTCAAACTCTGCTTCTTGTTTGTAATGACTGATGAGTTCATCGTAAAGGGAAGGGTGGTCGTACTCTAGATCTACCTTGTCCTCAACTGCATCCACCAGGTGGTGGGTAACATTCTTGAACTTGGCGAGAAACTGTCCTCTAGACATTGCTGGTATGGTAACGAGATTATTATATGCGATCACACACCTCTTGTCAAGAATGAATCGTATTTGTTATGGGTAATAACGTTGATGTTGATCGCGATCCGATAGTCCTTGGTTTTTGAAGGCAACGGAGAGTGATAATAAGTAGCGGGGAAAACTAAAAGTTCGCCCTCTACTGGACTATGTATGTGTTTTTCACCATCAATTAGAAAAAGAATATCCCCTGAGTCTTTAGGTTTCTTCATATAGAATACCGTAGATAAGTCCCGCGATATTTTTTCTGAGATGTGGTTGTGTAAGACACTCACACTTCTCTCCTCATTAGACACGTATGCCCAACAACTTGACGCAAACTTGTCAGGTATTATTGCAGCAGGATATAACTTCCTAACCTCAGAGACTACGATGTCAAACAAAGGTTGAAAGTATTTCAGGTTACTAGGTACTATATCAAATACGTATTGTCCCTGTGCGTAGTTTCTCTTACTCCACTTGTGTTGCAGTATTAGTTTACGGTATAGATCAGTATCGATCCAGTCAGTACCGATGTTGGTGTAGTGTATTGAGTCTGAGAAATCAACGCTCTTCAAAGTTTAGTTTCCTCACCTTACGATTCCTACGCTCTTCTTGGAACGCAAGATCTTGTCGGGTAAATCCTTGCTTACTTTCTTTCTTGGTAATGTAAGTAACCAGATCAAGATCCATAGCAGTGATTACATCACTACGGACTGAAGCAGCGTTAGGACAACCACAGAATACAGGTTTGCCATCGTAATTTAGTTCAACACCACATTGTAGGCATTGAATACTAATGTTAGTCATTGCTCTTACAGAAAATTTGTACGGACATTCTTACTTGTGCTTGTTCACCACCGATTATGGGTGATACAGCATGTCTTTCGTGATTATTATTTACTATCATCATGTTCTCTACAGGAGAGATACTCTTTAGTTCGTCAGTGTCTTTGTCTTTCCACATGAAAACTCCACCCAACTCAGGTACCCATGTATTCAGATACAAAGTTCCTCCTGCATCATTACCACCATCATCATGCCAGTTGATACCTGAACCAGGTAACCACACATGATAATTTACATTTGTAATTGGACTACGGAAGTATTGGTTTAGCGATACCTTGATCTCATTGATGACTTCTGCTGATGGTTTTGTGGATAAACAGTAATTACGCATTCCCTTAGTAAGGGACTGCCCCCATTTCCATTTACTAAAACCCCATACATCCAGTTTCTGGCGAGAGTGAATCTCTCTAATACATTTCGCCACCAAGTCAGAAGATACTGCATCATGAATGAGTTGCATTGGCGATTTCTTCCAAGTTTTTATTGAAGATTTCTAAACCAGCATCAGTCAACACATGCTTGTACATCTTTTCAAATACAGCAGGTGGCATAGTGACAATGTGAGCACCGTTGTAGAAGGCACGGGTTACTTTATAAACATCTCTGAGAGATGCAGCGAGGATCTTAGTCCGCACATTTTGTACTCGGTAAACTTCTGCGATGGAACGAACTACTTCCAATCCAGCAACCGAGTTGTCATCTAATCTACCAATGAAGGGGGAAACATATGTAGCACCAGACTTGGCAGCCAGGATTGCCTGTGCTGCGGAGAAGATCAACGTAACGTTGACTCTAATCAAGTCCTTAGTAAGTTCCTTACATACCCAAAGACCATCTGGAGTACAAGGAACCTTGATCGTTGCTACTGCACCATATTTTTTTGCAAGTCGCCGACCTTCTTCAAGCATTTCCATGGCATTACCACCAACTTCCATGCTGATATCAGTCAACCCCATCTCTGCAAGTTCAGCATACACATCATCAGGACACTTCCCACTCCTGACCATAAGTGTAGGGTTTGTTGTAACACCATCGATCATACCAGTAGGCAGATGACGATTGATAATTTCAGTGTCGGCAGTATCAAGAAAAATTTGCATGGCAATAAATAACCTTCCATTGTATATAGCATCGGACTAAATAAGTTCAGACTGTGTAATTTACCAAATGAAAAGAGTCCTTTTTGCAGTTGCGTTAGTGGGGTCCGCCTTCGCACTGCCAGCAAAGGCAGACTTGATTCATCGCATGACTACCTCTACCCAACTGACTGTTGATGCTGCGGCATCTCAGGCTACTCGGATTGGATCTACGTATTCTACCAGTGGTAATAACATTACTGCATCCACCTTCGGCGGTCTTACTGCTGCCACTGGTGACAATGCATTGACTGCCCCTGCCACTATGACGGATGGCACCTATGCCATGACTACAGCAGGTAGTGCGTATAGTTTTTCAGAATCTTTCACTATGGGTGATTCTGTAAATACTGCGGGAACAACTGTCAATACAGGTGTTGTACCTGCACTGCCCGCTTTCGGGTCGGTGACGACTTCAAGCGGCGGTGTGGCTGGCGATCTAGCTGGAACGATTACGACGGCGGGCGCTGTTACTTTGACCGCTGGCGGAGCTGGCACAAGTGCTACCGGACAATTCGTGTCCGAGGTGACGGTGAAATGACCAATGCCAAAACTAGCACTTGCTCTGGTTGCGATTGTAACTGTCCTTGCAAATGCAAGGAGTGCAAAGTCTGTTCCTGTGGTGCCTAATTTTACACAAGGAAGTATGACTAGTCACACGGAAACAACTTCCACGGTGACTGAAACTATCAACAGCATAGACTATGCTACAGGTTGGACCTATAGCGTGACAGGAAATAATGTTCAACATAATGGAAGCAGTATCTCACCTGATGCTGGTTCAACCCCTAGTAATACTTTGAATGGCGTGACATCAACATGGACAGGATTAGATCTGGATCAAAAACCGGACTGGACATTGACAACTCCCGGAGCAGCGTTCCAATTCACGGAACACTACTCAGGTCCGGGCATGGCAACACAAACGATTATACAAAGAACCACAACCATAAACTCGGTCACAGATACTACAAGTATTTTCTCGCAGTAGTTCTTGGTTTAGGTAACATAGCACCTGCCCTCGCCAACACAGATGTTGGTGGGGTAAGTGCTACTGCAAACCCTGTGGCAAATAGCTCTGGCTCAGTGACCAACCAAGCTATCCAGGTATTACAAGGCCCATATATTACCAATACTTATGGAGGAGGGATCAGTTGCCAAGGTCCCACTATGAATATAACCCCATTCGTTACGGGATCACTATCCCAAACACACCCATACGAATCAACATTTGATGATCCCGTGTATGACATGAGGGATCTAGATGATGATGGTGCTCCCGATAATCCTGGCTCGATTTTATATTACGTTCCGACGAGAACAGGACAGAAAAATAATAGTAATATATCCCTTGGTTTCAGTGCCACTTGGTCTAGACCAATGGACAGACAACTACAAGATCAATGTAAGAAAGCAGCAGCAACACAAATTGCATTGCAAGAACAGATGACTGCCAATAAGAGATTAGATTTTGAGATCGCGAGACTCAAGAATTGTGGAGAATTGATAAAGGCAGGAATCATGTTCCACCCTAGGAGTGAGTATGCGAAGATATGTGAAGACGTTATAGTATTGAATAAGAACTACGTCGTACCACACCGTCACTCTATTCCTTCCCCTTCAACTTCCGAATCGCGTGGGAACGGATCCGCTGCTGATCTCGGCGGTCCCTTACAGACTCGGGGGGAATCTTCTTCTTCCTCAAAGTAGCAATCTTTTTGATAATCTTTTTGACTGTTGGTTTGACTGCTTTCAGTACCAGATCTGCTAAGGGTTTTGCCAACAGTGCTGACGTGGTAGCAACAACAGCAATACTAGCAGTGGTAGTAACTGATGCTGGAGAAGGTATTGCTTTGACGATTTGATCTGGAATACTAAGTTCAACCTTGACAGGTATACACTCCTTTCCAACCAATTTATACTCAGTAATTTTTTTACTACCACCATCAGTCAGGGTACCTACAGGTTCTTTCAACTCCTGTGCTTCTGTAGGGCACCTAGGAATTTCTGTGGGTGGTGTTGGAGGAGTCTCTGGTGGGTCTGGTGCTGCAACAGGAGGAACTTTCTGATCTTTCTGAAATATCAGATCCTCTTTATTATAATCTAGGGGAGTGAAGGATGGTGTATCTGCATCACAGAACACCCTGACACCTCTAGGATCATCGTCAGGTAAGTTCTGCTGCTTGTCATCATCAATGTGTGCCTCTACACATCCAGGCACGTTTACAATCGGAGTACCAATCTCTACGGTTACCGGTGGTGCTGATTGCTGAACCGATGGTGCCCGTACATTGTTGTCAAATATTCTATTTACATCAGGAATGTCAAGTTTGCGGACCCTAATGGGTCTCACCTGAATATCAATGGGGTCCATTTTCGCGGACATCAATACCAAGTATATAGTAGACGACATAGAAAACTCCCGCCAGGAGCAGTATGATCGAGAAGATCACACTCCAGACGGGATCGTTTACATCTTGAAGGGGACGTAGTACGAGGTTCATCTCACGTCATGTCCACCAAACATTGCTCGCATACCGTTCAGTATCTTGAAAGCGAAAGCCCCCAGGCGACGCGACCCAAAACGCTCAAACAACGCCGTACTAATAACAGGAGTGGGGACACCCAGATCGACAGCGGCATGAACAGTCCAACGACCCTCACCGCTATCGGATACCCCTCCATCGAACTTATTAAGTTCTGTATTGCCACGAAGTACATCCGCAGTAAGATCCAATACCAACTGCCAACCACGCTACCGCGACGCCACAACTCAGCCACTTCAGCAACGTCAATGTCGTAGCAGTAATCTTCTGGGTGCTCCATAGGAGCGACCTCTGCGTCTCCTGCTTTGACATACGCACTTCCTGCATTTGCTTCGTGAAGAATGTTGAACCCTTCCGCATATGCCTGCATCATACCATACTCAATGCCGTTGTGGACCATCTTGACGAAGTGTCCAGCACCAGGTCCTCCACAATGCAACCAACCATACTCAGCACTGCGAGTGTAGTCTAGAGGATCAGTTCGTGGTGCGGCACTGAGACCAGGTGCGAGTGCCCTAAAGATAGGAGAGCAGATGGATACTGCGCCACTTGAACCACCAACCATAAGACAGTATCCACGGTCCAGACCGTAGACACCACCACTAGTGCCACAGTCAATATACGCGATGCCAAGTTTAGATAATCTTTCGGCCCTTTTGCGAGAGTCCTTGAAATTGCTATTCCCGTGATCAATAATGATATCTCCAGAACTACAAAAACGTAATAGCTCATCGATAGTTTCCTCTACAGTTTCAGCAGGTACAACCATCATGAAGATGCCTGGTTGTTCTGTGATGACAGTCTCTCCAGACTTCTCACCATAGATGCTCTTTGTTTCTTTGACTACTTGAACAAGGCTTTCCACAGAAGTGGTATATCCACTGATATAACCCGCTTCATATTGGTCGTTAGCTTTTTGAACATTGTTTCTGTAACCCCATACTTCGATGTCGGCGTTCATCATGCGGCGGGACATACCCTCACCCATGCGACCAAGACCAATGATTCCAACTTTCATGATTGAATTTTTTCTAATACTTCCTGAACAACTTCTTTGATGATACTAACATCAATCCCCAGGAAGGGTGGGATCATGCCAATGGTTCTAAAAAATCCGTCAACAAATAGTGCTAGGAAAATAATACCTAGGACCATGCTGATCATTGAGGCATTGCGATTGTGCTGAGTGATAGCAGCATCAATCATCTGCTGGACTTCCTCCTTTGTGGGGTTTGTCATGTGAGTTGAATGGTTCCCAATGTTCCCAACCATATTTGTGAACTGCCCACATACCCAGGATGGGTACGAAGACTAGTAGAGAGGACAATAAACCTAAAGAATATTGGTTATTTAGAACCAATGCAGAGAGTCTCCCTGCCGTGTGTGCTATTCCGGATAATCCCATTTGGTGATGAAATCAGTCTTATGAACTGGACCCCAGGCACCTTCATGGTAAAGATAGGGACTTGTCCTCACAGCACAATTATCGCCGGTGCAGAGCAATTCGTCAACGATTCGCCAGGATTCCAACACTTCTTCTGAATGAACAAAGTGAGACTGGTCTCCGTTGATTGCATCATAAAGAAGTTTTTCATATCCATCTACGCCCAACCAATCAGGATAGCGGTGGGTGAGTGTTGCAAGTTCAACCTTATCACCAAGTCCAGGAGACTTCACATCAATCTGGATATCAAGGTGAGCATGTGGTTGAAGACGCATCACAATACGTCCAGGAGTTTCACCCTCAAACAATGATGACAGTGGAGGGGTCTTGAGTTTGATTACAACCTCCACACACTTGTAGGGCATCTTCTTACCAGTCAGGTAATAGAAAGGAACCCCTTGCCACCTCCAGTTATCGATGTACAAGTCACCCGCAACAAAGGTTTGGGTATTAGACTCTGGTCCAACTCCCTGCTCCTCACGATAACCTTCATACTGACCAGTAATAAACTTCTTACCAAGGCGAGTGGCAGAAAGTAGTTTTACTTTTTCTCTACGAACTTCTGTAGCATCCATACGACATGGTGCTTCCATAGCAATCAGTGCCAGGACTTGCAGCATGTGGTTCTGGAGCATGTCTCTCACGACACCAGCAGTGTCATAGTATTGTGAGCGACCATCACAACCAATAGTTTCAGATGCAAAGATCTGTACTTCTTCTACGTAATTGCGGTTCCATAGAGGTTCCAGCAGAACGTTGCCAAACCGAGTAGCAAGAATATTGTTGACAGTATCTTTACCAAGA
>CEPX01147888.1_pt1 | contig 25369 bp, 27 predicted proteins | sample 361361 | NCBI WGS metagenome assembly CEPX01 (sample SAMEA2619974, study PRJEB7988) | marine metagenome | biome: marine biome (ENVO:00000447); feature: mesopelagic zone (ENVO:00000213) & marine oxygen minimum zone (ENVO:01000065); material: "saline water (ENVO:00002010), including plankton...
TTTGCGTTTTTTTCCTTTTTTTCGCCCCCCAATTTTTTTTGAAAATGAGTCCGAGCTTGGTAAAATAAAGGCATAAAGAACTTAATATATATGCTATAATATAAAAGTACAAATTGATTAAAATAATAATATGAAGAATGTAACAATATACAGCACGCCTACTTGCCACTTCTGCCAGATGGCGAAAGAGTTTTTCAAGGAAAAGGGAATTGAATATACAGATTATGATGTATCAACAGATATGCAAAAGAGACAGGAGATGATAAAAAAAAGCTCTCAGATGGGAGTTCCTGTGATTTATGTTGGTGATGAGATGATGGTGGGGTTTGATAAAGATAAGCTTTCAATTGCACTTGGCATCTAAAATATCACAAGGGCTACCTTTGTGAATTTCCCGCAGTTGCCTGTGGCAGCCACGGAGAATTTTTGCTACCATGCTTATATTACAAGCCCATGTAGTTTAATGGATAGAACAAGAGTTTCCTAAACTCTAGATCCAAGTTCGACTCTTGGCTTGGGCATTTGATTTTTTTTATAAAAACTGTATTATGCAAGCAGTTTATGATTTTGCATATATAGCAGTTAAGAGAATTGAATTTCAGGGTATTCAATATAGAAAAGACATTGGTTTAATGCCAATTTATAAAGAGGTTTGAACTGTTATCAAGTCTCTTTATTTTTGGTAAGATTAAATTAATGAATGACCGAGAATTCAAAGAGCTTTTGAAGCTCACAAGGGATAATAATAAGCTTCTGCATAAGATGCGACGGCATGCGATATACGGCAATATAATACGTCTTTTCTACTGGGCGCTCATCTTGGGTGTTCCTATAGTGATTTATTATTATTTCCTTCAGCCGTATTTAGAGCAGGTTCTAGAGGCATACTCAGGATTTCAAAGGGGAGTCGAAAGCGTACAAGATGTAGGCAGTCAAGTAAAAGGACTCGGTGGTATTTTGGATATATTCGGAAATGGACAGTAAGGGAAGTTTCAAGTATATTATTTATTTTCTTAGATATTGCTTGGGTAGCTCAGTTGGTAGAGCATTCGCTTGAAGAGCGAAGGGTCACCGGTTCGAGACCGGTCCCAAGCACCAAATAGCAAAACACGACCCCGACGTATGTTGAGGTCGTGTTTTGCTACATACTTACTTGACAATAACTATATAATAATGTTATACTTTTAGATAGTAAAGTACAAAGACAAAAGAATAAGAGATCAAACAAAAAATTAAATTTCAAATTTTTTTTGAAGGGAGGTCCAAAATTGACCAAGAAAATAGAAAAAGTTGATTTGGAGGATGTGGGAGCCGTTATAGTGCAGGTTCTCACGAGGAAAAAAGAAATCATTAGTTTTGTGGAAGAACATTTCGCAGCAGAGACAGAGGAGGAAGAAAAAAAGAGGATTAAAGGAACAAAAGAAGCTAGAGGTGAAAAAGCTGTTTGCACAAAAGAAGGATTATATCTGGGAAATATTAAGGAGATCCTTTTGATGAAAGGATATTTATTTTCAGATGTATATTATAGGAAATATAAAAAAGAAGAAAATTACCTTGGAAAGCAGGCATACATGATCTATTTTATTTTCTGTAACAGTAAGTCGGAAACTGGATATAGAAAAGCAAGAGAGCTCTTAGGAGAGCTCACAAAAAAAGCAGTATATACAGGGGATATTTTCAAGAACCCATCAGCCAATGGTAGCAAAAAATCTGTTTTCATTTTTTCAAGATGTCGGCAGGCTACGGAAGATGGTAATATAGACAGACTAAAAAAACATGCACTAAGACTTAATGATAGTGCATTATATGTATCTGCAATTTGAATAGAATTTATTTAGTTTGAATCCAATGCCCGTAATTTAGCTATAACCAAAAGCTGATTACGGGTATTATTTTTTTATCCTGTTTTGATTTTGAGTTTAGTCTGCTTCTCTTTGTTTACTTTAGGAAGCGTAAGTGTTAAAAGACCGTGCTTTTCACTTGCCGTTGCCTCGTCAACCTCAATTTCCTGCGGGAGAAGTATGGTCCGCGAGAATGCCCCCCAGTAGAGCTCTTTGTAAAAATAATCATCCTCCGTGATTTCCTTGCCCCCGTCTCGTTGTCCTTTTATAGTAATCATATCCCTTGTGATTGACACATCCAGATTTTCTGGTTGTACTCCGGCAACGAGCGCTTTTATGATAATTTCATTCGGATTTTGATAAACATCCACTGTAAGCTGTCCCCCATTGTCTCCTTCTTCAATCCAGTTATTCTCAACATCAGACGGGGAGGTAAGATTGTCTGAAGTGGTTTCCACTTCAACCGGCTCTTCCGCACTATAGTCATCGATATTAACGGTGCCTGTAAGCCGTTCAAAAAATGATGGTTTTTTTGGCATGTTCCTTTCCTTCGCTCAGTTAAAATCAAAATGAAAAATAACTGGACGAACATTATAAATTAATAATTTTTAAACTTTTTAATTCTTTTAATCTTCTCAAAAAACAGAATGAGAATCATTATTCCAATCCAAACGAAAAAGAATACCGTAAGCATCTGATCTCCGCTTTCTTTTATTATAAAGAAGTTAAATAAGCTGTGCAAGGCAGTAGCAAGGATAAGTCCGAAAATTGTGTATATAATTTTCAATGCTTTACCACTCTTATAAAAAGACAATGCAATCATAATACCAACTGTGGCGGATGAAAGTGTATGCAGAAGCGTTGCGCCCAAGAAACGTAAATTACTGTTTATTATGGTATTTATAAAGTCGCCGTCAATAAGAGGATTTAGTAAAAACAACGTATTTTCAAGTGCCGCAAAACCTAGCGCAATGGTAATCATATAAATTACAGCGTCAATCGGCTCGTCAACTTCTTTGCGTCTCAAGACGATAAAATACGCTCCGGCAAATTTGAAAATCTCTTCAATTGTTGCCCACAGGATTATTACAATCGGGCCTGTAAAACTCACATCGATAAATCTCTCAAACGGAAGGACGATAGGCACGACAATCATACCTGCAATAAAAGTAAGTATTATAAGGCCTCTGGGCTCCGGCCTTTTTTTGTCTTCCTTAAGCCAAAACCACAGCCACAGTAGAGCGGGTAGAATTCCGCCGAAAAATGCAAATAGTAATGTTTGAAAAGAAACCATAAATTACGAATCTACAATGTCCTTAATTATATTATTAGGCCACTTAGCTGCTATAAGCATCTTACTGTCTCTCTCTGGCAAGCTCTGCCATATCTCCTCTGTAACAAACGGCGCGAATGGATGAAGCAGTTTAAGACATATAGTAAGTATAGTATATAAAGTCCACCTAATAGAAAGTTTTTCTTTCTCACTTCCATTTTCAAGAACAGGCTTGATTTCCTCTATATATTTGTCCGCAAAATGATGCCATACCCAATGATATATTTCATCTGCTGCGAGATCTGGACGGTATTCGTCTATGTCTTTAGAAATTTTCTCTACAATTCTCTCAATATCTTTGAGCCATTTTTTGTCTCTCTCATTTAATTCAGGTTTTTGCTTTATCGTGCTTTCATCAATATTTGAAAGAATAAAGCGAGAAATGTTCCAGATTTTGTTTGCAAAATATTTATAGCCTCTGACTTTATCTTCCGATAAGCTGATATCATTGCCTGGAGGGGCGCCTACGATAAGGGAAAAGCGCGCCGCGTCCGCTCCGTATTTTTCCGTCATCTCAAGCGGATCAATTGCATTTTTGTCATCGCTTTTACTCATCTTTTTTCCTTTTGCATCCAGCACCATTCCATGCAGGTACACTTTCTTAAATGGTATGTCACCTAAAAGATATCCTGACATTAAAATCATTCGCGCCACCCAGAAAAAAAGAATGTCATAGCCGGTTTCCATCACACTTGTAGGATGAAAAGTTTTAAAATCATCTGTTTCCTCAGGCCAGCCGAGCGTGGAAAATGTCCAGAGTCCTGAAGAAAACCAAGTGTCTAGTGTATCAGGATCTTGTTTCCATCCATCACCTTCAGGTGTTTCTATTCCAATATACTTTTCTTCTCCTTTATACCAAACCGGAATGCGATGCCCATACCAAATCTGCCTGCTTATATTCCAGTCGCAAAGTCTGTCTATCCAATGGAAATAAATTTTCTCAAAACGCTTTGGAATGATTTCAATCTGTCCGCTATCAACAGTCTTTCTCATTATCTCCTTCAAGCTTGTCTCATCTTCGTTTTTTATACTTTCTATTTTTGAATTCTTGAATTTGAATTTCTTGTTTACGTCAATAAACCACTGCTCTTTTATTTGTGGCTCTATAATTCCTCCTCCGCGATAATTTGTTGCCAAGTTTAATGTGTAATCCTCGTCAATTTTTGTTACAAGCCCTTTTTTCTTTAATTTATCAACAATAAGCGGTCGCGCTTTTTTAATGTGCATTCCTTTAAACTCATCCGCTATGGGCAAGAGTATGCCGCCGAAATCAATAATCTGCTCTGTGTCCAGATTATGTCTCTTCGCGATTTCAAAGTCAGTTGCATCATGCCACGGCGTTATAGTCATCACGCCTGTTCCAAACTCCATATTCACCGCCTCATCTTTTATAACAGTTGCTGTGATTGGGCCGTTTATCCACTCCAGATCAATTTTTTGTCCATGCTCATATTTACTGTAGCGACTGTCTCTTGGATGCATGACAACATATTTATCTCCGAATTTTGTCTCAGGACGCGCTGTTCCTATTTCAAACGGCCCATATTTGAGATAATAAAATGGAGCTTTAGTTTCTTTTCTTTCTATTTCATCGTCGGATACATTTGATTGCATCTTAGGGTCCCAATTTACGATTCTCTCGCCTCGGTAGATAAGACCATCGTCATACATTCGTTTAAATGCGGTTTTGACAGCTAAACTTCTTTTCTCATCCAAAGTGAAAGCTTCTCTGCTCCAATCAACTGATGCGCCCATCTTTTTTATCTGGTTTACTATCGTGTCGTGACTTTTCTCTGCGTATTCTCCCACACTCTTTAAAAATTCTTCGCGTCCCAAATCATGCCTTGTCTTCTTTTCCTTCCTATACAACACCTCCTCAACTTTTGACTGCGTTGCAATTGCGGCATGATCGGTACCTGGAAGCCAGAGTGTACGTTTTCCTTTCATTCTGTTATAGCGCACTAAAATATCCTCAACCGCAAGCATTGCGGCGTGACCCATATGCAGAGTCCCGGTAACATTTGGAGGGGGGAGGGAAATTGAAAAAGTCTCACTTTTGCCAGTCTGGGGCTGGAAAAAACCGCTCTCTTCCCAGAGCTTGTAGATTTTATCCTCAGTTTCCTTTGGGTTGTATGGCTTTAGAAACTTGTCATCCATTTATATAGAATAATACCAAAATATCCACAGTTTGACAGCTTCTCATCTGCATATATGATAAGGGCAGATATTAATAGTTTTGTATATAGAGAAAGGGGGGGGGAATTGAAAATATTTCTTGTCAAACACGGAGGCCCGACTGGTGTAAATAGAAAAATTCGCAAGACAGGACTATTTTTAAAAAATCTTTGTCTTGATCCTGTGGAAACTATTCTTTTATTTGCACCGTGCGATATGGCGCGTGAGTCTGCTAAAATAATAAATAAAGAGCTTAAATTAAAAAACATAAAAAAGGAAGAGAGACTCCGTTTCAATAGATCATCAAGTAAGTATCAGATAATGGAGCTACTATTTTATTTTTACGAAGCTGAAAACATTATTATAGTAGGGAATAGGAAGGAAATTGCATGTACAGTAGATGTTTTTGCAGATATGATTATACCTGATAAATTAAGAAAAGATTTAAAAGTAAAACCTTTCGGAAGAGGATCAGTATATTTTATAGACACATTCAATGCAGGAGGAAATATGGAGAGAGTTAAGAAAATATTTAGCTTATCTCCAATAAAATAAAGGCGTCGCAACGACGCCTTTTATTTATCCACGCTTGTAAAATTCAAGCACAGATTGATAATTCTTTTTTCACCCTATTTTTTTTAAAAGTTTGTAAAACACACCCTTACAACACTCCGGATTTTCTCCCTTCGAATATTTGCACGCCGAACATAGATTGCTCGTGCCATTTGATTCTGTAGATTCTCCTAAAAAGAATGACAGCATCGCGACACTTCCATTTTCAGAGAAACCGTTTTTTGGAATTTCTATGAGGCATACCACAGTCTGTCCAAAACATGCAAGATATTCTGAATTTTTCTCTGACTTAAGCGGATATGTCGTTACATCATTGCGAAGGTTTAATCCTTCAATACCCTCAATTAACTTTCTTGTTCTTTCGTGAAGATTTACATTACCTTTACTAAAAATTCTCTGCATACTTACATAAGCTTCACAGTCTTTGGGTATTGTGACAATAGGTATGGCCTTTGTCGTTGATCCCGAAAAACGTTCTACCGGTCTTTGCTTCACTATACACATATTCTTCTCCTTCTCTAGATTAAGAATTAAATTAAATTAACCTTAAAATATCTCCTTTCCTGTCCGATTTAAATTACTATATCTATATACGATAATACCATACATCGTGGGTGATGTCAAAGTAAAAAACAAATAATCGCATATCTTCACTAACATACGATCTCCACATAATAGAATATAATAAGTTAAAGCTTTTGAGAAGTACTTTTTGTGTATATCTTCCTGTGCAGTATCTATTTAATTTATTTCCTTCTTTATATTATTTTGTCTTAATATGGAAATTTTTTGAACAGCATCCGTTTCTTACTCACTTGGCTTTTACAGCTCTCGCTTTTTTACAATAAAAAAAGGCGCTAAACTTCTAGCGCCGTGTGTCGGGTTTAAACGTCAACCAATTCTTTTTTCTCTTGCCCTTTTTTTGTTTTAGACATCTCAAGCGTTAAGAAGTGCTCAAGACACTCGGTCGTACCATTTAGTTCACATTCATCACATAACAATCTTTTTATTCTATTGTGAAGCATTATGTAATAACAAAACGCTTCCATTGCAGCTTTAGTGCTTTTTTCTTCACCAGTCTTGATTTTCAAATTTGTACCGCCGTTGATTTTAAATATAAATTGCTTCATATTTTTCGGCAATCTTTTTTCTGAAATCACTTTAATACTTTCCCCGAACTGCTTTTTTAAAGATAAAAGTAGTTTCCAGGAATCGCAATGTTTCCAAAACTGGTCCTTAATTTCCTCAAATGCTCTGCAATTTGCCGTAATCTTCAAAGTTTTTTTCAGATTGTTACTTGGCATACTTACCTCCATTTTATTTTTAGGTTAAAAATTTTACTTTAAGAATTCTCATATCCGTATTAACCTACAAATCCCTCCTTTCTTTTCCTTTTGTTATAAATATATGTACAAATGTACAAATACTTTTACATCAGTGGGCAATGCTAAGGTAAAAAAACAAATAATTGCATATCTTCATTGACATACGACTTCCGCATAATAGAATATAATAAGTTAAAGCTTTTGGCAAGTACTTTTTGTGTATATCCATCTTCTCAAATAGGAGATCAAAAATGTTTAGAAAATCAAAAAGAAATCGTATACAGAAATTTTTTGAATATATTTTTTATAAAAGTTGGATTGTGTTTCTTATTACTATGTTCGGCACATTGTTTCTTGTTCTTTTATCTTCTCTTTTTGGAAAAAAGAAAAGACCCAAAAATTTTTTTTGAGGATAAGAAAGGCAGTCAATAAATCAATAACTGCCTTTTCTTTTTCCAAATTTACAAAGAAAGATTTCCGTCTGCGCGGATTTCAACTTTTTGTTTATGAGCAGATCTGAAATACCCTACAACGGCTATCATTATCGCATTGTCTGTTGAGAGTTCCCTTGTTGGTATATAGAGCTTCTTGTCCTCAAATTCATTTTTGAGCACTTCTTCAAATGTTTCTCTTATCTTTTTATTTGCGGCAACTCCTCCTCCTATGACAAGTGTTTTTACATCGTTTTCAATGAGTGCTTTTTTTGTTTTTTCTATAAGCACCTCAATAACCGCATCTTCAAATTCCTTTGCAACTTTTTGTTTTATCTCATTAGTTAATTTCGGGATTTTCTTAAGAGTATAAAGTACGGAAGTCTTAAGACCGGAGAATGAAAAATCGCAAGTGTTTGAACGAAGCATAGGGCGTGGGAATTTAAAATCAGATGTCACATGCCCAACTTTTTCAGCAAGCTTTGATATCTCGGGGCCGCCCGGATAGGGAAGTCCTAGCATTCGCGCTGTCTTATCAAACGCTTCCCCAACCGCATCATCAAGTGTTTCTCCTATGATTTCATATTCTAAAAATTTCTTTGAGAGAACAAGCTGTGTATGCCCTCCCGATATCAACAAAGCTAATATCGGGAATTTTAAATTTTGAATATAGAATTTCGAATCTTTACCATCTTCTTTAAGAAGCGCTGAAAAAATATGCCCTTCCATATGATTTACAGGAATAATCGGCTTTTTCCATGCAACCGATAGCGCTTTTGCAAAATTGATGCCCACCCAAAGCGCCGGCTCAAGCCCTGGGCCTTGGGTGACTGCAATTGCGTCAATATCAGGAGTTTGTATTGTCGGAATAAATTTTAAGAATTGTTCAAGAAGTTCAGGCTCACGATTTAAAATTTCTTTAATTTTATCGTTTATGGTTTGTAATTTAAAATTTTCGAAACCCGCTTTCTCTAATACTTGCTTTAAGACAGGAATCAAATTTCGACTATGCTCTCGTTTTGCAAGAGTAGGGAAAACACCGCCATATTCTTTATGAAGATTTATTTGCGACAGTAGTGAGTTTCCTAAAACTTTAAATTCCTTTCCGTCTGTATCTACTATACTTATTGCTGTCTCATCACAGCTGGTTTCTATACTTAGTATTTTCATGTGGGCGGTAGAGGACTTGAACCTCTGGCCTCATCAACGTCAATGATGCGCTCTACCAACTGAGCTAACCACCCTCTTGATAAAAGATATTGTAGCAGAAACAGCGGATTTTTCACTAAAAAACCCCTACTTCAGGCGGGGTTTTTACAGAGATTAATGCGTAATTAATCTTCGTGTTTTAGTACCATTCTTTAAAATTGGGATCCTCTGCACTATCGTATCAATGACAGATGGCGTAATCTTGTATTTAACCAAAAGATAATTCTTGTTTTTTACAAATATTTCCACCTGTTTTTTGATTTCCTCCTCGGACTGCTCATATGTCATATCCATCGTATCTTTTATAAATGTCAAACTTCTGCCGAAGTAAAGCGACTTCAGCGCCTCAACAAGCTCGGGGCCCATATCAGTCGTGTCATAAGCGTAGAATATATCATAAATAATTTTTGACCACAAATCCGCGTTAATTTTTATATTTTCTTTATCATACATATGCTCAAGACGTCTGTATACTCTGCTACTTAGCGCGCGTCGCAGCACTTCTTTATTTGTTGAAAATTCATATAAGCTGGCTTCTTTCATTCCCTTATAACTTATCGGTAAGTCCTGGGGCTTATCGACTTTGTCTTTTCCATAAATCGGCAAATCCTTTAATCTGCTCTCTATAATCCACTTCTCCTTATTTGAGAGAAGTATGTCAAAAGCTGTTTCAATGACCTGCGTGAACATGGGGCCGAGCTTCGGAGCGCTTGGCTTATGCACTTTCTCCCCTAATCCCACTTGGCACATTTTAAATTCTCCTATTATCGTATGAAGCGTCATAAAGATATCAATGCCGTAATGCAGGACCCCTGGACTCCACTTTTGCTCCAGAAGATGGTCCGAGAGTTTTCGCGAGAATGCAAAATCTCCACCAATCGGCTGTCTTATATTTATCCCAAGAAAACTTGCAACCATAGGATAGCAAACATTGTTCGTAATCGTGCCATCATATTCATGCCGTGTGTACATAGGAGTAATAAAATCATATTTCTTCTCTAAGATAGGATTAAGAAATGACTGTATCCACTCAGGCGTGACACTTTTGATGTCGGCATCAATCACAACTATCGCTTTTCCGTTAAGTGCGCGTACTTCATTCAGAAGATTATAGAAATTATTGCCTTTTCCCGTGGTTTTAGGCGGTGTTGAAATATAGATTTTCGGGACTTTTGTCCTAGCTCCTAAGAAAGCCTCTTTCGTGCCGTCAAGAGAATTATTGTCTACATTTATTATCACGCTTTTGTATTTTGGGAAATATTTTTTCAAACCCAAAGATGCCTGCTCAGCAACAAATGCAATATTACCTGCTTCTTTGTAGGAGGGAATTCCGACGACAAGATCCGCCTTTTTTATATTTTTATCATTGATCTCTATTCTATTGTTATTATTGAACATTTTAGTGAGTTATCCATAAAGGACATCTATGTCCTTTATTTTATTCCTCTATGTACAGCTGTCAAACTGTGGATAACTCTAAAAATACCAGAATAGGGGAATCAAAAATAATATAAACTCATTGAATTTAGAATGGAACATCCTATTTGTATTCCAGCGAATAATGGTATGATTCTATCATATAGAGATTATAAGCTAAATTTTAGAAAAATATGCCAAAATCACCAGAACAATATCAACCATCAGAGGAGGAAATAAAAAAAGCGGAGGATATGATGACACCAGAGCAAAAAAAACTCAGTAAAGAAAGAGAAGAAGCAATTGAATATGGACGCAAAGAAGCTGTTCAACAAATGGCAAAAGAAGACGACTACGGCAACCGTTATTTTAGAGGCCTTACCTCAGCTGAAGGATTAGAACTGCCGGAGTCAGTTGGTGGGGACCTTTATCTTAGAGGCCTTGAATCGACTGAAAAAAACGTGTTGAGATTAAAATATCCACATTTAAAATCAAAAATAAGGTGACCCCACGGGGAATCGAACCCCGATTACCAGCTTGAAAAGCTGATGTCCTAACCGTTAGACGATGGGGCCGTTTAACGTGGCTTTATTTTACAATATTTTTGAGAAAATGCAAAAATTGTGATAGTTTTGGAATATTGGAAGGGTGCTCCGAATTGGTAAGGAACCGCTCTCGAAAAGCGGCGCCCGCAAGGGCTTGTGGGTTCGAGTCCCACCCCTTCCGCTTGTATAAACAAGCTGTCTTTACTCACCATTGACAAAGCAAAAAAATAAAGATATCTTTTGGAGTGGAATTATAAATTTGAAACTTAAAAATCAAACAGAGAGAAAGGGAAAAAATGGAAAGTAAACTACGGATAAAAATCGGTGTAACGCACTCATTTAAAGGATTTGAAAAGAAAATCAATAAAGAGAAATTACATGTAATCATTTGTAGGTACAAAATACGCCGCATCCCTCAGCGGAAAAGAGAGAAAACTAAAATAGTAGGAAAACCAAGATGCTTTATAGCTGTTAGATCAACTGAAGTGATTAAAAAAATAAATGGGAATCATAACAAGTTTAACAAATGGGAAATTGCAACTGGTGGAACTATTGATGTAATGTATTACAGTCATCCATCGAATACAGGAGAAGTTATAAAAGATCTCAAGCAAGTATTTGTACTGGAAAGAATAAAAAGTTGAGAAAGGAACACGGATAAGAAAAGATATTATACCCGCAATTCTAACTATTGGAATTTGTAAAAAGGCATCTGTAATAGATGCTTTTTTTATCGGGCAGCATACTGTTGATAAATATCTTCAACTGCTTTTATGGCGTCTCCTGCGGCGATATTGTTTTGGTGGTAGAGTTCGTCCGTGACGTCTCCGGCTGCCCATATTCCTGGCACAGAAGTTTTTTGATTTTTTGGATTTGTTACAACTCTCCTGTACTCGTCAAGTTCCACGAGATCTTTAACCATATCAGTTGACGGCACAAGTCCTATTTCCACAAATACACCTTTTACCGATATGTCATGCCTCTCTCCGGTTTCTCTGTTTTTGTATGTGACAGTATTTACGAATTTATCCCCCTTTATTTCAACTGTTTCGGCATTTGTGAGAGCTTTCATTTTTGGATTTGATAGAATTTTTTTTACTGTAATAGGATCTGCCTTAAACTCTTCTCGTCTTGCGAGAAGCGTAACACTTTTAGTGTATGCAAGAAGCTGTGCTGCCGTCTCAAACCCCGCATTTCCTCCGCCTACCACTGCAACATCCATATCAGCGAACAGGGGTCCGTCGCAGGAGGCACAGTAAGTAAGTCCTTTATTTTCAAATTCCTCAGCTCCAGGCACATTGAGCTTTTTCCTTTGCGCCCCGGAGGCAATAAAAATATTTTTTCCGTTGTATTTTTTCCCTCTCTCCGTCTCAACAGTAAAGACCTCTTCCGTCTGCACGACCGTCTTCACCTTGTCGCTCTCTACAATATCAACAATATCCTCGGCGTAAGCCCGCAAGTGCTTTTTAAGATTCTCCGCTAATTCTTTTCCGGAGATTTTTACTGTTCCTATCCAGTTTTGGATTTCCTCCGAGACCACGCTTTGTCCCCCGAATACATCTGTTACAAGAATAGTCTTCAGACGTTTACGCGAAGCATATACCCCAGCGGCGGTTCCAGCGGGCCCACCACCGATTATTATTAAGTCATACATAAGTACAAGCATACTATAAAAAAACAACCAACCCAAGGCTGGTTATTTTTTTTAATCTATCTTATTTTAGATCGTCTCAGGAATGCTGGTACAACACCCCAGTCACCATCATCATCGTCACTATCATCTTTCTTTTTATTCTCTTCATCTGACTTTTTTGAGGATGAGGATGTATTTTTCTTTGTGCTTCCCACATTTGTGCTGACGGTATTGAAGATTTTCCCTCTTACCTTATCTTCATCCATATCTTTTACTTTCATGTCCGCATCTCTCATTGCTCCTGCCTGAAACAAAGGAGGGCTTTTGTGAAGAATTGAGTCAGGAAATCCTGTTGCTATTACTGTCACTTTAACTTCATTCTTCTTGACGCTGTTGTCCCTGATTGTTCCGAAGATTACTTTTGCATGTGGGTCTATTGATTCGGTAATGACTTTAGCGGCTTCCTGAATCTCAAGCATTCCAAGATCATCACCTCCCGCAACTGCAAACAGAACTCCTTTGGCGCCATTTATAGAGATTTCCAACAGGGGAGAAGAGATTGCCATTCGCGCAGCCTCCTCGGCGCGCTTGTCGCCTCCCGCTATACCTATACCCATAAGTGCGGAACCAGCGTTTTCCATTACGGCTCTGATGTCAGCGAAGTCAACATTAATGATTCCTGGCGTTGTGATAAGGTCAGAGATTCCTTCAACTGCTTGAAGCAGAATATCATCTGACATTGCAAAAGCATTCTTAACGCTTGTATCCTTATCAACAATGGCAAGCAACCGGTCGTTTGGAATAATGATAAGTGCATCAACTTCTTTTTTCAGATGCTCAAGCCCTTTTTCGGCGATATCCATTCTGTACTGGCCTTCGAAAGAAAATGGTTTTGTTACTACTCCGACAGTCAAAGCTCCTGTCTCGCGTGCCGTATTTGCAATCACGGAGCTTGCACCCGTGCATGTTCCTCCTCCCATTCCTCCGGCGATGAATACCATATCGGATCCTTTTGTAGCTTCATGTATCTCTTCTTTTGTTTCTTCTGCAGCACGCTTACCAAGATCAGGATCCATTCCTGTTCCGAGTCCTTTTGTCAAATTTTTTCCAATATGAATTTTTTTCTTTGAAGATGCATGATGGAGGTCCTGTGCATCAGTATTCACCGCGATAAATTCAACCCCCTTTATTTTGGAGTCTATCATATGGTTGATGGCGTTTTTCCCTGAACCACCGACACCTATTACGCGAATTCGGGCAAATGACTCTACATCTGGCTTTATTTGCTTCATATTTTTTGGCATTTATTTAAGTAAACACCATCATATCAGATAGGATATAGATTGTGAACTTTGACATAAATCCTGTTTGTGTTGTGGTTTATGGAAGAAATTGTTTAATCCACTGCAGAATATTGTCTCCTGTTTTCTTGGCAAGTTTGATTCCAATAGAATCCTTTTCTATTCTGATACCCCAGATGCACAGTCCGTATGCAACTGCCCATGAAGAATCCCGTATCTGTCCGCGCACTTGTCTCACTGCCGTCTGCTCTCCGAAATTTCCCTGAGCAGTCTTTGAAGGAAGTTTCAACGCAGCGCGAGCAAGATCTTCAATTGTTGTGATACCAGAGCCACCGCCTGTAATGATAATGCCGGCAGGTAAGAGCTCATTTTTTCCGATTTTTCTCAGATGCGTTTCTATAAGCTCAAAGATATCAGAGAGACGCGCGGCAACAATTTCTTCAAGTTTTTTCTTGGAAAATTCCTCGCCTGAGAGCTGTCCAGTTTTTACCCGTTCAGCGTCTTCAAGAGGGATTTTAAGTCCCAAAGCTATATCATTTGTAATGTCGGTTGAGCCGATTGAGAATACTTTGAGGGATATCGGATTATTGTTCTCAAACACGACTATTGAAACAGTTTCAGCCCCGATATTTGCAAGAACTACTCCAGCAGTCATCTGGGCGCGGTTCAATGTCACAAAACTCCCGGCAATAGGGGAGGGCATCGCATCCTCAACTTGAACTCCCGCTTCCTCAACTGCGGCGATTAGATCATTTAAATGTTTTTCAAGGCATGTTATGAAAAGGATTTCAACTTCAAGCTTACTTCCTTTCATTCCTTGGGGTTTTCCGAGCACTGCCTCTCCGTCTATTTTATAGTTGAGCGGTATTTCGTAGAGAATTTTTTTGTTTATGATTTTCTGTTCAACTTTTTTCTCACCGTCCTTGAGTGCTTTTTCAATATCTAAATCTATGACTTCAGAATCGGCGCTTGAGATGATGACGCTTCCTTTTGAATGCATTTCTTCAAGACCAATTCCTCCTATTGATATAAAAACCTTTTTTATGTTTATTTTGGCTGATTTCTCTGCCTGAGCGACTGCAATTTTTATGGCGCGGATAGTATCCGTGGGATTTATAATATAGCCGTGGCGCAGGCCTCTTGACTGCGAGAATCCTGTTCCTATAATTTTCGGAAAGTCGTTCTTAACGTTTCCGTATTCTGCCACCACCACCTTTATCTGATGGGTTCCGACATCTATTCCTGTTATAATATTGCGTGCCATTTTAAATGAAAAACTTAAGCCAAATTTTCTTTTCAGCTCTTTTCATTGTACTACCGTGTTTGAATCCTTTCAAATGCATAAGTCCGTGGATAAATAGAAATCCTATAAATTTAGATTTTTTCATTTCAAATTTACGCGCATCGCGCTTTGCAGTATCAAGACATATAAATATTTCACCCTCCTTCTTTGATAGCGGAAATGAAAGAATACTTGCAGATTTATCTTTCCCACGATGCTTTTTATTAAGCACCCGAGATTTTTTGTTTCCTATAAAAACAAGACTTAGTTCATAGTTTTTTCCCAAAACTGCATCTCTCATGAGTTCAAAAGGCAAGCTTGGGAGCTTGCCTTTGGTCGTCTTTGAGATTGAAAAATTGTTTCCCATTGTCTTATCTTCTTTTTCTGAATCTGCCGCTCTGTTCTGTCACTTTGCCAAGTTTCAGCAATTCGTTGAATTTTTCTCGTTTTGCAATTCCTTTAAGTGCTTTCTTTTTCTTTATAAAAGATGAAGGCTGTCTCTGGTAGTATCTGATACCACGAACACGCGATAACACTCCTGAGCCGCGCACGCGCTTTGTAAACCTTCGCAGAAGGCCCATTGTATTTTCATTTCCACTTTTATCCACTTGAACATTTACATTCATTAGGCAGATAATACTATATATTACATTAATATACAACTAAATATTTCTTTCTTTGAGATATGCCGGAAGCTCGTCAACTAAAACGGTGTTTTGAAATTGCGTATTCATGTCACGCACTATTACAGTGCCGTCAAGCGCCTCTCTGTGTCCCATTATAATCGAGCACGGGACCCCAAGATGCTTGGCGAAGGCAAGTTGTTCACAGAATTTATCATTATTGAGATTATGATAAAGCGGAACATTTGCTCTCCTTAACGCGTCTATCAAATACAGGCTTTTCAATTTTGCCTCATATCCAAGCTGGATAAAATAAACTTTCGGCTTTCTTGCTCTCTTGAGCGTATTTAACTCCTTTTTCTTTATTCCTTTCTTCTCAAATTCAAATACGATTGCAACAGTCGGCATATCGTGACGGAATATACGCTTCGATATTTCCTCGCTCCTGCCGCCCTTTGCAAGAATTGACATTTTATCATTGTGAGCTTTCCCTGCATGTCGTATTTCAAAGAATGTCTGCGAATATAGATCCCCGTTTCCAATAAGAGAATTATCTATCTCATATGGGATGTCTCCAGTCTCAAGATACTCAAGGACTTCGCTTAAATGTTTTCTGCTTTTGTCTGAAAGGAATCTTATTGACTGTGGTATTTCTCCCTCAAGCGGATGATGTCTCATATAAAGCTCTTCATATGCATTGAATATATCTTTTTTCATAATGTAATGTCTTACGTGGGCGGGAAGGGAATCCGCGTTTTTCCTTAAATATGAATTAAGCTCACGCGCAAATTTCTGCATTGAATCCTTGTCACCAATACTATTTATATACACCTGAATCTCTCCGATACCTATATCATCCAAAATGGCGTATGCGGTTTTTAAAATCAGGGCTTCCGCAATGCTTTTGTTCATCCCGATGGCCATAAGAGAAAATCGGAGTGCTTCCTTTTTTATTTTATTAGACTCGGCTCCTATACTGTTGCGGCAAATCAGGATCGGCTGCTGCGATGGCAGAAGATCGTACTCAGCGGCCTGCTGAAGTGTAGAGACTATCTCATCGCTCAGTAGATCTTTTCTGAGATCTTTTATGTCCTGCTTGGAGATTTTTTGTATGAGAGATTTCTTTTTTCCGGTATCGTTGTCATGACCTGCTTGTCCTGTATGCGAAGACATGGCAGGCCGCTTTTTCTGCTCAAGTACGATTTTCTCAATCGGATCAAATCCATAACATGCTGCGACATGCATCGCTTTTTTCAGCATGTCAGCAGAATTTAAATTTGAAATTGTTTTTATCTGTATCATTTCTTTGATTTAGAATTTCATCTACTGTGATCTCCCGGGTTAATTTCTATTTTAGTAATCGGCAAAAGTCTAATAAATGCTTTTCCCACGATGAATTTTCTCTCAAGAGCTCCCCAAATTCTTGAATCGGAACTTTGCTTTCTATTATCTCCTAGTACAAAATATTCATTCTCCCTCAGTACCGTGGTAAGAGTGTCGACTGTCTCTTCTTTTTTATATGGTTCTTCCAATAAGAAGCCCTCAAGGGGTGCTTCGTTTTTGATAAATACCTTTCCGTCACGCATTTCAAGGGTCTCTCCTGGAAGACCTATGATTCTTTTTATGAAAAATGTTGAAGGATCATTGGGGTATTTAAATATTATGACCTCTCCACGCTTGGGCTCTTCAAAGCGGTAGCTCAGCTGGTCCACAATCAAATACTCACTGCTGTCGAATGTCGGCTCCATGGACGCGCCACTTACTATAAACGGCTGGGCGATGAAGATTCGTATCGGTGCAACAATAAGAATTGCAATAAGTGAGAATTTTAGAACTTCTTTAAAGAGATTTTCCTTTTCGGGTTCCATTTCACATTATTTTATTATATATATTTGTTTGACACAACATTTAAAAGTGTGTGATATAATCGTCTTATGATTTATATAGTCGGTTTGGGAAATCCCGGAGAGGAATATGAAAAAACTCGTCACAATACCGGTGCGCTTGCTGTAGAGAATTTTGCGAAGAAAAATAAATTCGCTTTTTTTAAAACAGAAAAAATTGGGAAAGAAAAAATACAGCTTCTTTTACCACAAACTTTTATGAATAAGTCGGGGACTCCTTTAAAAAAGCTAATTACGAGCAAAAAGAAAGCAGGGAATTTGATTGTAATTTACGATGACTTGGATATGCCTTTGGGAAAATTCAAAATCTCATTCGGGCGTGGCTCCGGAGGGCACAAGGGAATGGAATCAGTCATACGCGCAGTGGGAACAAAAGATTTTATCCGCATTCGCGTAGGCATAACTCCCGCGACTCCGTTAGGGAAAATAAAGAAGCCTGCTGGAGAGAAGAAAATAGTTGATTTTATTTTAGGCAATTTCAGCAAGAAAGAGCTGGATACGCTAGAAAGAATTTTTAGAAAAATTTCTGATGCGATTGAAACTATTGTGGTGCTCGGAAAAGCAAAAGCGATGAATGAGTTTAATTAGTCTCTCTGTGGGAGAGAGTCATTTTTTGCTCTTTGGGGTCAAAGACAGCAATCTTGAACTTATATGTCTTGCCGAGCTCAAGTGTCTTTCGGAGCGTCTCCTCATCGGCAAACTCCGACACATGCACAAGACCTGCAACACCCTCTTCAATGGAAGCAAGTGCACCGTGCTTGTTGTATTTGATTATCACACCAGTTACCTCATCATCTTTCTTATATTTACTTGCAGCTTCTTTCCAAGGATTTTTCTTAAGAGCTTTTATAGAGAGTGATATCTTTCCGTCTTTTATTTCAATTATTTTAACTTTTACTTTGTCTCCGGCGGAGAAAAGCGTTCTCGGGTCTTCAACAAGACCCCATTCAATCTCGGATATATGAACAAGACCCTCAAGCCCGTCTTCAAGCTTTACGAATACTCCAAAGTCAACAATTCCCGTAACCTCGCCCTCGGCGACATCGCCGACTGCATACTTGTCAATAATTTTCTCCTTCTCTTTCTTCTCAGGATCTTTTTCCGAGAATATAAGTTTTCCTTCTTTTGCATCTGCTGTGATTATGGAGACCGAAAGTTTTGTGCCCACGAATTTTTTCAATTCACCCAGAATTTTATCCTTGTCCGCATCTTCAACACGCGGATAGTGTTCGGCTTTAAGCTGGGATGCCGGCAAAAATCCCTGAATGTTTTGCCATTCAAGTATTAAACCACCTTTGTTTGCCTCTTTTATAGGGAGTTCCAAAATGGTTTTGTTTACGATTGCATGCTCCGCTTCGCTCCATATAAGAGCCTGTCTTGCTTCTTTCAGCGAGAGTTCTATGTAGCCTTCTTTGTTGCTGTCTTTATCTACAACTTTTGCAGCAATATTGTCTCCGATGTTTACTTTTCGAAGTACATCGCTTGCCTGCAGGAACTCTCTTCCGTAAATTATACCTGTTCCAAATGGATGCAGGTCAATAAATACGCTTGATTTTTCAATGCCGATTACGGGACCCTCAACAAGATCTCCGACTTCAGGTGGTGCAGGGGAGTCATTTAAAAGCTTTGCCATTGGGCTGTCTTTTTTCCCTCCCCGTTTTTTTGATTTTTCTTCTTTACTTAATTCTATTTTTTCCGCCTTCGCCGTCGCTTCGGCGGACAAATCTTTATCTTCTAAAGTTTCAATTACCATAATTTAATTGTGCGGGATGTCCTTGACTTAAAGGGGTTAATTCCCACACGGTTATTAATTTGTTACAACAGAGTATCATACTTTTGGGCTTCCGTATAGCCGTGGGCTATGCGAAAGCCTTATGTTATACTATCACTTATGATTATTACATATCACGGAGGGGAGTGCTTCAAAGTTTCATTTGGAGACACAGCTTTGGCGATAAACCCGATTTCAAAAGAATCAAAGCTCAGGACGGTGCGATTTGGAGCTGACATTGCAATCGTGAGTTTAAATGATAAAGATTTTAACGGCATTGAGCAGATTGCACACGGGGAGAAGAAACCATTCGTTATTTCAGGTGTGGGGGAGTATGAAGTGAAAAAAGTTTTTGTAAAAGGATTTCCATCTGTATCGCAATACGGCGGGGAAGAGAGAATAAACACAATTTATTCAATTCATCTTGAAGGGATGAACCTTGTTTTTTTGGGTGCATTGAGTACTAAAAAAACAGAAGCTCAAGTAAAAGAAGCACTGGGTGATATTGACGTGCTGTTTCTGCCGATTGGAGGGAATGGGGTGCTTGATGCTTCTGCTGCACACGCGCTTTCAGTGGAGCTTGAACCGAAGATTGTCATACCGATGCATTACGGAGAAATTGAAGAGGGAGGAAAGGGAAAAGCGCTTGCAAAATTTCTCAAAGAAGACGGCGAGGAAAACGGCAAGCAAAGTGACAGACTTACAATAAAGAAAAAAGATTTGGAAGGAAAAGAGGGAGAAATTATTGTTCTTAAAATATAGGATTCGTAACATAAAACATGGAGAATTTTCTTAATAAATTACGCCAAAAGCCGGAAGCGTACAGAATGCGTATTGCTTTTACAATCTCCGCTTCAGTTGCTGGAATAATTTTTCTTGTATGGCTTTCAGTACTTGGGGTGAAGTTTAAAAATAATGAAAGTACTGCAACGGCAGAGAACTCTGAACCCGCTTTTGCGGAATTTAGAGAAGAATTTGCAGGTGCATATGAGATGGGCAAGGCGCAATTCAAAGAAGCCGAAGAAGAATTGAAAAATATTGTACAATAAATTTCTGACTATCCGAAAGCCAGATTTTCTTTTAAATTGATGCAAAATATGCTATAATAAAGGCAAATTATGGCGAAGAAAGAAGGTGAAAATAAGACAGATGTGCTAACAAAAGGCATCATACCACAAAGTATAAGCTCTGAGATGAGGGAATCTTATCTGGATTATGCTATGTCGGTTATCACGGCGCGCGCGCTTCCCGATGTCAGGGACGGTTTAAAGCCGGTGCACAGAAGAATTCTTTACACAATGCATCAAATGGGTCTCACTTCCTCATCCAAATTAAGAAAATCAGCTGCAGTAGTTGGAGATGTTATGGGTAAATACCACCCGCATGGAGACACAGCTTTATATGATGCGATGACTAAAATGGCTCAAGATTTTTCGCACAGGTATCCTCTTATCATAGGACAAGGTAATTTTGGATCAATTGATGGTGATCCGCCGGCGGCAATGCGATATACGGAGGCGAAGATGTCAAAACTCTCCGCGGAGCTTCTACGTGATTTGGAGAAAGAAACTGTTAGGTGGCGCCCGAATTATGACAGCACGAAAAAGGAGCCGATAGTCCTTCCGTCTGCTGTGCCCAACATACTCTTAAACGGCACTCTCGGCATTGCGGTGGGCATGGCGACGAATATTCCACCGCATAATCTTGGAGAAGTCTGTAGTGCTGTAATTGAACTTATAGACAACAAAGACGTCGTAACAGAAGATCTGCTCAAATACATAAAAGGTCCTGATTTTCCTACTGGCGGAATGATTTTCAGTCACAAAGACATTCATCATGCGTACTCAAACGGAAAAGGGGGAGTAATCGTCCGTGGTGAAGCGAACATATCAGAAGACAAGAAAGGGAATTTTAATATTATAATCACATCTCTTCCGTATCGCGTGAACAAAGCTGATCTATTGGTGAAAATTGCAAATCTTGTCCGCGATAAAAAACTGGACGGAATCAAAGATCTTCGCGACGAGTCAACGAAGGATATAAGGATTGTCGTGGAGATGAAAAGTGGAGCCCAGCCGCAGAAAATTCTCAACTATATCTACAAGCATACACAGCTTGAGGACATGTTTCATTTCAATACGGTTGTTCTTGTTGACGGAGTTCCGCAGACGCTTTCGCTGAAGAGAATTCTTGAAGAGTTTGTCTCGCACAGGCAAATTGTCGTGCGCCGCCGGAGTGAGTTTGACCTAAAGCGTGCGCAAGACCGCGAACATATTCTTTTAGGCTTGAAGAAAGCGCTTGACCATATTGATAAGGTAATAAAGACAATAAAGGCGTCCAAGGATGCGCCGGCGGCGCATAAGGAGTTGATGAGCATATTCAAGTTCTCCGAAAGCCAAGCAGCAGCGATTTTGGAAATGAAGCTTCAAAAACTTGCGGGACTTGAACGCAAGAAAATAGAGGATGAGCTTAAAGAAATACAAAAACTTATAGAAAAACTCAAAGAACTTCTCAGGAGTCCTAAGAAGATTCTTACAACGATAAAAAATGAGCTGAAAGAAATAATTGAAAAATATTCAGATGAGAGAAGAACAAAAGTTGTAAAAAGCGGAGTAAAGTCAATTTCAGCGGAGGATCTTGTGCCTGATGAGGAAAGCGTTTTGGTTTTGACAGCGGGCGGATACATAAAGAGGACAAATCCAGATGAATACAAAAAGCAAAAGCGCGGTGGAGTAGGAGTTATTGACCTGAATACAAAAGAAGAGGATTTTGTCACAACATTTTTGACAGCGAGCACTCACAGTGACCTGCTATTCTTCTCTGATAGAGGAAAAGTGTATCAGATGAAAATGTATGATGTGCCCGAAGGAAAGCGCGCCACAAAAGGCAAATCAATTATGAACTTTCTTTCTCTGCCTCAAGGGGAGAACATAACATCTGTTCTTGCACTGCCTAAAGAAATGAAAAAGAATGCACTCTCACTTATTATGATTACAAAAAATGGAACCGCGAAAAGGGTATCCGCGGAGAATTTCTACGATGTAAGGCGAAGCGGACTCATTGCAATCACACTCGGCAAAGACGATGCTCTTGTCTCCGCACTCCTTCTTGAAAAAAGAGATCAGGTGATGATTGCAACCTCCCGCGGCCAGTCAATAAGATTCAAGGGTTCCGACATTCGTGAAATGGGCAGAGGTGCGACAGGAGTCAGGGCGATAAAGACTTCAAAAGATGATGTAGTAATAGGTGCGGGTGTTGTTAAAGCGGACGATAATGCTGCTGAAATTTTGGTGCTCAGTGAATCAGGATACGGCAAGAGAACAAAGGTCAAAGAATATAAAGTCCAGAAAAGAGGGGGTTCCGGGATAAAGACCGCGAAAGTCACCGCAAAAACAGGAAATCTGATGGCGGCTCGTGTTATTGCAAGCGCCGATATTGGAGAGAGTGAACTTGTGACAATGTCCAAAAAAGGACAGGTGATACGGCTTGACCTCAAAGAAGTTCCTTCTTTGGGTAGGCAGACACAAGGAGTGAGAATAATGAAATTGCGTACCGGAGACAGTATAGCGGCACTCGTTTGTCTGTAAAATAAGTTGTATAATATAAATAATGTTCTCAAATCCAAAAAACAATATAATGCGACTTGGACTGAGAGAAGGAATGCACGTTGCTGATTTTGGAACTGGTTCCGGACACTATGCTCTTGCTACATCTCAATTAGTGGGAGATGCAGGGCGTGTTTATGCTATTGATATCCAGCAGGCACTTCTCAAGAAAGTAAAAAATTTGACAGCTTCTGAGCGCATACACAATATAGATACATTATGGGGAGACATTGAACAGCCCGGAGGCACGAAGCTTGAAGATGGATCGGTAGATGCGGTAATTATTGCAAACATTCTTTTTCAGGCTGAAGAGAGGAATAATATAATAGCGGAAGCGCGACGCATATTAAAGCCAAAAGGCAAAGTATTGGTTGTTGACTGGCTTGATTCATTTGCTGGCTTGGGTCCAAAATCGGAAGATATTATCAGAGAAAGCGAGGCAAGGGAAGTGTTTTCCGGAAATGGTTTTGAATTTGTTGAAAGATTTGACGCTGGCGAGCATCATTACGGTTTGATATTTATAAAATCATGAGCAATTTTAGAATTATAATAATAGCGGTATTTGCAATCTTTGCAGTTATTGGCGTTGTTGCCTTTTCTGGTATTGGCGGGGGAGAGGATAATGACATAGGCAAAGTTGAAATATGGGGCACTGCTCCGCAGAAGCTTATGGATGGCCTATTGAGCGACATAAACACAGAGAGTGACAATTTTGTGGGAGTCAGTTATACACAAAAAGATGAAAAAACATACGGAGATGTATTTGTAGAAGCTCTTGCATCCGACAGCGGACCTGATTTGTTTCTGCTCCCACATGACTCAATTGTACAATATCAGAACAAGATTATAGAAATCCCTTACAAGAATTTCTCGGAAAGAGAATTCAAAAATACTTTCATACAAGAAGGCGAATTGTATCTCACAGATAGTGGCGTGTTGGGGTTTCCATTTACTATTGATCCGATGATAATGTACTGGAACAGAGATATTTTTCAAAATACAGGCATAGCAGAACCTCCGCGATACTGGGATGAACTTTTTGTATTGAGTCCAAAGATTACACAGCGTGATTTGGCGTCCAACATTACAAGAAGTTTCGTTGCGCTTGGGGAATTTTCAAATGTAGAAAATGCAAAAGAAATTTTATCCGCTTTTATAATTCAGTCTGGCAATCCTATAATTGCTTCTGTAAACGGAGAGTTAAGATCTATAATTAGAGAGAACTTAGGCTTTACTACATCTCCGACAGAGGCGGCTGTGCGGTTTTATACTGAATTTTCAAATCCCGTAAAATCCGTGTATTCATGGAACAGGGCGCTTCCAAACTCTAAACAGCTTTTTGCTTCGGGAGATTTGGCAATTTATTTCGGATTTGCAAGCGAGCTTCCAGAGATAATCCGCATGAACCCCAATCTTAATTTTGATGTAAGTTCATTGCCTCAGCTCAGGGATTCTGACAGGAGGGTTACATACGGAAAAATGAGCGCATTTGCGGTTCCAAGGGCGTCCAGAAATCCCACAGGTGCGTTTATTGTTGGGCTATTGCTCACAGATATCAATAATATAGCAGTATTTTCTAGTGTAACAGGCCTTCCGCCTGTCCGCCGAGATCTTCTTGCGGGCAGGCCCTCAGATGCATTTGCCTCTGTTTTCTATGATTCTGCCCTTATCTCGAATGCTTGGCTTGAGCCCGATAGTACAGAAGCTGATGACATTTTCCGGAATATGGTTGAGTCAGTAACTTCCGGAAGAGCACGTTTGAGTGAGGCAATTCGTATAGCGGATGAAGAGCTTGATTTGCTTTTGCGTAGTCGGTAGTGTTGCTATAAAAGGATAAATACGTGATAATTTTAGTATGAAAAAGTTTAAAATATTTATTGGACAGTTGTTTCATTATTACTTTTGTTGTCTATAATATGAATAAGATATTCAATAAAAAAATATTAAATATAATTATTTTAACTACAATAATCACCATCTCTTTTTCTGTTGCGATGGGACCAGTTTTTGCTATTGATACACATCCAAGTAGAGGAACTAGTCCCGGGAAACAAACATCAGAGAGTAATCGAAAAAAACTCGACGAAGCAGGGAGGACAAACGGTGGCAGCTCTGAGCAAAAAACGGGAACTGGAATAAAAGATGCTGAGGAATTTAAGTTATATCAGGAGAATAAATCAAAACTAGAGGTTGGTGGTGAATCGGAAACCGAGCTTGAGTTGAGAAAAGATGGTATTAGTACTAGTCGTACTAGTACTGGTCGTAATAAACTTGAAAACCCGTTAAAGTTTGATACAATAAGTGATTTTTTAAATGCAATACTTGGCGTGGTAATATCTATTGCTACACCGATTGTTGTGCTTGCGCTCGTGTACTCTGGTTTTCTTTTTGTAAGCGCGCAG
>CEPX01044217.1_pt1 | contig 25274 bp, 34 predicted proteins | sample 361361 | NCBI WGS metagenome assembly CEPX01 (sample SAMEA2619974, study PRJEB7988) | marine metagenome | biome: marine biome (ENVO:00000447); feature: mesopelagic zone (ENVO:00000213) & marine oxygen minimum zone (ENVO:01000065); material: "saline water (ENVO:00002010), including plankton...
TCTCGGTTTTTAAAGCCTGCAAGCGTGATACAACGACGGTATGTTCCGGATACTTACTTTGGGTTTTCTTATCAGTTACTAAGCATACTCTCTATTAAATACCAACTCAATTTTTATGGCCCCCCATAAGGGAATTGAACCCTTGACTCATGATCGACAATCATGTGTTTTCCCACTAAACTAATGGGGGAAAATACGCCGTTCCATGGTTGACGTATCCTGATTAGCTATGCAGTGTATACGCCACATAGTATATTGATTGGTTTCAAGGCCTGATTACCTCATTACTCCCCTTTGAGCTATTCCACCAAAAGCTACCGCCCTAATCCCAGCGGTTTGTGATGGGGTATTTCATTTACCGAGCAACCCCAAGGTCTGTGCGAGAGGATTCGAACCTCTGTGATCTCGGATCCAAACCGAGTGACTCTAACCAGACTAGCCTACGCACAGATATTTTATAATTCTATCATATCAAACACATCATGCATCGATATTAAATGGTTTAGTTTTTCAAGCACTTCTTTGCTTGTTGGATAGTGTACTTCTATCCTTGTTCTTGAATCTGTGGGGTCAATAATAAAATATCTTATAATATCATCACTAGTATTCATGAACTGATCGGCTGTTAATTGCATATGCGCGTTAACATCCTCCGGTGATATATGTTGTGTACCTATATAGAACACGTGAACTGCTTTATGCATTATTACCTCGTAAAAAACAAACACACCAAACGAACGTAAAACATAATAATGTTTTCAATGTATATACAAGCGCAACAGTTACCGTCCGCGTACCCTATAGCCGTATACTGGCTGTTAACAGGCATTCCCACTCTCTTTTTCACACGCACCGCAGGCCTTATTCTCTGCATTAAATCGATGAGATCCAGCGGCATTTGGTATATATGTTTGGAAGCGACGGAAGGAATTGAACCTATCGTCTTTCGGGTTGCAACCGAATGCATGTGCCACTCTACCACGCCGCCATAAAAGCTAGAAGATGGTGTGTTATTACACCAAAAACTTATTGCTGCAGATTCAATAAACGCTCAACAAATACACGGTTGCCCGATTAACAAAAAGCTGTTTCAAATAGCGCTGCAGCCTTCTTATGGTGCCAAAGATTTATCGGATCTTTTGACGGCTGCTGTTACTCATTATAGGATGGCTACCTCTAAGCCAACCTCCCAACTCCTAGCTACTTTAGGTTGTAAAACAACCTTCAACACCATTATAACTCATCTTGCATAGTATGTCAAGAAAAACTTTCACGGTTTAATATATAGTTATTTAATAAGAAGATAACTAAATATATCTGACTAATTATAGTAACACACTTTTGGAGATATATTATGCCATATAAAAGCTCACACGACGATCCCGATGCAGTCCATGATGACGTAGCTGGTGAAGTTGACGCCCTAACAGAAAAAGTAACACCAACCACCTCAGATTTATTAATTATCGAGGATGCGGCCGATGGAGATTCTAAAAAGAAAATACAAATTGGTAATTTACCGGCTGCCTCTCCGGGTGGTGCTGCTGGTGGTGATTTAGGTGGTACATATCCAAACCCTACCGTAAATGACGGCGCAGATACTACTGCTATTCATAGTGACACGGCTGCTGAAATTGTTTCAATTACAGCTAAGGCCACGCCAGTCGTGGGGGACATGCTTTTAATTGAAGATTCGGCGGATGGTGTGGCCAAAAAAAGCGTCATTGTTGGTAGTTTACCTCTCGCTGGCGATTGTGGCGGTACATTATCTAATGTTACTGTTAATGATGGTGCTGATAGTACGGCAATTCACGATGATGTTGCCAACGAATTCGTTGCTGTAACATTTAAAGCTAGCCCGGTCGTAGGTGATTCTATTCTTATTGAAGATTCAGACGCTGGCAATGTAAAAAAGAGTATTATTGTCGGTAATTTACCGCTCGCTGGGGATTGTGGTGGTACACTGTCTAACGTTACGGTAAATGATGGTGCAGACGCCACTGCTATTCATGATGATACTGCAAATGAATTCGTTGCAGTTACGGCTAAAAACGTACCAGTAGCAGGTGATACAATTCTTATTGAAGATTCGGCAGCGGGTAATGTTAAAAAAAGCATGGTGTTGGGAAGTTTACCCACAAACACCACTTATGCTTCTATGTCAATGACGACCCCTGCAGAAACAACCATAGTAACAGTAAGTACCGGTGGGCCAACGGGAGATAATTATGTTAAGGCTGCAGGTACAACCACACAGGGAGCCTTATCTGGTAGTTTTGACCATTCGGATAACCGGTTAAAATATACCGGCACGCGGCCTAGCACATTTATAGTTAATGTTACAACATCTACCACTAGTGCGGGCGCAGATAAAGAACTTGGATATAAAATTGCTGTTAACGGCACGCCGAATGACGAGTCTTATTCTGTAAGAAAACAAGTGGTAGCTGCAGATCTCGGATCGGGGGCCTTACAATGTTTGGTATCTTTGACTACTAATGATTATGTAGAGTTGTTTGTGGCTAATGAAACAGATGACACCAATTTAACCATCGAAGCTATGAACTTCATTATTCAATCAATAACATAGTTGACGCCCTTTATAACTCGTAAAACCTCATTCTTCGGTTTCGATGGGGCGCGACTTTTATAGCCGAATAAGTAGCTGTTTCCAAAGTATTTTTTTTCACACGCAACCGTTGTCTTATATCTCTCGTCATTCCCTTTATATCAGGTTCGTTAGAGCAACGGTCATCAACTATGTTTGGTAGCCCCTCGCGGAATCGAACCGCGCTGGATCTTGTATGTAACACAAGTGCCTCCCCAATCGGCCAAAGGGCTAAATTTAAATGTTTGGTACTCGCAATAGGATTTGAGTCTATATCGCCGGAACCACAATCCGGTGCTCTACATTTGAGCTATACGAGCATAAGCACCCCCGGCAGGATTCGAACCTGCATAGAACGGCTTAGAAGACCGCTGCCTCATCCATTAGACTACGGGGGCAAAATTAACAGTTATTCTGGCTCTATAAACGCTTGGATTTCAAAGTCCATTTCCATGCGCGACTAATAACTATACTAGCTTTTCTTTTTCACACGCGGCCATTTTCTTATATTGGTTTTTTATTGTTCAACCCCATGGCCATTTATAACTTTCCTAACTGTTAATTGGCGCTCCGGGCTGGAATCGAACCAGCTACGCTAGGTACTTCACACCTACGCTCTACCATTTGAGCTACCGAAGCGTTTTTGGCAGAGGGTATGGGATTCGAACCCATGGGGCGTTTCCACCGACTCGGTTTAGCAAACCGGCACCTTTCCACTCGGTCAACCCTCTATGTAAGTAGCACGGGTGGGATTCGAACCCACACGCCCTTTCGGACACCGGAACTTGAACCCGGCGCGGCTTCCATTACGCCACCATGCCATATTTTAGTAGGAGTACCGAGATTCGAACTCGGACGCCCTTTCGGACATTAGGTTCTAAGCCTAACGCGGCTTCCATTACGCCATACTCCCATTGTTTTTTATATATTTCCAATAACCAAAGTCTTTAGCTGTTTTACGTCTATGACAATTTGCACATCGAACATCACACTTTTTAATTTCCTTTAAAAGAATGTTCGGTGTTGTACTGTGCATCATGACAGAAATATTACCGATCTTTTTTTCACGATGATCAAACTCTAAAACCACCGGATCTGTTTCCCCACAATCTAGACAAGGATTCGCTAGTAAATGTTCCCATATTATTTCTTTATTCTTTATCTGGTATTTTATTTTACTCTTTTTTCCCTTTGCTAAATAATAGGCTTTGTTTTTTGTATAATGCATTTTGGCATAAATTCTCTGGCATTCTAAACATGTTTTTGCTCGCTTGTTTTTCTTTTTATGCTTAAAAGGAAAGTCTTTTAGTTCTTTCTCAATAATGCACTTAACACAAGTTTGTTTTTCCATAATTATAAATAGGTTTCACGATTAGAAACTGACTATTTTTTTCTAAGCACATGTGCCTCTGCCGTTGGGCTACGCTGGCAATTCAATATTCTCCTTTTCGAACTCAACCGTAATTACCGGATTGAGCGGTTTGCGGCCATATGCTAGTGTACAATTTGCCGCATTAATATGTAGCGTACTGCCTTCTTTTTGTTGGCCATGACATTCATGAATATGACCGAACACATGCAGTTTGGGTTTAATTCGTTGAATGTTTTTTAGTAACCACAGACAACCGACGTGCTCGCCCTCTCGTTCCGTTTTGTCCAAAATTCCCACGGCAGGACCGTGAGTCATCACAATGTCTGCGTCATCTGGAATTTGACTCCAAATCGACCGGAGTTTTTTAGGATATGCGTTAAATGCCCAATTATGAAACCAAGGCGTCCAAGGCGATCCCCAAATTTTAATTCCTTCAATTTCTACACTAGAATTTTCTAGATAGATAATATCCGGATATGATTTAAGTAGTGCGCGGGCAACTTCGGGATCCTTTTCAAACAAAAAATCATGATTCCCTGCAATAAAAACCTTATATTTAGCGGGCTGTACTTCAAACCAATCTAGAAAAGCTCTAACTTCGTTAAGTTTTCCTCGATATGAAATATCTCCAGCACACAACAGCATATCACATTCTTCAATTTCAAGCCGGTTCATATATGTGTGGACATCACTGATACATACAATCTTCATACTACCATTATACCAAACCTGACGTAAAAGTCAAGTTCTTTTCATTTTAACCCTTTACACAAACAATTTGCTTAAGTGTAAATTTAACATCAACCAAATCTTTTTGTGCTGCCATAACTTTTTCAATGTCTTTATAAGCCATTGGTGTTTCATCGATTACATCTTCATCTTTTCGACATTCGACACCTTCTGTAGCTGCAATGTGGTCATCTAGCGTAAAAGTATCTTTTGCTCTAGTTCTAGACATACAACGTCCAGCACCGTGAGAACAAGAATTAAAAGATTCTGGTAATCCTTTGCCCTCGACAATATAAGATTTTGCACCCATGGAACCGGGAATAATTCCCATTCTTCCGGCTGCGGCGTTAACAGCACCTTTTCGTGTTACCCACACATTTTCGCCATAATGGTTTTCGCGAGTAACATAGTTATGATGACAATTGACAGCAATTTCTGGCTTTCTGTTGTTTTTAAACAACATCATATTCAAAGAATCTTTCATTGCCTTAAGTGTATTTTCCATCATGATCTGACGGTTAATTCTGGCAAAATCTTGAGCCCATTCAACAGCTTCTACATAATCATCAAAATGATCTGTGCCCTCTACCAAATAAGACAAATCAACATGAGGCACATTAACAAAATGCTTTTTCATATCTTTTTTGGCTCTCTTAATAAATTCTTGGCCAATTCTATTGCCGACGCCTCTAGAACCTGAGTGTAACATAACCCAAACGTCATCATTTTGATCTAAACACACTTCAACGAAATGATTACCCCCGCCTAGTGTTCCTAGGTGTTTAAGGTGATTACTTTTTCTAATGTGTTTATTCTTGTCACATATGTCGTTAAAACGACTGTCTAGACTAGAAACCCACAGATTTCCAACGCGCTTTGGAATATCACCCCAAGCACCTTTATCACGGTTCCCACCGTTATGCGTACGACCGTGAGGTACTGCTTTTTCAATCGCTAAACGTAATTGTTTAAGATTATCTGGTAAATCATTGGCTGTTAAATCTGTTTTAACCGCAACCATGCCGCAGCCCAAGTCAACACCAACTGCTGCTGGAATAATTGCGCCTTTTGTTGGAATTACCGAACCAATACAAGCTCCGCGTCCCAAATGCGCGTCTGGCATAACAGACACCCACTTATATATAAATGGCATTTTGGCCAGGTTATATAACTGACGCATTGCTTCTGGTTCAAATTCTACACCGTTATTCCAAAGTTTAAGTGGAACGCCTGATGCTAGCTTAATTACGTTATAATTTTGTTCGTTATTCATTTTAATATATCTCTACTTTAAAATAACCTTCTTGATTTTCTGATAATTCTTGTTCTAATTTGTGCATATATGTATATGTATCACTATCAACAAGAAACTCTTGCTTTACCATTTCCTCACCCGCGCGGGTGATCCATACTAAACAATCTATATCATTTGGGTCAAATATAAAAGTTTTAAAGTGTTGTTTGTACATAAACTCAATTAATTTATTCATTTTCTTTGCTCTTAACCATTAATTCTACAACATCCCAAATTGATTCATGCAATTCTGATAATGTATTGGCCCATGTATGATATCGGCCAGAAACCATAGATTCAGCCATCCAGCATTTCCCTTCGTCATCATACCAAATTGCCCATTGCATATGACAGCCATCAAAACTATAACTAATTGTATCTAATTCTTCTAGTATGATTTTACTCATTTTCATCTATCAACTTTTTTACATATGGGGCAACATCAAATACGTCGTCCACCCGGCTTTTCAAATTTTTTAACTCATCATAAGTTAATGGAATTCTGAGGATACAGTCTTTTTCTTCCATTTTGTATCTCTTCAAATGTTCTTTCTCAAGAATGATTCTTAAGGTGCGCCGTATATCTGATTGTGAAATATGTTCTTCTTCAGATAGCTCTATATTATAAAGGTCGCCTAGTATTCTAAGAAATGTGTTTTTGTCTTCTCTATTCATCTTTTAATTCTTGTGCCAACGCTCTAATCATATTAATTAAAAATGCTGTCTCTTCAATATGATGTTCTTCTAAATCATCTAATATTCGCTCATAATCTTGATATCCGATATAATCATGAATATTCCATCTACCGACCTTAATCCACGAATAGTCGTTTATATCCAAAATTTGGTCAAGCAGTTTTTCTGTTATCTTCATTGTTTCAATTAAAACTTGTTTCTGGTAAAAAATTGGCCCGCAATTTTTGCGGCCTATTGCCGATTTCATTTTTCGTAAGGTGTGTACGACGGGGCTCGAACCCGTTTTCGTTAGTTTCACAATCTAACCGCTCACCCGTTTGCGTTCGTACACCATAAAAGGAGGGTAGAGGAATCGAACCCCCAACCGTTAGATCGCCTTCGGGTTCAAACCGAATTACAGCCCATGCCGTAGTACCCTCCGTGTTCTTAAAACAGATTAAAAAATCGTTTAAATAGTTGTTTAATATAAAACCAAATCCCGGTTTTCTTTTTGCGTTTCTTTTCTCGTTTTTCCCACTTAGCAAACAATTGTTTAAGCTCTTTGGTTTGTTTGTCATCTAATTCTAGCGCGCGCGTCAATTAATTGTTCCTTAAGCTCTTCCAAACTCAGCCTTCTTTTGTACGGCATTTTAATAGCCTCCTATAAATATATAGGTGGCACCCCACCAAGGAATCAAACCTTGCTGGTCGGGTTTGGAGGCCGACGTGCTCTCAGAGCGTGGGATACAATCCCCGCTTTTAACAATAATCTTTTAATGATATTGCCCCTGTGCGGGGCACAGGTATGGGTTAACCTACTGACGAAAGCCAGAAGGAACGGAAACTGTTAAAATGTAAATGTCTAAGTGTCATAATGTGTGTCTCCATGTTCTATAACTAGTTAGTTATTTGGAATAAATCTAATATTAATTTGTGCTTCTTCAAGCATCGCTCTAGATGTTTTAAAATTCCATCTTTCATATTCCCAATCTGGTTCTGTACAGACAATTTCTGAGATACCTGATTGGATTAGTGCTCTCGCACAATCTACACAAGGAAACCACTGTAAATAAGCTGTCGTGCCTTCTAGCGGTACACCTGTGCGTGCGGCGTTGTATATTGCATTTCTCTCGGCGTGTTCTGTCCAAGCATATTTAGCCGGTCTTTCATGCCGTTCTTCTTGGTCTTTTATTCCTCTCGGAAAACCGTTATATCCGGTGGCTCTAATTTCTTTATTGGGTCCAACCAAAATACAACCGACCTTTGTGCTTCGGTCTTCGCTCCAGCTAGCTATGTGTTTTGCTAGCTCTAGAAATCGTTTGTCCCATTTAGTCATTGTTGGTTTGTCTTTTTGTGTTATTTTGCATCGATCTTTGGGAAATTTTCCCTTATATGACCCACCTCGTTCACATATGGTACCATAAAAGTATTTATCGTCTTCACGATCTACATGCATATTGGTTCCAAACCAATAGTCTTCATAATCCAGCACTAGTTTAACTTGTTTGCTCATATTTCTTTAAACCAAACCAACGTTTTTCCATTTCTTCTAGAACCTTTTTGCTAGTTTTTAAAACGACAGCATCAATTCCACATTTAGGACAAAGCGCTGTTTGATTATGATCTACCCACTCCGTAATTTCATTATAATCAAATGTATTTAAACAGCAAAAACAACTCACCCGGAAATTTTCTTCTAACAAATCACGATGATTTGAAGACTGTTTATGTAGTGCTTTTAATTCTTTTTCTGTCATCAAATATCGGTTCGCTGTCGATGATATCGATATTCATCATCATTAATTTCACTGTTCTTTCTGGTTGACCAAACTTCTATTACTTGCCAGCCGTTGGTCCATTTGCCGTTGTCTTTTAGCTTAAGGTATTTGTTTTTAACTGCGAACTTTTTAGGGATCCAGCTATATGATATAACATTTCCTCTTTGAAGTTTACATTGTGTATATAATTCAATTTTCATTTTGAAGCAGTTGTAAATATAAGGAGAAATAGTGGGCCTAGTGTAAGCATCATCCAAAATAAAAATGGAATAATCACTTTGCCACCATCAGCAATGTTTTCTTTTATTTCTGACCAATAATTCATTCTAATATTACTTCCGTATCTGTCTTTTCAAACTCTGTTTGTTCAACCACTGGTACACCACTTGTTTTCCAACCTTGGGCCGTTGCATATGCAAACCAACATCAGAATTGGTTTATTACTCCACCTTGCTCGGCCACATGTCTTACAAATAATGATTCTTGTTTCTGTATCTATCATTTTGGTAGGGCTCCCGGGATTCGAACCCGAAATTCAACCATATCAGAGTTGCGTGATAACCGGGTTTCACTAAAGCCCTGTATTTTAAACCACGAAGGTCTTGTGTTTTTGATATTCCAAATTTCTTCTAGAATTGTGTGTGGACTTGTTCGGCCTCTTGCTAATCTCACACACACGCTGATAATTTCGTTATCAGTTTTGCCTCTATGAATTAATATATGAAGCACCGTACGGTTTAGCCATGGACGGCATAAGATTTGAAATGTGCTTCGCATAATAATACATAGTGTTCATAAAAAGGAACGCCTGAGACTATAGCGCTTGTGGCCACACCTTTTGTCACCGTACCCTCACGCTCCCACGCTTGGTTGATGCTTTGTCCACCCAATCTCTCGGGTAATGCAGCCTAACCGCCTTTTTTAGAGAGTAGCTTATCTCTCGTCACTCTACCTTTCTCAGCGTTCCGAATCTGTCCTGAACTGGCCGGAACAGGGTCTTCATCTTTCCACTAACTGCTTACAGCCTTGGGGGCCTCCGCAGCCCACCTTCCTTACGGGGTGGGATTAGGTCATTTTCCAGTAGAATCGGCAAGGTCTTTCCTTTATCTTAATGATAACATATCGTTAGTCACTGCAGTACGTGCCTTGCCAGTCGCTTCGAAACCTTTTGAGTTTCAAAATACTACACATACCGTGGTATTCATCCTTGACGAGACTTTACCCTGCCTTCTAGTTAAATGGGTATTCCACCACATTTCCCTATTGTCATGCATACTGCGTTTAGGCTGTCAAGCTCTTTCACTAGTACGCTACTGCTTAGAATTCCTTCTCTCGTTAGTTGGATTGTATCCCCTTGTGTGTCCCCACGCTCGGCAGCTTCTCATCGTTGACCAAAAGCTTACCTCCTGCCGGAAGCGAATACCTAACTCCAGAAATAGATCCACTATTAATGAATCGCCCGTGGCTCGGGCTATCCGCAGCTTGTATAGATGGCCGCACCGAAGTGCAGGCGAGCTTAGTAACGTCCACTCGCTTCCATAAAGTTGCCTCTATGTTTCCTTTTAAACGACGCCATACCGCCGTTTTATTCAATTTTAAAAGATCGTGTTAGGTTTCTTCCCTAACCTGCCTAACCATTATACCAAATCTGGTGAGAATGTCAAGCACTTTTTTCTATGTTTGTGTTTTTTATTTGTAGATAGTAACTAGTTATTTGATTCGTAAAACGTAATGTTATGGTTGGGTTACACTATTAATTCCGCGTGGGCGACCAACCAAAATCTTTAATTCGGCATTACCAGCAATTTCTCGGACGTACCAGCCATCATAACCCGGGTATTTCCCGTCAGGATGTGCCCCGAGCCATTTAACTTTTTTACCTAGTACATTTTCAACATCCTTATGCGAAGCCGTGTATGGTACATTATGTCGTGTGATCATAATATGAGCAATTGCTTTTGATAACTCGCCATAGTAGCCATCTTCTTTTAGAAGGTCGGCGGTCCTTTTAATATAAGCATTAATGGCTGGTCTAGAACCATCATGGCCTGCTGCTACAAATTTTGAGCCCAAACCCTTACTAGTTGCAACTCGCAGCGCATCCGGTTCTGGATCACCATCTAATTCAATTGCTGACCAGCCATCATATTTACTTGGCAGATCACTTGGTTTCCGAAGTTTTGTATGCCCGCCAATTTTAGAGTATGCTGTTGCAATCAAATCATATAATTCAGAGGCAATTGTAATTTGTCCACCAGCCGCTTGGGCTGCTGTGCGAATATCTTCAACCGGTACATCATACCATTGACCAATATTAGCATTATAGTCGTCCCACTTTTTAGCACGAAGCTCGTTTATAAATTTAGTCCACGATGCTAATGAGAATTTCATAGTATAATCTTACTGTTAAGCACCTTAACTACTGTACGCGCCAATCTAGACAAGCTCTGATACGTACACATTGTTTCTTTGAAAACCAACGGTCTATCATTAACCCTTGTCATAAATTCACCTTCTGCACCGAACACCGGTCGACCAACATCTACCGAAAGACCATAGCCTGGGAAATCATTATTATTAGTACCCAATAAATAAGCATTTTCGTCTACCGGCACCAAAAGCACACTGTCTTGACAAAAATATTCTCCAAGACGTTCAAGCTCTTGCATAAACGTCTGTGAGTTTTCTAGATTTACTACAAAAAATGAATTTTCTGCAACTTCTACTGCTTGCGGTGTTTCAAAATGTTCGATATAGTTACCGGATACGGCTGTGACACCATAACCTCTACCAAGTAGTGCTGCTTTTAAATCTCTTGTTCTTAAACGATTTTTATGTTGCGGCGAGCTAGCTTCCATACAATTAGTTTGTTCTTGAGGGTTATCTCTCTCGGCACTGATAAACGCTGCATCATATTTCTCCATATGACGCCACACTCTAGACAAGCTAGACATTTCATTAAGATAATTATCCCAATTGTTGGATGCTGTTTTTAATGTGTCGCTCATACAGTAATTATACTGTAACGACACAAAAAAGTTAAATTATTTACTTTGTTTCTGTTTCTTGTAACCGCTCATTCCACGTCAACACTGTGTTTTTAACGTATTCCCAATCTAGAATCATTTCGCCTGCGGGTGTACCAATTAAAACCCTGAGTTTCCCTGTGTCTTCTTCAAATATTAAAGCCATGGTTGCATTGTGAGGCCTTAGATCTTCCAAACCCTTCGCCATATCTTTTTCCAGATATTGATCGCTCAATTTCTCAATATCTTCCAGAGTTAAATCAGACACTGTGTACAATCCTTTTAGAAGCTTGTTCTATACTTGTCCAGTCGGTAGCAATAATACCATCTTCGACCATCAATTTTCTTAATTCTGTTTTATTTAATTCAAACTCTGCATTGTCGAGCACATAATCAATTTTTTCTTTTGTCAGAAGAGACATATTGGGTGCATGCAATTGCATCAATTTATAATTACTGGTGATTAAATCTTGTTTTTCTTTAATGCCTTCATACAGCTTATATGTTCTTTCGTCATTATCAATGATTTCTAAAAGATCATTAAGAGTTGCTTTCTTTTCTTCTCGCAAAAGCGGGAAACGTTTAGCAATGGTTTTAAGGCCTGCGCCTTGAATACCGGGCAAATTATCTGATTTATCCCCGGCAATAGCTCTTGCTAATGCAAAGTTGTTTGGGTGAATATCAAACTTGTTTACGATATCATGTTTGTTTAAAACTTCGTGTTGTGTTGGTCTTAAGACAACAGTTTTATTATCTAGAAGTTGATAAAAATCCTTATCACTGGATACTATAACCTTAATATCATCCGTGAGTTTCTTTTTAAGATAAGCAATTACATCATCGGCTTCGACGCCTTCGAACATAAACTGAATAAATGGATAACAATTAAGATATTCTACCAGTCTGGTTTGTTGCCATACTTTGTTGGTATAATCTTGTTCCTCTGTTAAAACCTTAACGGCACGATTGAGGCGAATTGGTTTCCGCCCGTCTTTATAGTTTTTGTTTTGTGCTTTTCTTCGGGCTGACCCGCCCGGGCCATCCCAACATATAATTACTTGGTCTGGATTGGTTTCTCTAATAAGCTTTTGCACAATTTTGAGAAACCCATAACACCCGCCGATGGGTTCTCCACCGGGCGTCAATGTTGGGTTAACGATGTATGATCTAAAGAACTGGTTTAGGGCATCAATTAATAATATTCGTTTCATTTAAAAATTCTCTCTTCATTATACATAATCTTGAATTGCATACAATATTTGGTGGGTGTTCATCAGAGCGAAAAACATCATCATCAATTGTATTATCGACGCGTTCGATCCGATCTTTGTATAACCATTTAATACGGTACTTCCAATGACTTCTGTTTCCACGGCGAACAATTCTGTTTCCTAGGACTATACCCCATATTTCACGACGAAGACCGTATATTTCTTTTTTAAAAGGATTATATCTTGCAACCAAACAAACAATCTGTCCGCGCGTAGGTGCCATCAATCTGTCCACACAATCTTATCAACATCTTTAAGATTAATTAATGTTCCATTGTTTACACGTAGTTTGCCACCTCGTATGGGGGCTAAATCATATGTAATCCAGCCGGTATCACCGCCATCATGTATGTTTATTATAACGCTTAAATAAATAGCTGCTAATCTTCTACTAAACTTTCCACGAATCTCGCAGGCTCCATATGAAAACACTAAATCACCTATTTTATGTCGCGTAATCATCAATTTTAATCAAAAAGAAACCTCTCCAAACCCTTTCCATCGATAACCTCTTTGTATGGTAATACCACGCCGGTTCTATGATCTTTCACGGTTCCGCGTGGTTCATGATACGTTCTTATTTTTTCGGCCCAACCATTATTTAGTTTGCGTTCATCATCAATTTCTTGAGAACGATAATGCTCAACAATTTTGTGAACCAAGCGTCTGAAGGCTGTTTTTTTATTTTGAAGCTGACTTTTATGTTCTGAACATTCAGAAATTAATCCAGTTTTTTTGTCTTTGATTCTACAAGCTGTATCTGTTTTATTAGCATGTTGGCCACCGGGATTTTTAGCTCTATAAAAAGTAACAACAAAATCTTTTTTATCGCGATGTATAAATGGTAATAATTTTTTAGGTACCGTTATCTTCATTGTTTGTGTATTCCTTTAAATATTCAATTGCTGAAGTTAGGTTACTAACGTTATCTTTAAAATGGCCTAATCCAGTGTTGCATCTGCTACATAATAAGCCTCTTACTTCGCCGGAATCGTGACAATGATCTACAACTAATTTAAACACGGTGTTTTTATTTGCGCGGGTTTCCGGATTTTTACAGATTGCACAAAGATAATTTTGTTGTTCATGTAATTTTTGATAATCCTCCCACGTTAGTCCGTATTTTTTTATGTGATATTTTCGATTAGTAATTCTCTGTTTTGGCAAAGATTCCATATATTTTTCATATGAATAATTCGCTTTTCTTTTATTTTCTTGGCATTGTTTACACGTTGAACGATAAGTAGTTTTACCGGAACGAATATAAAAATTGTCTAGACTTTTATATTCGTTACATTGTCCACACATTTTTTTGTCATTTTGATATCTTTGTTCCTGTTGATAAAGATTCCAACACTTATTGCTACAAAATGGTTTGTTGTGGCTTCTGCGTTTCGCTCTTAGCTTTTCTTTCCCGCATCGTAAACAGTTTATCTTTTCAGCTAGGCGGCGGGATTTACCTTCTTGTACATATAATTTTTCTTTCATATAATAATTAGGCACTGGTGGACAAAATGACCACCCATTCCATTATTACTTGTTGTTTTTCTTCTTGGCAAGACGGCGCTTACGGCGTTTCATACTTCCTAGCTTTCGGCGTCTTCGTGATTTACTGTGTTTGTTTTTGTGGCTCATAATATTTGATTCCTTCTCCTAATTGTTGTTCTGAATATTCTAATATGCGTTTCCAACGATAATCATAAAGCAAATATGTTTTTTTATTAACACCAACTACTAAACCTAATTTAGAATTGTGCTTATTTGTAAGAAGATCTCCAACTCTAAAGCGTTTCACTGACAAATCCATCATTGGTTGAATATATGACCTTTTTAATGCCGCAGTGTTTCATGGCAGCAGCACACATGTTACAGGGCCGACTCATAAGAGTCTCCCCTTGATTGTTTATTCTTACAACATAGACTGTCGCGCCTTCTGTCTTGGTTCTATCAATATTTAGGATCGAGCCTAGCTCGGCATGGACGGTCGCCATACCTTCATCGCGTTTGCGGAATCGGGCAGCAAAGCGGCTATAACCATACTTATTACAAGACGCGTTAACTACGGCATTGCCATTAACAAGAACCGCTCCGTGTCTAAAACTTGGGTATGTGCTTTCGCGGGCTGTTGCCTTCGCAATCTCTATATAACGTTGCTTCTGTGTAGAAAGTTCCATACTCTTCATACTATAAGTATCTCATATATGGAAATGTTTGTCAAGGAAAAAATGGATGTAGCCATTGCAACTGAATAACATAAATTTTATGATTTAAATAATGATATACATTAGCAGTATCTTTATGGTCATCATGAACTAAACTTAAAAACACACACCGGGTATACCCGACCTGCCGACTTTGGTATGTTGTTTAGTGGGCTTATAATACGGCAGAGTTGACCGAGTTTAAACATATGGTACCAACCATTCATTAGGCCAGAAATATTTTGTATTAACTCCAAACATATATAACCATACATAATTATCATAATGTTGACCGACATAAACACCTATGGGCCGAGTGAAATTTTCGTCCATTTCATCCGGATTATAAACATAATAGAGTTTACCCAACAGTAACATATGAAACAAACCATGTACAAGGAATATATTCTATTTTCTTGGAGAGAAACGAATATACTTTATATCTACGTACTTTACGGTGGTGTATTTTAGGTTCAAGATCTAAATATATATATACATTGGCCCGAGCGAAGATCGACGGACGGGCGTTCTGCGACGCGGGCGCGTTAGGGTTTAAAAGAATTAATTGCCCACGTTTAAACTTATTTGGAGTGTTTGTCTGCGATGCAGCTTGCTGCGAATGCATCTGGTTTGATTCTGTAGTCAAAACCCATCCCTATTGCTTGGCCGGTTAATGAATCTGCTAACGGAGAAGTACCCTCGCCAGCGTGCTTGGGACTAATATCCATGTGTAATTCAATACTAGCATCTGGTACATCTTCAACTAAACGACACGCCAATACAATTGATTTTTGTACTTCTGTCGTAATACGATACATCATACTAGTAAAACTACGCGGGTCAACATTTTCTTTACAGTAAAAATATTTACCGCCCTTTTTTTCTTCCGGGTTGTGTAAAGCAATTACTGTAGAAAATGTACACTTTTTCCGCTTTCGAATAAAAGAATCAGTACCGATATGTACTGTCCCGCCAGCTTCAGCATGTTCACGGACGACCGCAAGAATATCATCGTAGTTTATCTTTTCTCCAGCGCCGGTGTGCCAATTCATCATGGGTTCCATTATAAGTATTATTCTCCGTATGCCAAACGCTCAGTTAAGAACATTTCGAAAGCCTCTTTTATTTGAGAATCATTAGTAATTAACCATTCTGAATGCATTTGAGCGCTGAACCATGCCCAAATTTCTGCTGCGTCGTCTTCTGTGATATCAATTTCATAATTGTCTTCGACATATTCTTGGATATATTGACAATCCATCCGATAATCTTGTACCATTTTTAAATCATGATACTCGTATAAATCTAAGGCTAATTCAACCCGTTCTTGTGTGTAACTCATTCTTCCTTTTCTTTTTGGTCATAGAAGTCTGCCGCGTTTGCTTCCCGTTTGTGGAATTTTAGCACAACTTCTTCGTCCATTAGCTCAAGCACCCGAATTTTAAAATCTTCATCTTTTAACATATCTACAAAGTCTGCTTTACGAAACTTTTTTGATTCTCTGCCATCTTCCCAATGAAGTGTGTTCCATGCGCCGACCGTAATATGATCTGATGTTGAGATCGCTTCTAGCCACGACTCTTCATCCATAATTCCTACCTCGTCCCCCCAAAGAATTTGGAAGAAACAACGCCGGTACTGTGAACCAAATCGTGATTTTTCTAGTCTCGCCTTTACTGTCGATCCAACTCTAAAACCCTTATCATCTTCAACGAAACTGGCTTTTGCGGTTCGTCCGGTTAACCAGATCCTCAGAGAATATGCATAGTTTAAAGCCTTACCACCGGGTGTATTATATAATTCACTATCGGAGGCATATTTTGCATTTCTTACGCCGATGTTTGTTTTAAGTTGGTTCAATACTAAAAATGTTGCTTCCGCGTTAGCAATAGGTAATAAAAGTTTTTGTAAACCCTTTGCTAATACGCGTGGTTTTACTGCTACTGTAGAATTAGGATCATAATCACCTTCTAAATCTGAAATAGCTGGTGTAAAAGCTAATGAATCTAGAATAAATAGAACGCGGCCTTCGTGTTCACCAATTACTGTCTCAATTGTTTCTAATACAAACTCTACAGAACGAGCCTGAACATACAACAACTTCGAAAGATCACAACCAGCTTTGACCAAAAACTCGGGGTCAATAGCGGATTCTGAATCAAAGTAAATAACAAAGATATCTTTCTTTTGTGCCTCGGCTGCAATCTGCGCGGCCATGTATGATTTACCTGTACTTTGCAGGCCTGCTAATTCTGAAATTCTACCAATTGGTATGCCTGCAATTCTGCCCCGGCAAATAATCGAGTCTAGCCAGCGCGAGCCTGTCGGAATCCAATCCACAACCTCTGTTGGGTTTTCTTGTGTTAAATCGTGAGCTACCTTTACACCAGCCACAGTGTTAACTAAATCTTTCATCGCGGATAGATCTAACTTACCTAATTTATTCTTTTTCTTTGCCAATCTATTATCTCCAAATTTCTCTTTTATATAGGAAAGCCCGCATAATCAGAAAGACTGTGCGGGCTAACCAGATGGCTTACTCGGCTAGTTGATCTAGCTTCGCGGTGAGAACATCCTCCGCACTCTTACCGTATTGCACGGTTTCAGAAGAGTTGTTTTCTGCAGCAACGTCGCTACCCTCTAGAAATGATTCTAGAATGACACGAACCTCGTCAGCAGACTTCTTCTGATGAATGCTATTAAGATCTGGATATGCATCCAGAACAGCACTCGCCTTAGACATATCGTCCAGCATCGGTGACGATTTACGACGGGGCGTAATCGTTGTCGATGGGAAACGCATGCCCGGGGCCTTCCCATACTTGATTGTCAGGTCAGTACCGGTTTCCGCGTCTGACAAATCGCCATAATCTTTGTTGAGGAAAAGCTCAATCATATTTTCATATGCCGTCTTTCCAAAGCTCCAAATCTTGGGACTCTCAGTCGATTCTCCACGCACCAACACTGCAGTGTATAGGCGTTGCCGTGGGAAAAGCTGCTTGGCTAGCTTCGTGCTATCCTCATCACCCTCATTATAAAGGGAGTTGGCAAAATTGCACACGGGGCAATCCTCACCAAAATTACGCTTCGGGCATAAGAACCCGGGCGTGTTACCTACATTATAATGAAGGAAAAAATCAACAAAAGGATCCTCGCCGGGTGGGGGAAGGATACGAATATCTGTTTCTCCATCCTTGGGCTTCCAAAAATTGGAACCTCCCTTTGAGTTAAGCGCCTCGTAGCGAGCGCGAATTTTATCCATATTAACTGCCATTTTATTTCTCCTTAAAGTTAAAGTCTAGACGACAAATCTCTCATCTAGCTATGTTCAGTATATCACTTGGTTAGGACTTTTTTAAGCCCGGTGTTGTTCTTTTGTATCGCTGTTGCAAAGGCTAGGCAATACGCATGTATGTCATCATATTGAGTCGAATATACCCGATAACTAACGTCTTTATAAGCTTGCGCTTGTTCTTTTATTTGTCTCATCAACGACATATCATTCTCTATTTTCGTTTCGGGTATACCATAGTATACCACGTGTTGACGCACGTTGTCAAGGTTAAAAAATAAATGGATATTATTATTTTCTAGTTGGGAAACACCAATGGTTGCAATGTTTGCCGTGTCTGGGCGGTCGATATTCAATTCTAAGAGTGGTTTGGAATGAGAAAAAACATTTACCATATGAATTGTGTTCACAATCATATCATTCATTTTGCTTCTGTATTCTTTCAATACCACTTCCCCCATTATATCACATAGGACAGAATTGTCAACCAAAAAAAGCGTTTTGAACACAGAAGATCTGGCATATTCTTGAAACACATTATACAGTACATTTTCTTGTAGTTTTCTTGTGCCGTGTAATTCGTGAAGCTCCGGTTTGATATACAAAACACTTATTTGTTTTTTGCCATCATGCAGTTGTTGTAATATTTTTAGAGAAGCGCCCGAAATAGCGCCAGCACTGGTCACAAACAATATATCGTCTGTTGTTTTCTTTACTAAGCCAATCAGTTTCTTTGTTTTTTCTTCATATAATTCAGCAGTCCGACGCTTTGTAATTTTATAGTCTGGTGTGCCTTCTGAATCTATAGTAATACATGTATACTGTGGGTAGTCTCTGAATTTTTCTACTATCGCACAGCCTGCTTGACCTAAACCTATTACGGTATCAATCATAGTATTAATTTCTCCATATTACCATAGTCCTTACCCATACCCACTGTTGTAGGAATTGAACCAATTCTGGTTGCCTCAATTATCTTTTTTATTTCTGCCATATGTTCTCTATCTTCTTTTGATAGATCAATTACAACTGCGTCGTGCATCATCATTGTAATAAATGATTTTTTATCCTTTAAAAAGTTACGTAAATCACAAGCCTGTTCTAATACAATATCTGATGCTGTTGATTGCACGGTATAATTTAGAGCATGGTGTTGATCAACGCCCTTGATTTCTCTTTCGAATATTGTTTCTACTTTTTCGCCATCCCAATAATATTGGGTTAGTTTTTCTCGATCGAAGATGCTATCAAGTACGTCGTGTGATTTGTCTGGTGAATAAAACCACGGCAACACGATCTTTTTTACCTCACCTCTATCATCAATGTTCATTTGTTGTCCAAGCCAGTTATACATATCTCCATCAGGGGCTTGCTGTCCCAACAATGCTAAGAAAACCCTAAGCTCGGCGGCGTTGTAATCCAATTCTAAGAACACATCGTTAGTTGGCTCTAAGATAGAACGAGCCCGCCGATCAAAAGTTAACGCTGGGAAGGAAGTTGAATTAGTGCTCAACCGACCGGTTTTAACTGTCCATGGATTATAATCAATATAGTTTTCTGTCTTTTGTACTTTTTTGATAAAAGGTTTAGTCTGCGGATTAAACTTCATTTCATTAATCTTCGAGGTCGAAAGATTTAATGGCTGGTACCTAATATCTGTAATTAATTTCTGTACATTTAATAGGAATTCATAGTTTTTTGGCCGCTCATAATTCGAAAATACGTGTGTACAGATTTGTTCTTTGATTTCACAGTACTCTACCAGAAATGCGGATGGCACCATCATATAGAAGCAATGTTCACGAAGGTCCACGCGCGCCTCCAAGCACGCTCGCGCGAAAGAACGTAATTTGGTATGGACTAATTCCCACTTTTGCTGGAGGGCTTTTGGGCAGATTTCTTTTAATTTTTTTCCACCTACATAAAGTTGTGCATATTCAATATCGTCACGTTCTGATAAGAATTGTGCGTAATCCCACGTGTGGGTAAACTTGTGCATCTTTTTGGGGAATTTGTCAAAGAAGAGTGCTCCATTAACATATAAACCTACACAACCGTTTTTGTTATCTAATGTTTGAAAGTACACTATAGGGTGCTAATATATTCTAAGCTTTGATCCAATCCGAACCTATCACTTAATATCATAGCAGTGTTCAACTCTTTTGTCAAGTCTTTTTTTAACCGGCCGGTTTCACAAATCCGAATATACAAAAACAATTTAAGCCAATGTTCATCAGACAAATTTGGAACACTGTGTTCCCGGCGAATAGTTTTAGATAGTGTTTGGAGACTTCTACCTTTGGTATTACCACCTATTTTATTAAAATCGGCACTTGGAAAAGCTTTTACAAATTGTTTATAAAAAGACATAATTATATTTTTTACATTAAGAAGTTCCCGTGACGAAACGAGTGTATAATATTTCTCAAAAAATTCTGCTGGGCTAGCCACACCCGCATATTTTAACATAACCGGATTTGTTATATTTGCAATTAACCTAGACGGGTGGCGGCGGTCGACCAGAAACCCAAACATCGCAGCAATCGATTGAAATTCTATAAACGTTAAATCTTCTAGAAACAATTTATATTTCGGCAAATCTTTGGACATATCGCCAGTGTGCATACTGATTGCCAAACCGGTGGACATAATTGTATACACTGATGTACAGACATAACTTGTTTCTGTGAATTTTAAATGAATTAGTTCTTCTTTAGCAAAATCTCGCCACTCTTTTTCAAATTCATCATACGTAGTAATTTGAGAATTCATCATGCGTTCTGTTATAAATCTGATATAATGTAATTGGTTTTGGCCCAAATATTCTTGCCTATGATTGTAATAGCCCTCTACTGGTTTTATATCATATCGTTTGCTGACTGGAATATTACCAGACAATTGCTTTCTTTTTATAAAGGAGCGCATATCGCTCCAAGCTTTAATAAGAAAATCAAAAGCTTCAACTTCTGTGTCTTCTATAAATGAAACAAATTGTTGTTTGGGTACAACCGGCCGACCCTTATGATCGATTCGGCCATATAGTGCGTGCTTACTAGCCCAAAGGTCAAGTGGTTCGGGTACGCCGTCAATAATGGGAAAACCATTGTTGTTATAAAGTAACCGTTCATAAAATAAATCAGCCGCGCTCAACAAATTGCTGGCTTCTGGTGTTCTATCCTTAAGACCCATCGATTAATTCCTCTTTTAATCCGGTTGGTTCCGAGTCCGGTGGGGCGCGCTCCATCAAAATTTGCTCATGTCGTTTTGTGTCACGATCAAGCTTGTGGGCAGCGTCAATTTTTGCGCCGAGTTTGTTCCCCAACGCTTTAAGATTACCGGTATCAAAAAAGACACCTTCGACCTTTGTGGGTGCTGTAAATTCACTTTCAGCAGCAGATGCAATTTGTGCTTTTTCTTTTTCGTTACAACCATCATACTCTCTGATTGCTTTAACTTCTGTTTCAAAAGTTGGTTCCCCACTTGGGAACAAATTGTGGTCTACAGAATGTACTACATAAAAACCACCTATACCTAAAACCCTAGAAAGAAAGTGCGGATTCTTGATACCGGTTACTTCACCTCTGGGATCTATTTTTATATACATCCCGGGCCTGAATAAAGCATTACCATACATTTTTATTGTGGCATCGTATTTTTCTTGCATAAACCCAGCCTGATCATCGCCCTCTTCTAAAATTCTTGCCTCCCTTAAACCCGGAGCTTTATCTCTAGAAAATGACATTTCTTTAACAAGCGAATTCGCTTCTCCGTAACGTAAAGTATAAATTCCATTCTCTGCATTTTTTTCTTCCATGCCCAAAGAAGGATCTAAGTAACTTGGTGAAGGATTAGAAATCCTCAAAACATAATAAGACCAATAGTTGCTAGTGTTGTTGATGTTAATAAGATCTAATTCGTTAGGTTTTTCCGGCCCGGTAGGAAGCTGGGTTATATCGTAATACCCGGGTTCAATCTTATAGGCTGCATTGAAAAATATAACATCAAGCTTAATTCTTGCAAGAGATATTCCACCAAGCAAATTTCTATATGCTGAGTTTATTAAACGATGTAAAAAGGTGTCAAACAAATCATCGATGAATTCTTGTAAAGTATATTCTGTCTGCAGTCCCGGGGCTACGACGTGTTGAACCCAAAAGGCTTGAAGCGCTCCAATTGATATTGGAAACTCTGCCAGAGTAGTCATAATGGAGCTTAAATTACGACGGCCATTTTCTTCTGTATTTGTAAGTGATAACAATCCGGACATAGGCCCTAATAAAATTCGTACTTTTTGATTTTCAAGGTATTGACCGCCGCCCTCAGTTAGCCCAACAGCCACATCAAGGATATCACCAATTGTTGTAAAATTAACGTTCATACCATCGGAACCCCGAGAGAATGTTCCAGTGGTACGATTAAGCATTTTGGATAAATTATCTGAAATGTTTTGTGCTTCGTCGCTTACCTCGATGGCACTAAGGGGATCTGAAAATCTTAGACCAAGAAAGTTTTGTGAATATTCGAGGCCCGCGTTGATTACTTCATTTTCACTGGTGGGAAATTCCATAACGCCTGCGTCTTTAAAATGTACTTGTTTTACTTTTTCTGTATATTTAACATTAAAAAGGGCATCTTCCGGACCAAGTGATTTTGTTTCTCCATCCCTATATGTATATGTGAATCTTGCTTGATACACACGATTTTCTGCATATAGTTTTTTGAAAAAACTTTTATAGAATTCGTTTGCGACCTTTCTTCGAAACGTTTCTCTTCGCTGCAGGGCTATTCTTAACTTGTCTGCATCCGGACTATCCGGCGGGTCTTGAGGCGGGGCAACCGATGGCGTAGAATCGCCCGGTGTTTTGGGTGTTATCGCTTGTTTTGCAGCTTTTTCATTTTCCCGAACTTTCGCAGCGGATTCGGATTCGTCTTTTGCTTGATTTACTGCAGAGGCATGCTCCAGCGCTTGCGCGCGATTTTCTAAATTAAATACGTTAAATAAATTAGCTTGCAACGAAGATAAAATTGTTTCTAGTGGAGTAATATATTCTAGTTTAAGTGTCATCTTGCCATCGGATTTGTTAACCCCAATTTCATAACCCTTAAGTTGTAAAAACATTGTATATTTATTCTGAATTATTGCTGACTGAATGGTTTTAATATCATCTGGTGATGCCCCGGCATTTTTGGCCCCATTTTGATCAAACACATAACCGATTTGGGCCATAATAGTAAAATAGAATGGATTATTATGTTGTACTTGCGAAGGTGTAATCGGTGGCCGTGGTGCGCAAACACTATCCCAATTAACCGGCGCTTCGGCAATACTGTTGACTGTTTTTCCATCGGGTGTTGTTGTTTGTTTTGTTTGTGCAACGATTTTATCTTTTGGTGAAAATCTAGATACTTGTCTAATCATATCTGCATATGTAAAAACAAAAGAATCTAATGTATCCGGATCTGTTACTTCAAAATTCGTAACAAAAGCATCAACAGATGGGAAAACCAACGTCATTGATGTTTCAAAGAAATCCTCTGTTGCTTCATCTTTACCCAGCATTTTAATTGATACATCTTGAATACCAACTTTTGAATATATGCCGGTTTGTCTAAGTATTTGTTCGAACTGGGTGCCTTCTCGATGGGAAACAACTTTGACATTTTTGGTATCAACGTCGCCTAGTGGAATTTCTACAACAAATTTATCGCCTGCGCCTGCTGCATCGCGGTGATAAACTTTAAAAAGTTGTATATTAGGGCGCATAAACATTCGTACTAATTGATTTTTTGGGAAATCATCAGTCCAAAAACTAGCACCCTTCATTCTAAACAATTTACTGAGGGCTGTGGCATCATCGTCATGAGTTAACGCTGTGATGTGCTGGTAATTAAAACGTTTTTTGTTTAAATTTTGATCTGCGCGCACATCAGAAGAACTAGTTGTAGATATTTTATCAATGGAGTCTTTAACTATAGTTGGGCGAGTACCAGCGTCACCGGGTATTGGTTTGGGTGCCGATGCATCCAATTCGAAAGCTTTCGGGCCCGACACACCTACTTGTTTCCCACCATAATTCTCTTTTGAATTAAACAAGGCCAACATAATGGGCTCAAGAAACTGAATTAGATAACTTTGGGCGTCGGCATTAAGCTCTAATGTTTGTCTGGCCTGTTCGGCCCGTTTGTTCTGGTCTTCTAATTCTTTTTGTTCTTTATCAGCATCAGATCTATAAATTGGCTTACGAACATTATGGGGATTCTGAATATTCATAGTTTAAATCTCGTAAAGTTGTAATACCCGATCCAAAGGTTTGGGTATTCTTATTATATCACCAAATCCCACATGATGTTCAGTCGGAGTTTGATTAAACCAAGCGATAATCCACCAATATTCAGAATCTCCATAATGTTCGTAAGCCAATTTATAGAATCGATCGCCCAATATCCACATGTGATTACTAACATGCAAAAGTTTTGTTTGTTTGACCGTTAAAGTTTTAAGTGTTGGAGTCGGATATTGATTAATAAACGGTTTTTGTTTCTTTTCTAGAACAGATCTGTGTTGATCTGTTGCATTATACACAATTGGTTTTGTCTCGTATCTAGAAACCATAATTTAATCCCATCCTAATATTTTTTGAATCGCAGATTTTTGTGAGTTTGTGTTCGATGGTTTAGCTGCAGCCCGGGCGCGAGCAGCTTGTATAAGAGCCAGCTTTCTAGCTTGTCGTTCAGAATTATCTTTTTGGGCTGCCGACAATTCTTTTGACCCGGGTGCAAAATGTTGAACACCCGTATCTACTATAGCCAAACCATTTGCTGCTGCGGCTGCAAGTCCGTTTGCGAAATTATTATAAGTTGCACCGATATCATCAACCAAATCTCCTGCGGCATCGCCTAGTTGACCACCTAACTCTCGCGCCAACTCCTCTGTTTCTTCTGTCGCTGTGTGTGTTTTAACTTTTGAATTTGCGCCGAGGTCTGCAAAATAAGGATAATTAACCCATGGATTATCTTTACCCTTGGCA
>CEPX01120514.1_pt1 | contig 25270 bp, 22 predicted proteins | sample 361361 | NCBI WGS metagenome assembly CEPX01 (sample SAMEA2619974, study PRJEB7988) | marine metagenome | biome: marine biome (ENVO:00000447); feature: mesopelagic zone (ENVO:00000213) & marine oxygen minimum zone (ENVO:01000065); material: "saline water (ENVO:00002010), including plankton...
ATTTCTAATTTTTATTTTAGAATTTTTTGGAAGTTTTTTCCAAATCTCATGAAAATCTCTTTCTTCAATTTTTATATTTTTAGAAGAAAATTTCCAAGAATCAGAAAGAACATAAACTGGTATTTTATTTTCATAAGCAATTTTTGCAAACATAGCACTTCCAACTTTGTTAATTACTCCATTTTTCAACAAGGCATCTGCTCCAAGAAAAACTTTATCAACTTTTTTTGTTCCTTGACTTTTAGTAAGAGCAATCATTGCAGCAGAATCTACAAACATAGTAACTTTTATTTTTGCTTTTTTTAATTCACGAGCTGTTTTTCTCCCTTGATACAATGGCCTTGTTTCTGTATTGTAAACCTCAAACTTCTTTTTTTTCTTCTTAGAATAAATCAAAGCATTAACAACACTTGTTGAATGGCAATGTGTAAAAATAACTTCATTACTTTTTATTAATTTTAAAACAGATTTATTTATTTTTTCCAAAGTATTGGAAAAATGTTTTAAAATTTCATTATAAGGTTGTTTTTTATTTAAAATATTTACAAGTAATGGTTCTGTAGGTCTTAAAGAAATTAATTTTTTCTTTGAAGATTTTGTAGGAATTAAAAAATAAGCTTGTAAAGCAGATTTTGCTATATTTGTTGCTCCTTGAATTTTAATTTCTTTAATGTCTTTTACAATTTGATTAAATCTCTTTTTTTTATTTTTCATTTTAATATATATTCTTAAAACAGAGAACATTTAAAAATTCTTTTTTTCTTGTAAAAACATGTTAGAATCAATTATCAACCCAAAAAGAACTGAAAAAGGTCCTTTCAAAATGTTTTTTGTCGGATTGATTTATGCTTCCCTTTCTTTACTCCTTGTTAAATGGTTTTTTTCAGGTAATACTGTCTTATACCAATATGCAGGAATACTTGTTGTAACATTTTCGGTTATGTTTTCATTACCTTTTATGTATTTCTTGTTCAAAAAAGAAGAGGAAGAAACTGAGCAAGTTGAAGGTTTTTTTGGTGTCTGGAAAATGCACAGTGATGCGCTTTATGCATTTATGTGGCTTTTCTTAGGATTTATTGTTGCATTTTCGCTTCTAAATAATGTTTTACAAGATCCAATTTTATTCAATGCCCAAGTAGAAACATATTGTGCAATAAATAGTCCTGGAGATGTAGAAGATTGTGTTTTAAGAAATTCTTTTTCATCAGCAGCAACAGGAGCTGTAACAAAAGAAATGAGGTTTTTATCAATAATAAGCAATAATATTATTGTTATGATTTCCACATTAATTTTATCATTAATTTTTGGTGCGGGAGCGATATTTATTCTAGCTTGGAATGCAAGTGTTATTGCAGCAGCAATTGGTATTTTTACAGGTTATGATTGGAAAGAAATCCCTATTGGAATTTCAAGATATATGATTCATGGATTTCCAGAAATTGCAGCTTATTTTGTGACAGCCTTAGCAGGCGGGATTTTTGGAGTAGGTGTAATAAGAAATGGGATAAAAAACAAAATTTTCTTAAGAATTTTAGAGAATACTGTAATGCTTCTTTTTATAGCAATACTCTTATTGATTATTGCAGCAATAATTGAAGTATATTTCACACCTTTATTATTTAATTAAATTAAGTTTCTTTTCACAAATTTTAAAAGTATTAAATAATATTTTATTAAAATGAAACTCTTATTTTTAGCAATAATTTTTGCAAGTTTTTTATGTACATATTTGATTCTTCCTTCTTGGATAAAAAAATCTCATTTAAATGGTTTAGTAGGAAAAGACATGCATAAAAAAGACAAAAGAAAAGTTGCAGAAGGTGGGGGAATTGCGGTTTTAGCAGGAGTTTCTTTAGGAATTTTATTATATGTTGCTTTGAATACTTTTTATTTTTATAACAATGAAAAATTAATTTATATTTTTGCATTGTTAAGTGTTTTATTCATTGCATCAATTGTTGGGATTGTTGATGATTTACTTGGATGGAAAAAAGGGTTAAGCAGAAAAATAAGAATAATAATTATATTGTTTGCAGCAGTTCCCCTTATGGTTATTAATGCTGGAACTTCAACAATGTCCCTTCCTTTTTTTGGCGCAATAAATTTTGGAATTCTTTACCCACTCTTAATAATTCCTCTAGGGGTTCTAGCAACAACAGTGACTTTTAATACACTTGCAGGGTATAATGGATTAGAGGCGAGTCAAGGTATATTGATATTATCTGCCTTATCTCTCGTAACTTATCTTACAGGAAATGCTTGGCTTAGTTTAATTATACTATTTATGGTTGCTTCTTTAATTGCATTTTACATTTTTAACAAATATCCTGCAAAAATATTTCCAGGTGATATTTTAACCTATTCAACAGGTGCCTTAATTGCATCTATTGCAATTTTAGGAGATATTGAAAAAATAGCAATTTTCTTTTTTATCCCTTATATAATTGAGGCTGTCTTAAAAACCAGAGGAAAATGGGAAAAAGAAAGTTTTGCAAAATTAAGTAAGGATGGAAGTTTGGAAATGCCTTACAAAAAAATTTATGGTTTAGAACATTTAGCAATTTATATCTTAAAAAAAATAAAAACAAGTAAAAAAGTTTATGAAAAAGAAGTTGTTTATTTAATCAATGGATTTCAAGTATTAATAATAATTATTGGATTTTTAATATTCATGTAAATCATGAAACCAAAGCTTTAAAATAAGATTTATTTTTAATTTAAAATGAGTGATGAACTTTCTTTTAATGTTGATAAAGTATCTGATATGTTTAGCCAAACAATGAAGTTCTTAAAAAATAAAAAAGTTATTAGTTTAATATTTATTCTTTTATTATTAGCCACAATAGTCTTTGGAACATGGATAAGAGTTCAGAATCATGATTTTCTTAAAGATTCTACTACAGGAGAATATATTCCTTTAGCATTAGATCCTTTTTATTTCTTAAGGGTTGCCGAAACAATTCTCGAGCAAGGAAGTCTTTCTGAATTTGATTCAATGAGGTATATTCCTGCAAAAGTGGAATTCTCACCAGAAATTCATCCGCATATTGTGGTATTTATGTATAAAGCAGCAAATATTTTTGGAGATTTTAGCATTCAATATATTAATATTATTTCCCCTGTTATTTTCTTTGCCCTATCACTGATTGTTTTTTTCTTTTTAATATATTTTTTAACAAAATCTAAAATCACTGCACTTTTAAGCAGTTTTTTTCTTTCAGTAATTCCTGCTTACCTTTATAGAACAATGTCTGGTTTTTCAGATCATGAATCAATAGGAATGCTTGTATTTTTTTCAGTAATGCTGGTTTATACTTTAGGATTAAAATCTCTTGAAAAAAATAATTTATTGAAAATCTCTTTATTTAGCATTGCTTCTGGATTTTTAACTGCATTAACAATCACAACATGGGGTGGAGTTGCAAATCTTTTGTTTGTAATTTTTCCATTAAGTTTTTTTATTTTTTGGATAATAAAAACAAAGAATATTGAAAATAAAAATTTCTTGAAAAATTATATAATTTTTTATTTTATGTGGTTTTTTTCAAGTATTTTATTTAGTTTGATTTTAGGAAACTCTCTTTCACCAGTTCTAAATAGATATGTTTTATCTACAAGCGGATTAATTAGTTTATTTGTTTTAGGATTTTCTTTTATAGATTATTTATTAATTAATTATGGAAGAAAAATAAAATTCTTTGTAGGGAAAGAAAAATACAGGATTTTATTTAGTCTTGCCACAATAGTTTTTTTAGGAACTATTCTTCTTTTATTCAAGGGGGAAAGTATTCTTTTCTTAATTTCTAATATCTTTGATAAATTCTTAAATCCTTTTGGAGCTGCAAGAACAGGATTAACTGTTGCTGAAAATGCCCAACCATATCTTAATCAATGGATAGAACAATTAGGGAAAATATTTTTCTGGCTTTTTTATTTTGGAATGGTTTTTGTAGGTGTTGAAATTTCAAAAGGAATTGGGAAAAAGAAAAATAAGATTCTTTTTGTTTTGTTTTGGATAATAATGATTTCAGGAATTTTATTCAGCAGAATTTCTCCTTCTTCATTATTAAATGGAACTAATTTTATAAGTAAATTGTTTTACCTTAGCGGTTTAATTTTATTTTTAGCATATATTACATGGGTTTATTTCAATGATGAAATCAAAATAAAACCAGAAATGATTTTAATTGCTTCCTGGCTTTTGCTTATGATTATTTCAACAAGAGGAGCAATAAGAATGTTCTTCCTTATCACTCCTTTTACAGTCTTCATGGCTTGTTTTTGTATTGTAAAATTATTTAATTATTGGAAAAAATCAAAAGATGATTTTTTTAAAATGATTTTTGCTATACTCTTAATTATCTCCATTGTAGGGCTAATAATGAGTGGAAATAATTTTATAGAAGGATCAATCTTCCAAGGAAAAAATGTAGGCCCTTCTGCAAATTTTCAGTGGCAAAATGCAATGTCATGGGTAAAAGAAAATACTCCTGAAAATTCAATTTTTGTTCATTGGTGGGATTATGGTTATTGGGTTCAGTATTTAGGGCAAAGGCCAACAGTAACAGATGGGGGACATGCTATTGGGTTTTGGGATCATTTAATTGGGAGATATTTATTAACAACTACTAATCCTGAAACTGCATTAAGTTTTATGAAAACACAAAATGTTTCTTATCTTTTAATTGATCAAACAGATTTAGGAAAATATCCTGCTTATAGTAAAATAGGAAGTGATGATAATGGTGAAGATAGACTTTCACAAATTTCTATAATGGTTTCAGACCCAAGTCAAATTCAAGAAACAGCAAATGGAACAATAAGAATCTACCAAGGTGGAACCCCTGTTGATGAAGATATAATTTATGAAGAAATATTTTTACCTTATGGAAAAGCAATAGCTGCAGGGATTATTTTAGAATACTCTGAAAATGATGGTTCTACTTCATTTAATCAACCACAAGGAGTTTTTGTCTATAACCAAGAGCAAATAAATATTCCTATGAGATATCTTTATTATAATGAAGTAATAATTGATTTTGGAAATGGTTTAGAAGCAGTTGCAAGAATAATTCCCAAAGTAAATCAGAATAATCAACAAATTCAAATAGATAGTTTAGGTGTTGCAATTTATCTTTCTCCAAAAGTCTCAAAAAGTTTGTTTGCACAACTTTATTTACTAGATGATGTGTTTAAAAACTATGAAACTCTAACACTTGTTCATTCAGAATTAGATCCTTTTGTATTGGACATTAATTCGCAAGGAGGTAATTTGAAAAATTTTGTATTTTATCAAGGATTGAGAGGACCAATAAAAATATGGAAAGTTGATTATCCTTCAAATATTATTACAAAAGAAGAATTCTTAAGAACAGAAGGGGAATATGCAGAGTTTGATAATTTAAAGTTTACAAAATAATCTTATAAGTAAAATATAGTGTAAACAACTTTCATAAACTTTAAGAATAAAAAAAAGATTAAAAATTATGGTTGATTATAAAATTTCTATAATTATTGGAACAAGAGCTGAATTAATTAAAACTTTTCCTTTAATGCTTGAATTCCAAAAAAGAAATATTCCTTATTACTTTATTCATACAGGGCAACATAGCCTCAAAAATTTATGTGAAATTTTTTCAGTAAAAAGACCTGATGTGGTTTTAACTAGAGCACCAAAAAAAAGTTCGAAATTTGATTCTAAACAAGTTAAAGCAATTTTATGGAATTTATCCCTTATTCTTAAAATAAGAAAAGAATTGAAAAAACTAAAGAATTTGAGATATGTTTTTTATCATGGAGATACCATGACAACTGCCTCTGCTTCAATTGCTTCTTCAGAATTATTAAATCCTTTTAAGAAATACAAAAATGTTCATTTAGAAGCAGGATTAAGAAGTGATGATTTATTTGAGCCTTTTCCTGAAGAAATTTCAAGAAGAGTAGTTGGTAAATTCTCTGATATTTTATTTGCAGTTTCTAATAGAAGTGAAAAAAATTTACATAAATATAAAAATATAAAAAAAATAATAAAAATAGGGAATACAATTATTGATTCTGCAGATATTTCATATAAGATTGCTGAAAAAGAAAAAATTAAACCATTATCAAAAGAAAAATTTGCATTGATTTCTGTCCATAGACATGAAAATATAAAAAATAAAGAAAGATTAAAAAAAATTGTAAAAATCTTAATGTCTTTAAAAATTGAATCTTATTTTACATTGCATGATAATACAAAAAAACAATTGATTAAATTTAATCTTTATGAAAGATTAAAACAAAATGAAAATATTAAAATTATTGAAACATTGGAATATGTTAATTTTATTTATCAGGTAAAAAATTGTTCATTAATAATATGTGATGGCGGTTCTTTACAAGAAGAAAGTTTAATTTTCAAGAAACCTTGTATTATTTTGAGAAAAGCCACAGAAAGACAAGAAGGTTTAGAAACAAATTTTCAGTTTTTGTCAAAACTCAATGTTAAAAAAACAAAAGAAAAAATAAATGAATTTTTAGATAAAAAATTTAAGATAAAAGATTTTGAAAACCCTTATGGAAAGTTAGGTATAAGTAAAAAAATTGTAGAAATTTTAAGATGAAAAAAATAAAAGTTTATCTTCAATATCCTTGGAATGTTTCAGATTCTCAATATTATAAGTCCATGATTAAAAATCCTCCTGAAGAAATAGAATATTTACCAAAAAATCAAAAAGCAGGAACAATCATTAATAAAAAAAGATTAATTATAAATAATTTAAAAGAAAATTTGCGTAGATTTATTGAATTCTTTGATCTTCCAATAGTAAATTCCCACAATACAAATTATTTTGGAGATTTTGATATCATACATTATGCTCACTGCTTAAGTAAGGAAAATACAGGAAAACCATGGATTGCAGATTTTGAATCTGTATGGCAAATGTGGATTTCTGGAAGAGATACAAAAATTGGTAGAAAAAGAGTTAAAAAAATCTTGGGGAACAAAAATTGTAAAAAAGTACTCGCATGGACAGATTCTGCAAAAGATGAGATTATAAAAATATTTCCGGAAATTAAAGACAAGGTAGAAGTTGTTGGTTTTGGACAACCTATTCAGAAATTTAAAAAGATAAAGAAAAAGAATATTAGTCTTCTTTTTATTGGAAGGTATTTTGAATGGAAAGGAGGAGTCCACGCTGTCGAAGCAATGGATAAGCTTACAAAAAAATATGAAAATGTTGATGCAATAGTTATCTCTAAAACTCCTAAAAAAATATTAAAGAAATATTCTAATAATAAAAAGATAAAATTTTTTGAATTAATATCTCATGAAAAACTTATAAAAGAAATCTTCCCTTCATCAGATATTATGATTTACCCAGGATATAGTGATACTTTTGGTTTTATTTTCCCTGAATCACTTTCATTTGGAATTCCTGTTGTTACTATTGATGGAGTTGCAAGAAAAGATCTTATTGAAGATAAAAAAACAGGGATTGTTATTGAATCTAAAAAAAGACCTGGTTTCGAAGAAATTTGTTTATCAAAGTCTAAAATTGTGGATAAACTTATTGAAAAAAGGCCAAGTTTTGAGGAAATTTGTTCATCAAAATCTAAAATTGTGGATAAACTTATTGAAGAAACCTCAAAATTAATTGAAAACAAGAAATTAAGAGAGAAAATGTCAAAAAATTGTTTAATGGAAGTAAAAAATGGAAGATTTTCCATTGAAGAAAAAAATAAAAAATTAAGAAAAATTTATGAAGAAGGATTGAAGTAAAATATTTATTAAAAATGGATAAAGAAAATTTTAAGATAACAAATTGTAGATTATGTGGTTCTGAAAAATTAAAATATATAATCTCATTAGGAGACCAACATATAGTTAATTTTGTTAAATCTAAAGAAGAACCTTGTATCACATGTCCTTTAGAATTGATTTTGTGTGAAGATTGTAAATTTCTTCAATTAAGACATAATGCTTCTTCCGAATCAATGTGGGGAGACCAATATTGGTACAAATCATCTATAAATAAAATGATAAAGGAAGATCTCAAAGACATTGTTGACAAAGCAAAAAAATTAATTTCTCTTGAAGAAAAAGACATTGTTGTTGACATTGGTTGTAATGATGGAACAATGCTTGGATTTTATGATAAAGACAAGTTGGATATTGTTGGTTTTGAGCCTTCAGGAAATGTAGCAAAAGAATCTGAACAAAAAGGATTTAATATAATTAATAATTTTTTTAATGCTGAAAATTTTAAAGAAAAAATTCCAAATAGAAAGGCAAAAATCATAACCGCTATTTCAATGTTTTATGATTTAGAGAATCCAAACAAATTTTTAGAAGATATTAATGAAATTTTAGATGAAAATGGTTTATTTATAATTCAACAAAATTATTTAGTCACAATGCTTGAAAATAATGCTTTTGATAACATATGTCATGAACATAGAGGATATTATTCTTATTATTCGTTAAAAAATTTATTAGATAGGCATAATCTTGAGGTATTTGATATAGAATTAAATGAAATAAATGGTGGAAGTATAAGAACTTATATTAGGAAAAAAAATAACCAAGAAATAAAACCTTTTGATGGTTCTGAGATTAGAATTGATGAGATTATTGAAAGAGAGAAAAATCTTAATTTAGAAAATGTAGAACCTTACCAAGACTTTGCATCAAGAATAGAATCTATAAAAAAACAATTATTAGATTTTATAAAAAATGAGAAAAGTAAAGGTAAAAAAATATATGGTCTTGGAGCTTCAACAAGAGGAAGTGTTTTATTGCAATATTTTGAGTTAGGTCCAGAACTTATTGACTATATTTTTGATAAAAATCCTGATAAAGAAGAAAGAATGGTCGCAGGTTCATGGATACCTATAACTCATCCAAAAAATATAGAAAAACATAACCCAGATTATCAAATTGTATTAATTTGGCATATTTTTGAAGGGATAGGTGATGATGAAAAAGAATTTTTAAAGAAAGGTGGAAAATTCATACTTCCACTTCCTGAATTCAAAATAATTGATGAAATTAATGATTAATATTATTAAGATGACAAATAAATTAAAATGTTTAAAATGTAAGTATAAATGGAAACCAAGAACAAAAGAAGTTAAAACTTGCCCAAGATGTAAAAGTTATACATGGAATAAAGAAAAAGTAAGAAAAGAAATTACTAATATATGGGATACTAAAATAAAGAAAAAAAAAGTTATTAACAAAAAAGAAGAATCTATTTATGTTGAGGGAAAATCTTGGGGTGAACAAATGGAAAAATTAGACAATTAAATATGTTTTTTCCATAAATCTCCTTTAATCTTTGTTCCTGTTAATTTTGATTTATTTATTTTCTTTAACCATTTTCCTTTATTAAGTGAAACATCCGAAATATTATCAAATATAACTGGAATTGAATCTTGTCCAAAATCTATAGCAGAATCTTTTGCAATTTTTCTTAAAAATTTATAATCTTTTTCTAATTGTTTTTTTCTTTCAATAACATTAAGTTTTTTCATTCCTGAATCAAAATCTCTAAATGTTTCTACTGCAAAACCACTCTCACAATTTAATTTATTTCTTTTTTCATCTATCCAACATCCTAAAGTAATTGGTTTTGTTGTACTTCCACCAAAACGAGAATTTATTTTATTAACATATTTGTTAAATTCTGTTTGATTAATTTTATTGTTTGAATTGTCTGCTTTTGGATAAATTATTGTGAAATGTGCTTCTCCAACAGACTTTTTACATACTTTTCTGTTCCAATTCTTTTTTAAATTACAATTTATCATTTACACACCTTCTTTAAATCATCTTTAAGAATAGTAACTTTTCCTTCTGTAAATTTAATATCACAAACTACTTTATTATTTATTTTTAGACATTTTTTAGATTTAAATTTGCCTAAATCCTCAAAAATAAAATGGCAATAAGAAAAGGAAGCAAAGTAAAATATAAAAGAATAGTCACAAATAAACCTAAAAAGAAATATACTTGGAGTGCAGGGGTTGTAAAATACAAATATACAGGTGGAACACCAAGAAGAACGATTGTAAGTGTAAAAGGTTCTAATAATAATACTTATATTCTTGATAAAAAAGATGTTAAGAAAGTAATAGATATGAATAGGGGAAAAAGATGAGAAAAAAATTAGCAAAGAATAAATCAAGGAGGTTAAAATGACAGAAAAAATAGATTATCATGAATTATTGAAGAAATTAAGACAAGAATTAATCTTAAATGAAAGTGAAAAATATCCTTTACAATTTATAGAAAGATTAAATATTGATATTTCATAGATAGATTTATAAATTAATGATTAATACTTTTTTTAATAATCTTCAAAGCTTCTTCAAAAGGAGTTGTTTTAATATCTAAAGAATTTATTTTAGAAATATCTAATGTTGAATTTTTAGGAGATTTCACAATCCAATCTGAACTATCAACAATTTTTATATTGTTTTCTGCATTTACCAATAATGCAAGTTTTTTTAAAAAATCTAAAAAATTAATCTTTTCAGGACCTCCAATATTAAATATTCCTGATTTCCTTTTTTCTAAAAGTTTTGAGATAATTTCAGGTATATCATTTATGAATGTGGGGTTTCTTAATAAATTTGTATAACCCACTTCAATAACTTCTTTTTCAAACGTTCCTGTTCCAAATTTTATTTGATTAATATTATCATCATATCCATACATTGGTTCTGTTCTTATCACAATTGAATCTTTTAATTTCAAAACTTTTTCTTCTGCAAGAATTTTATTTTTTGCATATTCATTTTCAGGAAAAGGTTTGTCTGTTTCTTTATAATTTCCATTTTCACCATCAAAAATGTAAGAAGAAGATATGAAAACCATTTTAGCATTAATTTCTTCACAAGATTTTGCTATATTTTCTGCAGTTGTGTAATTTAGTAACCTACATTGTTCAGGATTTTTTTCACAAGCAACAGAACTTGTCAAAGCAATTGTGTCTATTACAATGTCTGGTCTATGTTTTAGTAAAAAATCTTTTACATCTTCAAATTTTGTAGCATCAAGATAATACAATTCTTCTTCTTCTTCTTTTTCAAAATAAGTCCCATCAACATTATGATTCTTTGATAAATACTTAAATAATTTTTTTCCTAAAAAACCAGAAGCGCTTATTATTGCTATTTTCATTTTAGTGATTCATAAAGTTCTTTGTATTTTTTTGAAATTGGAGTAAGACTATTTTCTTTGAAAAAATTTTCACACCCTTCGATCATCTTATTGTAATTTTTTGGTTTCATTGATTCTTTAATTATTCTCGAAAAATCTTGGTCTTCTTCTGCTGTTTTGATACAATTGTAATTTTTTTCAATTTCTTTAAAATATCTTACATTACTAGCAATTACTGGTTTTTTCATTGCCATAGCATCTGCAAATATCCCACTACCAATCTCTTCTTTATAGGGTAAAAGTATTAGATCTGCAGCAGAAAAATATTTCCACCAATCTTCATATGAAATAAATCCCAAATCAAATCTAACAAATTTTTCAAAATTGTTTTGTTTTACTATATTTTGATTGAATTTTAAGAAATTTTTTATTCTTTCCACATTTCTATCATTAACAGAATTGGGATTTGTTGCAACAAGAATTGTTTTTCCAATTTTATCTGCTTGATTGAGAATTATATCATGGCCATGATCTGGAATCATTGTCCCAATTAACAAATAAACCGGCCCTGATAAATTAAATTCTTTCTTTGTTTTTATTTTATCTGTTATTTTTAAATCCTCTATGATTGCATGAGGCAAAACTTTTATTTTTTCTTTTGAAATAGAATATTCATTAATTAATATTTCTTTGAAAAAATTTGCATGAACTATTATTTTATTTGAAGTTAAATTTATCCATTTGTTTTGAATTTTGTATAGTAATTTTCTAAGGAAATTTTTTATTGACCCTCCTTTAAATGTTGTTTTTTGTGAAGGAACAGTATGCATTGTCACAATAAGAGATTTTTTCTTGAATATACCTAAAAAAGAAAAAACCACAAAATAAGGCAAGCCATATAATCCAAGCATATTGTATTCGTGTTGTATATGAATAATATCATGCTTTAATAATATAAAAAAATTCCTAAATAAGGTAAGAGGTTTTCCAGCCATAAAAGTTATTTCATCAAAATCCACATCTTGTTTTTTTATATTTTTTATAAGATCTGAAGAATATTTTGAAATTCCTTTTTCTGATAAAGGATCTGGAAAAACCATTGCTACTTTCATAAAAAACAATTATCAAAATGATTTATAAAATTTGTGAAGAATTTAGTTTCATAATATTTTTAAAAGATTTCTTTCTGTAAAAAGATAAACTAAAAGATACAAATCTTTAAGAATTAAAATATAAACTTTTTTTAATGGAATCAAGTAATTTTTCAACAGAAATCACAGAACTTAAAAATAGGGTTTTAGAAACATTTGAAAATTTTGAAAAGAAAGAAAATGGAAAAACAGCATTAATAACAGGAATTACAGGACAAGATGGATATTATCTAGCAAAATTTTTGCTTGAAAAAGGCTATGAAGTTTATAGTATGTACAGAAGAAGTAGTTTGGACATAAATGAACGAATTGATGAAATTATAGAAGATATCAAACTTGTTGAAGGGGATATAACTGATGCTGCATCAATCATCAGAATTTTAAAAGAGGTTAAACCAGATGAAGTATATAACTTAGCAGCACAATCTTTTGTTCCATCATCTTGGACACAACCAGTAGCTACCGCACAAATGACTGCCCTTGGAGCATTAAATGTTCTAGAATCTATAAAATTGGTTGATAAAAATATAAAATATTATCAAGCTTCTAGTAGTGAAATGTTTGGAAAAGTTATGGAAAATCCACAAACAGAAAAAACTCCTTTTTATCCTAGAAGCCCATATGGTGTGGCAAAAGTTTATGCTTATTGGATAACTAAAAATTATAGAGAAAGTTATGGAATTCACGCATCAAATGGGATATTGTTCAATCATGAATCTCCAAAAAGGGGAAAAGAATTTGTAACAAGAAAAATTAGCTATTCTGTTGCAAAAATAAAATTAGGAATACAAGAATATTTTGAATTGGGAAACTTGGATGCAAAAAGAGATTGGGGTTTTGCAGGAGATTATGTTGAAGTTATGTGGATGATGCTTCAACAGGAAAAACCAGATGATTTTGTTATTGCTACAAATGAAACCCATTCTGTAAGAGAATTTGTAGAAGAGTCTTTTAGAATTATGGATATGCCTATTACTTGGGAAGGGGAAGGTGTAAATGAAGTTGGAAAATTTAATGGAAAAATAGTTGTAAAAATAAATCCTAAGTTTTATAGACCTGCAGATGTAGATTTATTACTTGGAGATTATACAAAAGTAAAAGAAAAACTAGGTTGGGAACCTAAAACAAAATTTAAAGAATTAGTTAGAATGATGGTTGAATCGGATTTTAAAAATTTGCAAGAACAAAAATTAAGGTATAATAATAACTAATATGCTTTTAATCAAAGGTAAATTTAAATAAAAGATTTTGTAAATATAAAAATGATAAAATTAATGAAAAACACATTCTATAATGAAGAAAAAACCAAAAAATCACTCTGTGATTTTATTATGCAAGCTGATAGACTTAGCATGTATAAAAAGTGTATAGAATTTGAAGAACGTTTTTCAGAATATCAAGGAAGAAAACATTCTGTTTTATTTAACAGTGGAAGTTCTGCAAATCTCGCTTTGATACAAGCTTTGTTAAATTTAGGCATTTTAAATAAAGATGATAATGTTGGTTTTTCTGCTTTGACATGGTCAACAAATGTTATGCCTTTGATTCAACTTGGATTAAACCCTATTCCTATTGATGTATCTTTAAAAAATCTAAATGTAAACTCAGAAAATCTTTTGGAAGTTCTAAAAAAAGAAAATCTTAAAGCTTTATTTATCACCAATTTACTTGGTTTTTGCGGGGATCTTAACAAAATAAAAGAAATATGTGATCAAGAAGGAATAATCCTTTTAGAAGATAATTGTGAATCTTTAGGGAGTGAATTTGATGGAACTAAATTAGGAAATTTTGGTCTTGCTAGCACTTATTCTTTTTTTGTTGGTCATCATTTATCAACAATTGAGGGGGGAATGGTCTGTACAGACAGCAAAGAATTGCATGAAGAATTACTAATACTAAGAGCTCATGGTTGGAGTAGAGATTCAAGTGAAGAAATGAGGTTAAAACTAAAAAATAAACACAATACTAAAGGATTTCATGAACCATATACTTTTTATCAACTAGGTTATAATCTAAGACCAACAGAAATTACAGGATTTATAGGTGTTGAACAATTAAAGTATATTGATGAAATTCATCAAAAAAGGAGAGATAATTTTAATGAATATTATAAATATGCAAATAACAATCCTGATTTCATAAAATTAGATTTTTCCAATATGGATTTTATCTCTAATTTTGCATATCCTATAATCTGTAAAAATAAAGAAACATTAAATGAATATAAAAAAAAATTTTTTAATGTAGAAATAAGACCAATTGTAGGGGGTAGCATGACTAAACAACCTTTTTTTAAATATAATGAATATTCATGTCCAAATGCTGAAATGATTCATGAAAATGGATTTTATATTCCAAATAATCCTGATTTAACAAATGAAGAAATAAATACTATATGCAATCTTTTAGAAAGTGATTCTGAAAAAAATTTAGAAATATAAAAATGATACCTCAAATAGAACCTTGGATTGACAATGAAGAATTAAAGGAAATAACAGAAGTTATTAAATCGACCTGGGTAACTGAAGCGTCTAAAACAAAAAAGTTTGAAGAAATGTTCAAAGAATTAGCAAGAGTGAAATATGCTCGAACTTTTTGTAATGGAACTGTAACTCTTTTTACAGCTATGAAAGTTCTTGGAATAAAAAAAGGTGATGAAGTAATTGTCCCAAACCTAACTTTCATAGCATCTGTCAATAGTATCATATTTTCTGGCGCAAAACCTGTTTTAGTAGATATTGATAAAAAAACATTTAACATAGATCCTGAAAAAATTGAAGAAAAAATTACAAAAAAAACAAAAGCAATAATGCCTGTTCATTTGTATGGACAATCTTGTGATATGGATAAAATTATGGAAATCGCAAAAAAACATAATTTATATGTAATAGAAGATGCGGCACAAGGAATAGGAGTAAAATATAATGATAAACACGTTGGAAGTTTTGGAGAATATGGAAGTTTTTCTTTTTATGGAAATAAAACAATAACAACTGGAGAAGGAGGTATGTTAATTACAAACGATGAAAAACTTGATGAAAAAGCTCTCAGATTTAAAAATCATGGAAGAATGGGAAAAGGATTTATTCATGATGAAATAGGTTTAAATTTTAATTTTACAGAAATGCAAGCTGCTTTAGGGATTTCACAATTAAATAAATTAAATAGAATTATTGAAAGAAAAAAGAAAATAAGAGAAATTTATATGAAGCATTTATCTGGAATTGAAGGAATTGAGTTCCCACTTATTAATCCTAAATGCTCTCCAGTACATTGGTTCACAAATATTCTTGTTAAAGATGCTGGAAAATTAGAAGAAGGATTAAAAAAGAGAGAAATACAAACAAGAAGGTTTTTTTATCCTATAAATAAACAACCTTGTTACAATATAAAAGAAAATTTTCCAAATAGTGAATGGGCTTACAATCACGGAATTTCTTTACCTTCTTCTGTAACTTTGAAAGATAGTGAGATTAAAAAAATATGCGAAACAATTAAAAAGGTCATAAGCAATAATTAAAGATGAAATCGATTGCTTTATTATTTCTTAAAAATAAAGAAGGTCTTGATTTTGGTTCTGGAGTAGTTAGACCTCGTATTCCATATCCTATTTTTCATTTAGGTTCTTATTTAAGAAATAAAGGAATTAAAGTTTTTTTAATAGATGGACAAGTTTCTAATCCAAAAGAAGAATTAGACAAGATTATTGACGAAGTAGATATAATTGGATTTAGCGTCATGACTATGCAAATTTTAAATTCTTTAAAATTAAGTGATTATATCAAAAGAAAGTATCCTGAAAAAAAAATAATTTTTGGAGGTGTTCATCCTTCTCTTTTACCAGAACAAACAATAAAAGATACTTCTGTAGATTATGTATGTCAAGTAGAAGGAGAAGGTTGTTTATATGATCTTTGTATGGAAAAACCATTAGATAAAATAAAGAATCTTATTTACAAAAAGGATGGGAAAATTATGACTAACGCTGTAAGAGATTGGGTAAATTTAGAAAAAGAGGATAAACCAATTTGGGATATGATGGATATGGAGAAGTATATTAAAAAACATGAGGCTGGACCTAAAAAAGGAAAAAGAAGTTTTGGGATATCTGTTGGAAGAGGATGTGTATTTAAGTGCACTTTTTGTGTAAACACGGCTATGGGAAAATCTTGGAGATCTATATCTGCAGAAAACATGATAGAAAGAATAAAATTCTTGAAAGAAAAACATAATATTCAACATTTTTCAATTGTTGATGATTGTTTTGAGTTAGATATGAAAAGAGTTGAAAAGTTTTGTAATATGCTCCGAGACGAAAATATAGACATAACTTGGGATGTAAATGTAAGAGCAGGTAAGAAATGGAATGATGAAAGATTGGAAATGGTTGCCAAAGCAGGATGTATAATGTTAAGTATTGGAGCAGAGTCTGGTTCAGAGAGAGTTTTGAAAGATATTTTCCATAAGGGGGTTACTATAGGGGATATTCTTTATATGGCAAGGAAATGTAATGAGTATAAGATTCCACTAGGAACTACTTGGATGTGTGGAATTCCAAATGAAACTGAAGAAGATGTAGAAAAAACAATCTCTCTTTTAAAGAAAGTTGTTAAAATATGTCCTGACAGTACTATAAGTGGACCTCAACCTTTTAGACCATACCCAAATAGCGAACTTTATTTTGAAGCAATAAAACAAGGATATAAAGAACCTCAAAGTTTGAGAGAATGGGCTATAAAAGGTAATGAAGGTTTTCTTTCAGAAGAAGTTCTTCCTTGGATAAAAAATGCAAAGAAATTAAAATCGCTTGAATTTTATTGTATAAATGCTTTTAGATACCCGATAAATTTTTTCCATAAAGTTTTAATTCGAATGTGTAAATTTAGATTAGACAATAATATTTATTCATTTTCTTTTGAAATATTTATGACAAGATTTTATGTGGAAAATATCCATGATCGTATCTATAATTAAAATTTAGGAATGCAAACAAGGATATTAAAATTAAAGATCTTGATGAATTCAAAAAAAAAGTATTGCATGAAAAAGATGATTTATTTGCAATTTTATTTGTAAATTTCTTAACAGTAAGAATGGTATATTTTATGAATAAACATAAAATTAAAATAACACCTAATCAGATTACTTATTCAAGGATATTTTTAATTTCACCTTTAATCATTTTATTCTTATTTTTAGCACCTTTATATAAAAACACATTATTTTATTTATTAGCATTAATCTGTTCATATTTATTTATTGTTTCAGATTGGTTAGATGGGCAATTAGCTAGAGGAACAGGTCAAACTTCAAAAAATGGGGAATTCTTAGATGTTATAGCAGACAGATTTAGTACAATAATCTTTTTAACATTATTATTTTCATTTGGATTATGGTTTGAGAGTATTTTAATTTTGTATGGTTCTATTCTTTTATTTATATTAAAAATATTTCATATGATGATTATAACCAAATTATTTTATTTAGGTATTGAAAAAGGTGAAGATAATCAAAAAGTTTTCGATGGAAAAGATGCTTTCAATTCTTTAGGTATTTCAAAGATTTTTTTATTATTAAAAAATTTAAGTAAAATATTAAAAATAGAAAGATGGGATGGAACATTAGGGGGTGCTGAAAGATTCTTTTTAACAATTATGCTTCCTTTAATCTTAATTTTATTTAATTTAAGTTTTTTAGCGTTTTTGTTATTACTTATTTTGATGTTATTTTTTGGCATGTTTCTTATGATTAGAATTAAAAATATTTTTAAAGGAATGGATTTAAGATGAGTTATGCTAAAGCTTAAGAAAAGTTGTGAGATTATAATAAGATGAAAATAATTTTTCCAAGAATTGAAACCTTTCATTTCCACAAAGCCTATGATGGGGGATCAAAATATATTTATTATTTAAGTCAAGAATTAGTTAAACAAGGATGTGAGGTTACAATTGTTACAACTCCTTTTGAAAAAGGAGATTATGAAACTAAGTTTTATAGAGGTGTTAAATATGTTTTTCTTCCACCAAAATATTCTGGTAGGAAAAGATTAATAAATATTCCTTGGAAAAATAAATTTTCAAAAAATCTTAAGAAATATTTAGAAAAAACTGATTTTGATATTCTTCATAGCGCTGAAGCTTTTGCTTTGCCTTATCTTAAAAAGAAAAAAAGAAAACCAGTTATTTATCAATGTTGGGCGATGGAAGCTTGGTATGGTAAAGAACCAACATCTCAAAAAGGATTTAAAAAAATCTATATTAACCAATTTCTAAGAAAACCTTGGCAATATGTTTTAGAGAATTCAGATTCTATTGCTGCTGATGGAAATTTCCAAGTCCCAAGAATAACTAAACTTGGCGTCCCAAGAGAAAAAATTTTCTTTTTACCAAATGGAGTTAATTTTAAAGAAATACAAGAAATTAAAAAGAAGTATAAAAATAGAAGGGAAGATCTTGGAATAAAAAAAGAAGACCTTCTTATTCTCGGTGTTTCTCAAATTGCTCCTGATAAAGGTATAGAAGATATAATAAATGGATTTGTAATGTTAAAAAAAGATATTCCAAATGCTAAGCTTTTGATGGTTGGTAGAGGAATTCTTGAATCACAAATGTTTGATTTAGTTAAAAGAAATGGTTTAGTGAATGAAAAGGATTTTTTTCATAGAAAAAATATTCCTGAAGAAATTCTTTATGATTACTATTTTTCCTCAGATATTTTTGTTGCAGCCACACTATCTGAAGATTTTATGATTACTATTCAAGAAGCAATGGCTTGTGGACTTCCAATAGTTAGTTCTGCTCAACCTTACTTAGTTGAAAATGGATTAAATGGTTATGTTGTTGGTTTCAAAAATCCTAAGGGTATAAAAGATGCTATTTTAAAAATTTACAAAGATAAAAATATGGAAAAGATGGGAAAAGAATCTATAAAAATTGCGGAAAAATATGATTATGAAAAAATTGCAGAATCAGCTATAAAAGAATATAAAAAATTATTAACTTCTTAAAAGAGTTTTCATAACATCTTTATTTATTCTTCTAGGATTATTAGTTAATCTTTCAACATTTACATTTTCTATTATTAAATCTAAATCTTCTTCAGATTTGATACCTAAACTAGAAATACTTGTTTCAAGTCCAATTTCACTCATTAAAGAATCTAATTTATCTTTAGCTAAATGCGGACTTTCAACATTTAGTAAACCACATAATTCTCCAATAGATTTCTTTACAAATTCTGGTCCGCGTGAATCATTATAGTCTTCTTCAGTAACTTGGCCATTGTATTCTAAAAATTTTCCTAATGTCAATCCAACAGCATGTCCATGTGGGATTCCAAAATGAGATGTGAAAGCATATGATATTGCATGTGGTGCTGTTGTTTTTGTAATGTTTATTGCTTTGCCGGCAAGGTTTGCAGATTTTGCCATGGCTAATCTAGATTCATCTGTAGGGTTATTTACAGCAATTTGTAAATTTTCCATTGCTAAATTTATAGCATTTCTTGAATGTTCTCTAGAATCTTGTGTTGAACCTGTAACCCAATATGATTCAATAGCTTGTGATAAAGCATCCATTCCTGTTGAAGCTGTGATGATTTTAGGAAGATTCAATGTGAAACTTGGATCTATTATTGTATAATTAGGCAACATAAATTCGTGAGCCAAGGAATATTTTTTCTTATCAACATAAACAACTGCAAAATTTGTTGCTTCACTTCCTGTGCCCGAAGTTGTGGGTACTAAAACTAATGGTTTTCCTCTTTTTTTGATTTCTTCACCTCTACAAATATATTCTTCAGGATCATGGGTTTGTGGAGAAAGAATATTCAAAAGTTTAGCCATATCTAAAGCTGTTCCACCTCCAACTCCTATGACCAGGTCTGGATTAAATTTCCTAAATGAATTCATACCTCTTCTCACATCTTCAATTTTTGGATTTTCTTCAAAATCATAAAACCTAGAAAAATCATATTTTCCTAAAAGTCCTCTAAGAGAATTTTCTGCTCCGCAAGAGGCGTATGAGTTTTTTCCTGTAACTAAAAAAACTTTTTTTGCACTAGTTTCTTCTAAGATTCCTTCTAATTTTTTAATAGTTCCAAATCCAAAATGTTCTTCTTGCTTCATTTTTCTAAAAATCCCATAAAATCTTTTTTATTTTCTTTTGAAGATTTTGTTGGCCGCCCTAAATCTTTTCTTGCTCCTTTATTTACTTTTATTTCTAAAAAAGCTGGACCTTCTACAGATTTAATTAGATTTATCTTTTCAATTACTTCTAATTTTGATTCTGCTTTTAGAGTTGTCTTATAACCACAATCTTTTGCGATTGATTGTAAATTTATTTCAAAACCAACTGTTGGTTGGCCCCCTACAGAATCATGTGCCCCATTATTGAAAATTATATGTTTAAAATTTTTTGGAGCTTGTTGACCGATAATTGCAAGAGATCCCATATGCATAATCACAGATCCATCTCCATCAAAACAATAAATTTGTTTGTCTTGTTTTTGTAAAGCAATCCCTAATGCTATTTGGGATGAATGGCCCATAGAACCAACTGTAAGAAAATCAGTCTTATGTTCTTGTCCAAGTTCTTCCCTATATTCAAATAATTCTCTAGAAATTTTTCCTGTTGTTGAAATAATGATATTTTGGGAATCTAAATTATTGACAATTAGTTTCATAGCTTCTTCCCTATTTAAATCAAAAGATGTTTTTACTTTATTTTTTAAATCATATTTCTCAAATGTATTTTTCTTAACAACTAATGCAAATGGTGCATTGTTATTTTTCATATAATTAATCGCTTTGTCTAATGAATTTTTAGCATCTTCTATTGAATCTGGAATTATTTCGTAAGGTATTTCTAATGTGTTTAATAATTCTAAAGTTATTTTTCCCTGTTTAACATGTTGAGGTTCATCTTCTTTTCCAGGTTCACCTCTCCATCCAATTAAAAGCAACATAGGAATACTATAAACATCTGAATCTGTTAATGAAACCAAGGGATTGATGGAATTTCCTTGTCCTGAATTTTGCATATAAACCAAACCAATTTTTCTTGAAGATAAATGATATCCTGCTGCCAATGCAATTGCCCCCCCTTCATTTGCCGCAATAATATTATTTTTTTTATCTGTGTTATCTACAATGTACGCACAAAAATCTTTTAGAAGAGAATCTGGAACACCTGTAAAAAATTTTATTTCTTTTTTAATTAATAATTCATAAAAGTTTTTTGGTGAAATCATTTTTTATTTTTTAAAATTTAATTTAATTATTTAAATTTCACGATAAGGAAAAGCTTGTGCAGTTACTCGTGGATCTTGAACACCTGCAATTAATCTATCATGAATTTCTTCTAATAATCCTTCTCTTAAAACTCCTTGTTGTGAAGATAACACTGTCCATGCTGGACAAAGAGGGTCTTCCCTATATTCACTATAACTATGAGGGTTAAGGTTGGGAATAATTAAACCAGTATTATAATCTATTTGTGAATATGCTGATCTTGTTGCACATCCTCCAGAACATAAATCATTTGCATTTAAATCACAAACATCTGGGCCACACACATATTTTCCATGTCCACTCAGAAATTTATCTCTATAATCGTTCAATTTTTTTCCATCTACTATTCTTGTTAAAGAAAATCCCTTATCAAAAACATTTCCAAAAACATATCTATCTGTTTCATCTGGGCCCGGAGATTCTGAACACGCGGTTATATTGCCATTAGCCCTTATATGTAAACCAGACCTGTTTCTATTGCATGTCTTATTATCTGAAAAAGCTGACCACACATCCCAATCTATCTCAAAATATTCTCCATCTATTCTTGAAATAATATCATATAATGCTCTTACATGAGGAGAATGTATTCCTAGTTCTTGATTTTCTCCTACAGCATTTCCACAATAATGCACAGGCACAATAGAATGATCAAATCCATTATCCTTAACCCACATATGTAAATCCAACATGCCATCAAAAGTTGTTTGATCTAAAACAGAGTTAACAACTAATCTTAAATTTGGATTACTTCCATATCTAGCATTAATTAGGTTCTCATATCCTCTTTGCATTCTTTCAAAGCCTCCAACTTGATTAACTTTAAAATCTTGTAATTCTGGAATTAGTGTGTCTCCTTTTGTACATAAACCAACTCCACGTTCTGCAAATCTCTCTGCTATTTCAGGAGTTATTAATGCTACATCGTCAAAAGTTAATATCTTTGGTGCATCTTTTTCAATTCCAAAAAGTTCTGGAATAAATGTATATTGAAAATCTTTTCCCTCATAAGTATTTTTAATCATATCTACAACCCTAAAAAAATGGTCTCCTCTTGTTTTTTCTTTTCCAAGAGCAGGATCTTTATATATTAAAGGCTCTCCGCCAGTAAGAATGAATAAACTTACACCCAAATCGGCAGCTTCTTGTGTAGTTTTTTCTAAAATATTAAATGGAATGAATTTTGTTTGTAGAGGTCCTGATTCTGCAAAACACCATGTACATTCAAAATTACATCCCTGTGTAAGCATATAATCTAATGATGTTAGTTTTATACCTTTTTCAATTTGATCAATAATTACTCTTGGATCAACACCTGCATTTCCAGGATGTAAATCAACAACTTGTCCTCTTAAAGCCCTTATCTTATTAATTTCTTCTGGTGAAAGATCATAAACTTTTTCCCCTTCTCTTGGAGGTCTAATAGGTGCTGTGAATATTGGTTCACCAGAAGAATTCAAATTTGGATTAAGCAAACGTTCCAATTTAGGTGTCATAGGAACTTTTGAAATTGGTTTTTCTAATCCAACACTTTCATTCATTTTATTATTGGGTCCATTGTTTAGTTTCCCTCCTTGCTCTCTTTACTCCTTCTTCACCTGCATAATGCAAAATTAAAGCAAGTGTATTCCATGGATTTTCTTGTTTCGGTTTGACTTGCATTATTAAAACCTGTCCTTCTTTTTCATCTACAGATCTAAGTGAATGAGGTATACCTGGTTTTATGAAAAAAGAACTATTTTGTTTTAAAATTTCTTCATGACCAGGCCAACTTAACTTAACAGAACTATTTCCAAAAACATAACCCCATCTTTCTACATCAACTTTAATATCATGTTCACCTATGTTTTTTGAATTGGCTGGAACTGTATATTCTAACCCAAGTGTGTCTTGCTGAAAAGGAATATCATTTAATAATTTTCTAACTTTATACACCCCTTCAGAAAAATTATTTGCATCTTTAAAATGTTTAGCAAAGAATCCTACTTTTCCAGTGTTTAGCTGTTCTGTATTTATTTTACTTAATTGTTCTCTTACTTTATCCATGTAATCTTCTTCAGACATGTCTTTTATAGAATTCAAAAAATCTCTTGTTCCTAATTCACCTCTAAAAGTAACAGCAAGGATTAAAGCTTCTTCATCATCTCTTTTAGTAAAGAGGTGTGGGACAAATGGAACATGATACTCCATATCTCCTGTATTCATATTTACATGATGGATTTTTTCGTTTGAATCTTTCCAATAAGCTGTAATTTTTCCTATAAAATATGTCATCTGCTGTTCAAAATGTCCTTGGTTAAATGACCATCTTGGTGCTTTTTCAGAAAAATATTTATCCACAATAATTTTTTCCCAGATTCTTTCCGGTATAATTGTAGATTCTGAAACTCTTGACACTGCAGTATCTGCGTAATCATAAACTTCAAACTTTACTCCAGTATCACTTGTTCTGCTTAAAACTCTCATAGTATTATCACTTTCAGTTGCGTGCATAACGACAACACCATCAGTTGTATCATTAACAACAGGAAATTTATCCTTAACTTCAGAACTATACAAATCTCCAAGATTCAATGGTGCAGAATTTTTGATTGCTTCTTCTAGTTGCTGTGAAGGCGCTATGTTTCCCAACATCACATCATTTATATGATCTTGATCTATATTCCATCTCTTAGCAGCTTGAGAAGGTATAAGTTTTGCACTACTTAGCATTCTAATAAATTCAGCTCCGAAGTTTGTATCTAATGGTAATCCATTATTTCCAATAATTTGTTCTTTTACCATTTTATTTACCTCCTGGAATTAATTCCAGAATATCTTTAATTGGCATACAAATTTCGTTTGCTTCATGGCTTCTTTCATTTTGAAGTATTGTTTCAGCTGTCTTTACCATGGCTGGATATGCACTTCTAATTAGATGGTTTGCATAAATAACCAAATTAATATTTGCATCAATTAATTCTTTTTCAGTTATTTGGCTATATGTTGAAGGAATCACTATCAAAGGTACTTTATTTTCAAATGTAGAATATATTTTGCAAAATTCAAGTATTTCATTTGGTTCTTTTTCTTTACTATGAATCATTATGCCATCTGCTCCTGCTTCAATATATGCTTTAGCTCTTTTTAGTGCATCTTCCATTCCTTGTTTAAGAATTAAACTTTCAATTCTTGCTATAATCATAAAATCTTTAGTTGTCTGTGATTTTTTTCCCTGAGAAATTTTGTATGAAAAACCTTCTATAGAATCTTGTTGCTGTTCAGCTTCAACTCCAAATAAGGAATTTTTCTTTAACCCTATTTTATCTTCTATGATTATTGCAGACACACCCATTCTTTCTAAAGTTTTAACCATAAAAACAAAATGTTCTATAACCCCCCCTGTATCTCCATCGACAATTATTGGTTTTGTTGTGACTTCTAAAATATGGTTTAAAGTATCTGACCTTTCAACTAATTCTATATCTGGTTTTCCTTTTGCAGTTGAATCTGTTAAACTGCTTAACCATATTCCATCAAATTCTTTTGATATGTTATTTTTCAAAATTTTTATATTTTCTACAATTAAACTACTAATACCATTGTGAGCTTCCAAAAATCTAACCATGTCTTTTGCTTCCAATAATCTTCTAAGTTTTTTCATTCTTATTTGAGGTGTTGTACCAACTTCTTTCATTTTCTCAT
>CEPX01064949.1_pt1 | contig 25238 bp, 80 predicted proteins | sample 361361 | NCBI WGS metagenome assembly CEPX01 (sample SAMEA2619974, study PRJEB7988) | marine metagenome | biome: marine biome (ENVO:00000447); feature: mesopelagic zone (ENVO:00000213) & marine oxygen minimum zone (ENVO:01000065); material: "saline water (ENVO:00002010), including plankton...
TGTGATTTTCATATCATATTCCTGTTACTTTCACGTTGATCTACTCCACCCACTATGAGAAGTTTCTGTATATTCATAATTATCTGAAAAAAGTGTTCCATCCCTAGCATCTTCCCAAAAAGCTTTACCAACTGGTTCCAAAGCTGCCCTTACATCTGACACCTCGCCACCTTGACTTATTACTTCAGCTAAATCACGAACTGCCTGTGTAAGCTTGGGACCAACAAAAACACCTGATGCCAACCCATCGAGCATTGTTCTATACTGCTGAGCGCCATAGCTGCTAAGCTTCTTCGACGCATCTGATGGGCTGAGTGAACTTCCCCCGTACCCACCGCTTGGATTTTGGACAACGAGACCTCTCCAGCTCACGTATCTATTTCCATGTGAAGATCCGCTAGGATCATAGCCAACCATGAACCCACTTTCACCCTGCGGAATCAGTGATCGAGTTTTCCACGGGTTTCCTTTTCCTTGTAGCATGAACTCTCCAACTATTTCTACTGATTGTGGTATAGTACCGCTTTCCTCGGAGTCAGAGATGCCATCATTGTCACTGTCAGTGTCGAGATAATCAGGTGTCCCATCAGTATCTGTATCAACAGCCTCACGAACCTTGTCGAGCTCCTCCGCTATGATTCTTCTTAGCTGTCTCTTTGTAATCTTCACTGTGGTGCTCTCCTTAGCAATCTCTTAATAGCTATACATATTCTTTATCTGGGATTAAAACCATTGTTGAAACCCCTCTTTCCAGGGTGCTGCTTTTAACTTTTCTTCGATCTCTTCTTCCAATTCCTCACCTAGTATTGGGCCATCAGGATGAGACTCATCTTCAAGCCTGTCCATAATTTTGCTAGCTAAATCACTAGCCATTGTCTTCATGGGTGTCCCCCATACTTGAATTTGGTCCTCAACGTCCAAATCTGGATATTCTCCGTCTATGGTGAAAGCTATCATAAAAAACGTTGCCCCGTCTCTCGGATCAAATTCGTAACGAACGCTTTCAATCTTAACACGACCGTCAAGATCATCTGCCATATCCCTTAGCTCGGCTGCATCATCGGCGTCAGAGTCGGGATCACCCTCCAGCAATCTTTTCATCTCCTCCGCTATGATTCTTCTTAGTTGGTTACGTGTTATCTTCATGTTTTGATCTCTCCCTGTAGGATCTACCCTTATAACTATTCCACTTCTCTGTTCTTTTCTTGGTTAACCGCGATTAAGTTTCCCCACACAGGATCACCGGTCTGATTGTCGACAACAGCTTGCCACTGGGACATCGGCCACACGTCGTAATTGGTGGAGATCTCAAGGCCTCGGAGGTTCCCTCTTCCCTCGTTCCACATCACCTCCCAGGCTGTCTCGTTCTCAGCATCCTCTGGTATGAACCTCATGTCAGGATAGATGGTGTGTGGTTCTATGTCTTTATGCGGGATGTACCCGTGGATCATGTAGCCTGGACCGTGTACGAACTGAGGGGATCTAAGGTGACCGAGCGTGAAGAAGATTCCGTACGTGCCGATAACCTCTCCTGCACTCATCACATCATTGATCCACTTGGCTGGAACCTCATGTGTTACGGGTAGACCACGTGGTCCGCTCATCTCTTTTAGTGCGTTCATGACGTCTCTCTCTGCGCGTGACACTTCTCTTGTGAACTCCTCTCTTATGATTTCCCTTAACTGTCTTCGTGTGATATTCATTTCTTATGGAACCACACTCTGTTCCCTGTTGCCACCTTCAATATATGATGTGAGATAGCTCAGAACCGGTGTGAAACGATCAGAGAATACAATCCCAGTCTCGGGATCTGTATTGCCAAGACTACTGATGGGAATCCAGCGCCACTCGTCATGCTCGGGTCTTCCTAGCTCAGGGTTCTCTGGGAGTGTTACCTGCTTCTTGCTCGTTCGTCTGGCAACGAAGAACGTGGCGGTCTTGATTACCCCTCTACTCTTCTCGGTTTCCTTATCTTTCTTTCTACTCTTGTATGTTATCGAAGGAGCAACGTCTTCTGTAAGCTCATAGTCCTTACCTACTTCGAGCCCCGTCTCCTCTGCAGTCTCCCTAATTGCTGCATCTCGAAGTGACTCGCCAGGATCAACACCACCCTTTGGGAATCCCCAGTTTCGATATGCCCTTAGAACGAGAACATCATCACCGTCAATAATGAGAGTACCTGCACTAGATACCTCCTCTATCTGAGGCTTGTCTCCGAGTGTCTCTGAGATCGTCTCTCTTATGAGTCTTCTTAGATGCCTTCTTGTTATGAGCACGTGTTTTTAGTCTCCGGAAGTTGAATTAATAGCAGTTTTCATTTCACATCAGCAATTGTTGATTCATCTTCGGGATCATTAACCTCACCGCCCATTGAGATGTAATGATCTTTCCATTCTATATAGCACGGATCATCCTGGGCTGGCTCCAGATTTGCAAACTCAGAGGGGTGCATTGTAAGCTCTATCATGCTAAAGCATGTGCCAGCGCCTTGTTCATTAAGACGTCGTGTCTCTTCAGCAATAAGCCTTCTTAAGTGCCTTCTTGTTATCTTCATTTTCGCCTCCGCGATTATTTGTGTTCCGGTGATCGTTCCGTAATCACCGCTAAATGTGAAAGGTTCTCCTTTTCCCACCTGATCTAAAACCATGCTTATTGTGTCACTCTCAATACTATCTGATACATTCTTTGGAAAAGGAATAATATCAGCGCGAGCTACAGCAGAAATATTCATTGTATCGCTTCCTTCCTCTCCAGTGTATTCTAGCTTTGTTACAGAAACATCAGCTTCATCGACTAATGGTATTCCTGTCTCAGTTGCAATGAGTGAATATATTTTATCGCTATCCCATCTTCCATCAGGAGTAGAAAATTGTAGATCTCCATTGACTGCATCGACATTTATATCACCTCTAACAAGTACCTCGTATATGATTTTTCTTAATTGCCTACGTGTAATTTTCATTATATTTTCCCCCATCCAGTCGATTGCGTCGTCGGTCAACTCCTTCGCAGTCTCTACAGCAGTTTTCCAAAACTTAGAAGGATCACACTCATTGCCATATTTTGGAAGATGATCGCTAGTAGATCTACTCCGAACATTTCGGCTTTTCCAGCTTTCACACAGTTCAAGCTCTTCACGTATGAGACTTCTTAACTGTCTATGAGTTATCTTCATCTGTGAATTACCCTGATATCTAATATATATTAAGATACTTCTCTAAATGATAATCACAACATCAATTACTCTAACAGCTATTTACCAGCTCCAGCTCCTCTAAATCAAACTCGACCACATCACCCAAAACCATAACCTTAGCTGCTGGAATGTAAAGACGTTTTGCCATTGCAACGATCACACCGATCTGGTCATTCGCCTCGGGCCAGATACCATTGACTCCATCCTCTTGATAGATTCGTACGATATCACCGATTTTCATTGATCTTCTCCAACTCACGACCTGGAGAGTCGACAGCATGCTCGGCAATTGTACCGTCGTCCCAAAGAACTTCAGCCCAAGTCTGCATGTCCTGTTCCTCATCCCAGCCCGAGTCAGACCACTCACTCCAGATGCCCAATACTAAACCAGACGGTCCGTCACCGTTGATGTAACCAACCATATCACCGATTTTCATTCAGCTGCCTCCAAATCACGTGTGTCTGCACCCTGAAGCATGCCGTCCTCGTATAATACAAGCCATTCCCAAGGAATCACCCTTCCAATGCAGTCGTTGAACGGTGGGACGTATTCAACCCATTTTCCTGAGATTACAATTCCGTTCATTCCAAGTGCGTAATCACAAATCAGCTTGCCGATTTTCATTCATGTACCTTTAAGTGATCAGAAATAATGTAAACTAATCCATCTTCTGGATGAGTTAGAAATATTCTCCATTGTGATCTGTGAAGGGCATGATCTTCATCAATATGTATTACAAGCATAGGTGTGCATTTGTCTCTGGTGTTTTTAAACCATATCGACCCAACATCACTGGCACTTTTCTTGATTGTCACCAAGTCACCGACTTTCACTGACCACCTTCAAAGCATTTTCAAACGCTGTTGCATTGTAACCAGCCTCATAGTAGACGTGCCAGAGACTGGGATAAAAATTATCCTTCTCCAATAGTATTCCACACATTCCCATCTCATGATCAATCACGAAATCACCGACTTTCACTGATCACCTCTAACAAACTTGTTTGAACAGTCGTAATCTTATTGGTGTCGACCCACCAGACTTCAGGGCACGCATAAGGGTTTGTCTTCTCATCAAATGTTTTCCACTTGAGAAAGAGACCTAATCCTCGGTCACAGTTGCTCATTTGAACTAAATCACCGACTTTCACTGATCACCTCGCATCTCCACATCCATGCTGGAATGAGAATAATTTCACCTTTTGATAATAACCTAATGTAATTCCCTTTAAAGCGTCGATCTACCATAATTCCCATATATACACCAACATGACTACCTCTGTCTTCTGCTGTATTACTAGTCGCATAAACTAGATCACCGATTTTCACTGATAACATCTAGTGAGCAAAACTCAAATAGTCTTCTATTGCCATTCAATAATACTTCTATAAGCAGACTTTTACCAGGCTCATATCGTTTCTTTCGACCCATAACAATGCCAGTCTGCCCCCAAAGACCTCCGGCGTCACTCCACTTGTTAACTTTCACAAGGTCACCTATTTTCATTTTGTTTCAAACTCTTGATTCTGAGGAAGCGCATACATGTGTACATAAACATCAGTACAAAAAAGTGGAGGATCTTCATCGATAATAGTCATATTATGAGGTATAGCATAGAATACCATTCCTGTCCACCAGTTGTTTTCTGGAGCGTAGACACATCGAATCTTCAAGATTTTTTGCTCAGGGTCTGTCCCCCAATAAAAAGATTCACATCCCGCCTGATCAATATTAAGAATTGTCCCGTCTACACATGGACTTTCTGAAAGCGTAATATAGTCTTTCTTGAATAGCCGGTGTGATGCACATCCCAGCAGTAGAAACAGAGGTAAGAATTTATACATCAATTACTCCTATCTTCTTTCCAGCGGCAAATGCCTGAAGAGTTTCAACAAGATCAAGAATATCTCCACACGAATCAAGTCCAATCTTCTGTAGCTTCATCAATGTCATCATCTGCATTGTCTCCAGATCTACCTCAATATCTCCCTCGCCGAAGTCAAGGATCAACTTCTTAATAAGCGGGCCAACCACAATTCGATGACCATTCTCTGCTGCATTAGGATAGTGACCTAGATTTTTCTCATGCATCAATCTCTCAACTGCCTCCTTGGCATCTTTGAGACCAAATCCGCCACTGGAGCGGAGTGCTTTGATTGCTGCAATCTTCTTGGTGTTACGCAAGTGCTCCAAAATCTGATTAAAGACTGCTGTATTAACTCTTAGAGATTTCATCTATTACCTCAACGTCAGAGCGTCTCACCCAAACAGGATCATGGTCTCCTGAAAAGAGAATCTCTACTTCGATGCCACGCTTGTCAATAACAATAGCAGATTGACTGCCATCAGATTCACCGATGGCACGAATGAGATGTCCTATGTCAGGCTTAATTCGTTTCACTGACCACCTTAAGTTGCGACGAGTCCACGTATTCCCAGTCAGAATCTGACCAGAGGACAAGAATTCTATCTCTGATTCCATTCCTTGTTGGAGCGATTGTATTCACCATTTTCGGGTGAAGACAGTGTCCTCGTTCAGCGCCAACAATCTTATAAGCTTGCCGGGCACCATAGTGATCTGGGTCAACTTTCATGACAAGACCTGGGGCAGAATAGCCCCTCTTCATCTTTACCAGATCGCCGACTTTCATCTAGACTGCGCTCAACATATTGAGCGGAACAGTCCATGTGACGTAGTCTACCTTCACCTCAGCTCGTGTTCGTTTGATTTCCACGATCTCGCCTTCTTTATAGGCTCGCTTTCCCCTGGCAGATGGATCACCGAATCCGACTCGGTCACCTCTACTAAACGTGTCACGAGCGAGAACTGACTTCCTCCGTCGCAAAACCTTAAGCTGGTTCACTATTGTGCGATTCAGATCTCGGAGTTGATCTTCGGTAAGTGTAGAAATTCCTGAAAGGATGTCTGTATATGACATTTTTTAATTGCCTCCTTGGCTATGTACTTATATTATACCATGCGGAATTTCAACTTACACGCATGACTTACTCACCAATCACCTTAAAGTCTTTAGGTCGTAGTCTTTTTGTTTTTCCGTTATCTGTAAAGGTTACGTCCACCGCAAAGCCATACAAGCCAGCCATGTGTCCCATGCCCGCATCGACCATTTCCCAATCTTGACTCTCCATGAAACGATATGTGTAAGGTCCGCGAATAATGGTTCCAAGTCTACCGCTGAGGGTCTTAATAAGATCACCTACTTTCATCAATCACCTCTATTTTGAAATATGGCCTGAGAATCAACTCCATCTGATTGTGAATCAGAGTTTCGAGGATCTCTGCTTCTTCATCAGTGATTTCCAGATTGAACGGAAGATCCACCTTCACGTAGACATTGTCCTTGAAGATTCCTGTGTGGAAAATTGCACCGCTTGTTAGACACGGAGTCTTATTTGCCACTGATCACCTCGACATCTTTAGAGTTAGCAATAATCATGCGGGGATGATCCGTTGGTTGAATAAACCAGCCATCCATACCATCCTTAATAATCACGCCCAGCTTTGTACCGTAAAGCTTTGTCTTAACTTTTACCAAGTCACCGACTTTCATTGATTACCTCTAGTTGATATGTCCATTGCAGTTCCTCTTGAAAGCCTGAATAGTTCCAACACACTACTACAGCTTGTCTGGATCCTGCTGATGCCGGTACCTTGGTGTGCAGTTTAATAATAACTCCGATCCACGGATCAGGGTGTTGCTTGGTCCATGGATGTCGAATCCCGGAGTGTGGCTGCACCAGATCACCTACTTTCATACTATCTCCACAGTGTTACGAGTGTTCCAAACTCTCTATCAAATGTATAGAGAAGACCCTCATAATCTGAAAGTCTCATTTCATCCAGAATGCAATCTCTTTTGAACTTGTCATATCCCATCTGCTTTGCGAGATTATTCGCAAGACCCAGAAGATAAAATGCATTTCCTTGTGGCCCGCTCAGATCTATTTCGATAAGAGTATTTGGCCTGTTCTTTTTTGATTTAATCACTAATCACCTCCACTTCATGCTCATATACTTCCCAAACTCCAGCATCAAAAATTATATCCCACATCTGCTTATCTGTCCATCGACGTTCGTCGCCCTCTTTAAAGGTATCACTGATACCCAAGACATATCCAATTCGACTACTATCATAATAGCAGAACCAGCATGCACAACTCTCTCTGTCTGTGCCGCAATCTGTGAGAGCTTTAACGAGATCACCGACTTTCACTTTCTTTAAATCCTCTCCAAATAGGAAACATACTTCCCGACCATTTGGAAAATCCGATCTTGTCAGATAGACATGACCTACAGCCACGAGTTTTTACTGAATATGATGTAACTGTAATTGCTTGAGCTTTAGCTACATCAATATATTTTTGCAGTCGATTAAAATGAAATTCACATAATAGAACAGTACCGGACCCATATTTATCAGATATTCTCAACATTTTCACTGATCACCTCGAATGGTTCATATAACAGTCTATTCCACCAGGATGATGAATAATCGCTAATCTTTCCGCCATGATTCCATATAATGTGAAGCTCCTCAAGAACTCCAGCTGAATCAGTAATTGTCTCAACTACAACACCCATCCAGTCTTCTACATAATCGATTCCTGGCTTTTGCCAATGTGACTTTGTGAATCTAATAAGATCACCTACTTTCACAAGTATCCTCAATTAGCTTGAGGTGAACATTGTCATCACGAACTGAACAGATGATACCTTGATCATCTAACACGTCGTATACTCTGATCTTCTCGCGATCTGTCTTTGTTATCCGCGACCCAATAACGAGACCAGAATAGGACCCAAAATCATCCCAGTGAACACCATTGCTCCACTTCCAGGTTATCATGTCACCAATTCTCATTAGTCACTCAAAGATTCTTTCAGTTCCGGACACACGTCACCTAATGTCGTCTTTGGAGGCTTCGGTGTATATCGGAAAATGAAGTACGGATAATAGTCATCCATATTGTCTGTTCCGAACTCTAGCCAGACATGACCATCATTGACGTCAACAAGTTTATAGCCCTGTCGAACCTGACATTCATCGTCATCCAAATGTCTATCCGGGTGGTCTGGATGATCTGCGTCACTAGACGTATCATATGTCTCTATTTTGACCTTTGCTATCGGAGTGCGAAAAAAGATGCTGTCATGATCCTCAGTGTAATCAATTGCACCAAGCATCGAACGATAGCCATCACTAGGATCCTCGAGGACCTTAAAAACGATTCCATCAACCTTAAATGTATTATCACCGCCGTCGGCGCCGTAGTAATCCAACTCAATCCCAGACAGTGTCATGAAATGATGAAGTGCCATCTTTTGAATATCTAGATCAGATGATTCAGCATCATCATCCCACTCTTCAATTCTTCCACTCCTTCCGCTAAACATATCTTTCATGTCTCTTCCCTGCTGCCTATTGTTATCCTTATTATACCACAGTGTGCTTTCGCTTACACGCGTGTTGCCGGAGTAAGATTACTGATTCGTGTTCCTCTCGGGTTTCCGTCAACAAAGTGAGCAACATAAAACCATTCCATTGAATATTCTGGACCTCCCTCAGCAGGGGAGAAATGTGTCACGCCACCTTTGACGCACACTCTGTCACATCTTGAGTATGTGATTATACCTGTATCTCCTTTCTTAAGATATGGCCAGTCATCGTCTGTTACCTCAATTAGGTCACCAACGAGATATTTCGGCTCAGGTGTCTTCATCTGATGGATCTTGTGAAAAGTCTTCTGAGTCCATCGAGTAGCCATCAAAGAATCCAATCATCATATCTATTTCAGGTAGAAACTTATCCTTGAAATCATCTGGCCAAAAAAGTGGACCAAGAACAGGATGTCCAGCTTCAGATTTCAAGGTCTCCAGATCACCCATTAATCTTTGTATATCACTTTTAAGTTGTGCAATCTCCGCAGCTTCCTTTTCAGCTTCCTTTTTTGCCTTATATTCGGCAAGATCAACGATCTCTCCCATACTTTACCTCTACCAATTCACAGGATCATTGGAATTCCACCCATCAATAAGCTGCTGCTCACTCTGCGAAATATCTCCAGATGACTTCTTAGTTTTCTCACGTGCACTGATTCCTTCATCTATCATAGAATCCTCAGCTTTGCTCATCTCAGAAGTTATCTTCTCATAATTAATTCGTTCAAGCTCTTTAAATGCACGCTCAAGTCCCTCTTGCAGATCCAGCAAGCCATCTGCATTAGTACGAATCTTAAGCTCATCTCCGATCTCAATGTGTACCCTTTCGAGTGTATCAACAAAGATCCTAATTTCTCGATCATTATTGCTTAGCTCATCATCCTCCATACAGAAATCTAGGATATGATGTTTTTCATACTCTAGATCTTTCATAACCTTATTCATGAGATTACCCCCTAGATCTGCGTATGTCGGAAGTGGTGGGCGACCCCGCAAGCTTTCAACTGAGTCAGCAAGTCCTTCACGATCTGCTGTGTCAAGAGATACTGTCCACTCTGGGTCATCGCCTGTCTTAAAAAACATCTCAACATAGCTCGTACCATCATATGTCTTCTTATATTTGAAATCACGATTGAAAGCTTCTGTTACCTCTTCGCATGTCGCATTCAATCTGTACCATTCATTAATGTTACAAGTCCAAGAAGCAACTGCTTCCTCAAAACTGGCCATAATTTTCTCCTGTGTTTATATTATATTACTTGTGAAGCAATATTTACATGCGTTTTAAACTCTAGTCTCACTAACGACCATAGCTCCACGGAATTTTTGATTCAAAAACAAGGTCCTCTACCATGATGATTTCATCACCACCATATTGGTGGAAATCCTCAACCTGGCATCCGATATCACTTGCTCGTTGTTCGAGTGAAACCCCTGAGCGAGCATTCATAGCGTCGATAATTGGCTCCATCTCACCGAAGAGAGTAAGTAGCCTGCTTAGGTCATCATCAGAACACTCGTACGCGAAGCTTGAATCTTGATTATACATTGTCTCAAGCCAAAGCTTCTCTGCCGGAGTCATCGTGCATCCCAACAGGCTTCAGCCATCTTGATACAGTTCATACGATAGCTACCATCCTCGAGTTTATATACGAAGCTGAGTTCCATTTCAGGACAGAAAGTCGTAACACGATCCGCATCAATGGTACACGCAGCGATCATAGCCGTCTCATTCCCATCGAATGCCTGAAGTGCTTCACACTCTCCGCCCTCAAAGCAATCAATATAATCATAACAACACTGACTCCATGTCCGCGACATTGCGAGGCGTAGATCATTGACCTGATTTTCTGTGATACCGAATATCTCGGCGACTTCTGTGATTGTAGCCATCATTTCTCCTATGGGAGGCCGTGTGTCTGAAGAGCTCCCATGCCCACCAGAGTTAAAAAATATCTGTATCTTCCGTCGTGCTTCTGTCGATAGAACCACCGTCTTTGACCATTTCTATTTGCTGAGCCTGGATGAGTCCTGCGACCCTCAGGATCATTAGCAAGAGTTCTACTACAGTATGGTGACGTCAGGTATGCGAACTTTCCTCGACACACCTTGCTAACAGGTTGAATACGCTCATCAAGAATCTTGACGTCATCATACCACTCAGAAGTCATCATAGAATTAATCACATACTGTTTGGGTTGCCACTGAGTTCTAAGAGGATCAATGTGACTCACGTTGTACCTCTTGCTTGAGTGTCGATACTCAACAAGAACCTGTTCAACAGTTCTTCCATCAAAGAGATGTTCTGAAATTTCTCGAGCAGTTGCGCCCGGATTGTCATATAGAAATCTCAACATCCTACGGGATGGAATTCCATATCTCGATTTTCCCATTTAAGTCTCCATTGCATGGTTGCTATACCCTTATTATAACAACGGTAGCCTCAAATTGCATGCAAGAAGTTATCAGCGTTCTATGAATCCGCCTTCCTCACCTGGATCATATGAATAAAATGGTCCCTCATCTTCGGGATCTACCTCAAGTGAAATACCTGACTTGACAGAGTCATATCCTGCCCTGTAGTCAGGATTATCTCTGTATAGTGTGATATCCTTGTTATCTGTCGCTGCATCGCCTTGACCAAGCTCATAGGAATTATCGTCACCTTCACCAGATGGCAAGTCAACTGGAGGAGTGATATCGCCTGGATCTGTGTCACTTTCGTTATTGAACCAGTCGTACACGAGTTGCATGTGTGCAGCGAGATTAGGATGAGTATCCCACAGGTTTTTGACTGTTGGCGGCCAGTCATCACGATGCAAAGCATCTGACAAGCCCATCACAATTCTTCTGACATCTCGGATATCAGGCCTCTTTGACTCCTCCTCAACCTCATTAATGAGTCTTCTTAGTTGTCTTCTAGTTATCTTCATGATTTTTCCTCAGCATTAAATATCTCATCCGCATAGTCCGGGTCGCACCCCATCCTTAGCAATTCCATAAATGAGTAGTCATCAAGCTCATCGATCTCTTCCTGAGTGTGATGTGTATCTGGCGGGATCGCGGCATAGTAAGCATCATTAGCCGCGTATCTGGCTCGCTGCTTAAGGGCATCCAGCTTTCCCTCTGACCCGGGCAGATCTATGGGATGTCTCACATGCCTTGCCACCTGACCGAGGTTTAGTGCAGAGTGTTTTCCATATTTCCTAAGGTAGTCAATAAAACTTTCACGGATAAGATGTCTTAGCTCGCTGTGTGTGAGCCTCATCGTCTTTTTTCCTTCGTTCTTTTCATCATCCTCTTCCTCATCTTCCCACTTTCTCGCCATTTCCGGCTCATTTGCCCACATCCACTTTCTCTGCTTTTTGGATTTGAATGGCATCTTATCTATATATATGTCTCAGCCGATGAATTATTTGTTGTTATTGTCGGCAAGTTTTGATTCCACGTCAGATATCTCATCAAGACTTTCGAGGATGACGATTCTGACTGGATGTCTTGAAAGAACATCCTTCATCTTGTGTCGAGCTGCATCTGTCCAGTAGCCCTTGACCTCAATATACACATCATGGTCTGGGAGGTAGAAGTCTGGTATATAGTTCCGAGCTCTCCTGCCCCGCGTGGTGTACTTCAACTTGATGCTTGGGTTTCTTATCCACCGAATTCCAAGTTCATCCAGACGCTGAGCACAGGCGACCTCCCAACTACTATCCATTGATACTGTTTCTCCATCGACAGTAATGTAATCTGATCGCTTGCTCCACAGTCCTCGCCTGCGGCGTCGTTTTCCGCGTCTACTCTTCTTTGCCATACTCTATATGTAGGTTGCAAGATCTTAATCATGCTTACTCATACACTGCAGCGTGACCTTCGGAAAGAAGCCAATCATTGATGCACTCATCTTCTAGCCAAATCTCTCCAAGCCATCGACCATACTTGCCCTTCTTATCCTGCTGTGTCTTTATCACTATCCACTTGCTACCAATCTTCAAACGCAAAGCATCCCTTGACTTGAGACCAGCCTCCCTCTGTTCACCTCGAACTTCAGGAGCATTGATTCTAAGCAGCCGAATCTTCTGCTTGTGAAGAATAATATCAAAGCCCAGATCAATATCGACAGTGATAGTATCACCGTCATAAATTTTTCTAACGTAAGCACGATATTCGTACATTCTATTTCTCGTTACCGGCAAAAGTGAAATGCATGAGCACCCGCCCTAGGACTCGATAAGAGTTGTTTAAGATTTAGATTTTGGCTTCGACTTCATTTCAGTATCAAGTTCTTTTGTTAAAACAAGAACATCGTTTCCTGTTGAGTTTTGACGATACGTTGAAAGGTCCAGAGCGTGAATTGTTTCTCTTAAAAGCTTGTGGCCTCCGTATGTATCGTATATTCTCATAATTTCTTCAACAACAGTTCCATGCAGTTTCATTTAGGTTCTCCTTCACCTGGCCTAATTAAACCACGATAGAATCATTCCGTATACCATTATTACGACAAAAGCAAATAAAAAACCAGTAGAGAAGAAAAGCTTAAGAACCTCTCCGATAGTAAGCCCTCTATCATTTGCCCACTTTCTAAACTTTCCTATCATGATTCTTCTGTATCGATTCCGAGTGGGTTATCCTCATCATCTGTTATTGATGACTGAGGTTCTTGATCCTTAAGATCAGACACATATTCTTCAGCCTTTGTCACTGCATCTGCACCTTCCCAGCTTTGTGCCAAATCAGTCTCCTCGTTTCCATCATTGTCAACAACACGAACTTGTGTCTGGTCTTTCCCATGAATCTTAACAGCAGATGTTTGAATATCTCGAATAGGTACAACTTTAACTGCACCTTCAAGTTCTTCTAATATTATCTTTCTCAGCTGACCGCGAGTTAGTTTCATAGTCAGCCTTTTTTTCTTGTACCTTGAATCCGAGACTTTCTTTTCTGCGGGACTTCATCATCAGACTCTATTGATGACATAACACGAGAAATAATATCATCAAGTGATGCATCTTCATCTAGATCAATTGTTTCTCTAATAATTTCTCTTATCTGTCTACGCGTGATTTTCATTTTTACCTAATTCGCCCAGTTTTGAGGAAGGATTTCTGCTAAACTATAATTGTCGATAAGAGATTGAAGCTTGCCAAGAGTTTCCTGGAGACGATCAGGATTATTTTCTCTGATAAATCCATCCATTAGGTCACTTACACTAAGTAATACATCATCAACTGGCTGAGAATCTTCCTCGCTCAACATCTCTATTTCTTCCTTTATGATTTCTCTTATCTGCCTACGTGTGATCTTCATTCAGTCTTTCTCTTTCACATCTGCAAACGTGGGTTCATTATATCGAATCCAGTTCGTCGGTGTCGGAATACCTTGATCAATGTATGGTAGCTGATCCATGAATTGAGATATCTCATCAACATCACTCGGGTCTACTTTTACTAAACGTGTCCAAGGAGGTGCAGAAGATGAGTCTGTTGCTTTATCAAATAGACTAGAGAACTCTGGGTGTGTGGCTGATATATACTCAACACCTGAACCACCGTGAATATCCTCAATCTCTGAAGTGTCGACATCAATGAATCCAGCTAGACCTCCCTTTGCAACATGAGGACCTCTCTTTATGAACATTTTCGATGCTTTTCCTGAAGGCACCCTAAAGACGAAAAATCCTCCTGAACTTGGTAATTCAGCAATAAGTTTCAGATCATCAATATTCTGATAGCCTCCTGAAGAGCTTGCTGACTTGACACGATTGGTCAACTCGACTACACTTGAAGCTGAATTACCTCCCAGTCCTGTTGCAACTACAATGTTGCCTGTAGACGTGGGTAGAATATTCATGATCATGAGCGGCATTGTAAAAACATTCTTTGGAATATCGCCATCAGTCTCGTTTTCAAGAAATAGAGATAGTTCTTCTTTGATAAGTTTTCTTAGCTGGTTATGTGTGATCTTCATGTAATACATCCCTCACTTATAATTATTCAATTAAAACGGGTTTTTCTCACAGTAGGCAATGATCTCAAGAGCTATTCCCAGCTTGTCATCTGGAAGATCAGTATACGACATGCCAGTCATGCTCTTGATAACTTTGGGAATATGAGCATATGGGTTTCTACCATTAGGATGTTTGTCAGACTCTGGAAGTTTTCCCTCTAAGTTTTCTGCAGCTTCCATAATTGCTGCTCTTACAAGCTGCTTGTTCTCTCTATTCACTATAACTCCTTCTTCTTTGCTGATGTAAACTCTTCATCTTCATCATCCTCAACGTCTATTTGAGAAATTTTCTGCTTATAGGCGATGTGATCATCGCCATCAGTATGATTAGTAAGTTCATACTCTAGATTTATCAAGAAATCCCACATTCCATCTTTTGATTCTGCCCATTCTTCTTCAGCATCGCGGATGTGATCGATGATATTTAGCTGATTAGCACGCAATCTGTCGATTGCCTTCACTATGCTTGTATACCATCCGGGTGTCTCTTCAAATCCATCGCCCCTTATTTCGGACGGAATATCTAGATCAGAAACTATAGCACGGTCTAGTTCCTCAGCTATAATTTCTCTAATTTTTTTCTCTGATATCTTCATGTTATAGCTCTATAGATCTGATCAATCCTCTTCTTCCTCTTCCCAGTAACCCTCAGGATATTCCCACTGACCTGTGCCAGAGATCTCGGCAGTTAATTGTAATGCAGCAGAGCTTAACGTATCTGCAAATGTCTTTGATAGTTTTGCTAGCCTATCTACTTTTCTATTGTGACGCTCAGAATCTAAATCAAGAACAACCTCACCATATATAAGTCGCCAGGCTAGATCGCTAAGATAAGCACGAACTCCATCATCACGTGTACCGTGTAGATTTGCATCGTCACCCTTTATAATTCTATCCCACCACTCCATATCCTCATCAGGAATAAGTTCTGGAATTTCCATAGTTTCTATTCCTTCTGACTCCCATTCCTGATATCCTTTCTTGATGTCACCCTTAGCATGCTGACGAGCAGCCTTGTGGAATTGTCGCTGACGTCCTTTTCTAGATCGAGTATCCATCATCTCACCAGCCATCTGACTTTGTGCATACTTTAGTTCACGATGTGGTCCGACTCTTTTATCTCTACGTTTGTCATACTCAGATAAAGACCTATCAAACTCTTCTCTGATAAGTGTTCTAATATCCTGTGAGGTTAATTTTTTCATTGTTACAAGCCTTTGTAAATCTAATTATCTGCCACAAGTCCAAATTTATACTTCTTGATCGATCTTTATTACTTAATCCAGTAATCTGGATTGTTCATCCTCTTCACACTTTGACTAGCGCTCTTTTTTGTGTAGGATACACCGTAGCACACAGGCTCCTCAGTCTTGCAAAACTCTTGCATTAGAAATACGCCCCACTTACCTTTATCAGGTCCTTCTTTAACTTTTCTTACTTCCCACTTCATCTCGTTTCCTTATAGTATTATTTTTGTCTTTAGCTTCAACTTCACGCTGAGAACACTCTATGCAAATTAGAGCTACATCCCACAGAGACATAGTATGCTTATCTGTCTCTTTCATACATTTCTGACACTTGCCGTCCCAATCTCTTATCTGATTCATGTGTATCTCCTAAGTTATTATATCTATCATCAATAGCTTTTATATTCAATGAGAACTAGTTCATCCTCGTAAACAACCTCACAGTCATTTGTCAAAGACCACAGTACACTTATTCCACTGGGGACAACTTCTTCTCCCCACATATTGATATTCTTTTCTATCACTACGCCAACACCAAGTTCATCATCATAATATTGCATAATAACTAGATCACCCACATTCATTTTGAATATCCTCTGCCATATTTTTGAACATCTCTAGATGCTATTCTTAATAGAGAATCATCATATAAAACTGTAGTCATCTTTTCCCACTTGTGATGCTCAATAAGAAGTCCAACAAGCCATGGTCTTAGACTTTCCTCAAGACCTGCTCCGCCAAGCCAGTGTGGTGCTCTAAATCTAACAAGATCCCCTGGCTTCACTAATCACCTCATAGTACTCAGCTAAATCACCCGGTTTCATTCTTAGCCTCAACCTCTGTAGTACACTCTTTTAAAGCATCGAAATCAACATCGAGCCAGATCTCAACCGGTGGGTCATCATCTTTCATCTTGCAGAGCCATTGAGTACGAAGTTCAACGTCATTATGAGGAATGCTAAGACCCATTACATGTACACCGTTAGGATCTACATTTGCTACAAACTTATCTTCATATACAGATCGATTTCTACCTTTTGAGTTTTCTATAAGATAGAGAATTCCTGTAGTGTTAGTGACTGTAAATTTCACTTTTTCTCCCTACACTAGTCAGTATAGTCATATTCTACACCTTCCTCTGGAAATGTACTGGAATTAAGCCTGAGAGCCATAATTACCCTATCTCCCCGATTAAGGAAGGAACCTTTACATACCGGTCTATACCCGAGATATGAATCATTCCATCGCATAACTTCCCATGGCTGACTCTCATACATAGAAGTTCGAAACAATGAACCAACTACAAATCCCAGTGAAAATATTACTGAACCTATTGCAACCATTAACATCATTTATTCATCACCTCAAGTGAATTTTCTGCAAAATTCTTAGAAATCTTTCCTGTCTCCCACATAACTGTAATAGATCGACCGAGAAACTTTTTCCAGCTAGTATGAGAATCCGGAAGTTCTTTAGTCTCACATATTTCTATGACGACACCAAGACTTTTACTAGGTTCTCGTCCTTTCATTTTTAGAATCGCAGAGCTTTGTCTAACAATATCACCGACTTTCATCAAGTATCTTTATCCTTTGCCAGGCAGCTGGGTCAACTCCTACAATCTTTTTGCCAATCAAAACGAACTTATCGCACCAATCCAGTTTAATCTGAATATCTTTTTTTGTTCCAAGATACATTATAATCTTTTCACTCTTGATTCGTGCTCGGATAGCCCACAGTCGGGTGCTTCTTGCCTTTGTCCGAACTCCAAGCCATTCCCCTTCACCCATAAGATAGAATACATCACTATCATTCGCGCACTCAAGAAGCATTCCCTTTTCAAGATCTTTTACTTTCATTGACTACCTCGAATAAATCTGGTCTAAGTTTTGAGATGTTTCCTTCTTCCCACAGTACTTCTATTTGCACTAGCTTGTGGTAGTGGTTTTTCCACGTCTTCACAATAACACCGTGCCGCGGCACTTGGGGAGGTTGTGTCTTCTTCATTTTCAACGTTACTAAATCACCTACATTCATTGATTACCTCCAATATCCGATGTGGGACTCTTTCTACAAACTCGCCGCTAGACCACAATACAGACACAGCTGCATTGAGAATTCCTTCAATGGGAAGTTCAGCAACGATTATGCCTGTGCTGGTGTCATCACACTTCCAACCTACCTTCGTCTCAAATTTTACCAAATCACCGACTTTCACTGACCACCTCTAGTTGCCGTTCGGGATATCTTATAAAGTTGGCGGCGTTCGGCCATTGAACATAAACCTGGACTGGCCCGGCTGAAACCGGCCTTATACGCATGATGATACCGAACTGACCATCATAGTCTGATTCATCACTAAAAAACTTAACCAGGTCACCTATTTTCATGATACAACCTCAAGGTCATCCCAAGGGTGGCTAATTTCAAATCCATACTTTGGACATAAAATACGGGCGGTATTACCCCCTTGAAAGATACTAATCACAAGTAAAGGAAAGCCAAGTCTATTACCAAATGAACCAATCATATAAACTAAATCTCCTTCAATGGGTTGCTTCCATTTTCTTTCTCTATGCCACTGTCGCATTATACCTGTCTCAGATCTCGTTCATTAATCCATATAGGGTATGAATGACGCTGTGTGATTACCTTCCACATTGGTCGCATAGGTTTCTCTTCAAGCTCAGCAAATTGATCTGGATCATACTCAATCAATACCACAGTTTCTTCAGGCTCTTCAGCAAAGAGCGGCCAGTGATATACAATCTCACCGACTTGCATCAAAACCTCATTGAAGATGATACATGTTTGTAATCAACTGGTTCAAAGAATCTGAGAAATGTCTCATCCACAATCCTTCGTTTTCCATCTACGAGCACAGAATGATTAACAATTTGCTGTCCATCATCTCTAACTATAATATCTTCGCCTAAATATAGAACAGGGCCACAGTCTCTCCAGAACATGTGACCAGTGCTTGGGTCATTACCCCGTGGTAATGCCCATACTCTTACAACTTTGTATAACTTACCAACTTTCATTAAGAACCTCAAGACTATCGCGTGAGTGAAGGACGTGCTTAAATTTTGAAGGCCACATTACCCACACCCTGTCACTGACAGCGCCTTGCCATGGTATCTGTGTGATAAGACCGATCTCAGCAATGATAATTCCGTGAGCTTTCGCTCTTCGAATAGAAGCATTTGTGTGAAATTGTCTTTTAACCAGATCTCCGATTTCCACTTCCTTTAATCCTTTGTGGTATAATATATTATACCACTGTGCTACTCAAATTGCATGCAGTATGTATGATGGATAACTTCTCCTTTCTAGAGAGTTTCTTAAATCTATTTTCTGCCTTCAGTGCAGATGATCTATCCTGAAAATCAACCCAATATACAAGAAAAACTGGTCTCCGTGATCGTGTATATTTCGCACCCTTTTTAGTATTATTGTGTTCATGTAGTCGTCTCTTGATATCTGTTGTAATACCCGTATAAAGAGAAGAATCTACACATTCTACAATATATAAGAACCACGCTCTTTCACTCTTCTTCATCACTTTTCGCAAGCTTAAAGTAGAGATATTTAGTGGTCTCGTCAAAGTCTTCATAAGACATATATTCATCAAAATCACTTTCATCAGACAGAATATACGGACCTTCCTCCAACGGCTTTTCCCGAATCGGCTTGATTTGAGATGTCTTCCAATCTCTAGACATTTGTTTTGTTATCTTGGTATATGTCCCATCTGATTCTTTTCTAAATGTTACGATGATTTCAGGCCTCTTATCAGGACCTGCCTTACCAATACTTTTTCTGGACATAAGTGACATTCACCCTCCTCTCTCTGTATATGTACTATTAAAACGTAATTGTTTTCTTCTCACTCTTGTAACTTCTCCATTGATTAATATATCCCACTCAATGTCTTCTGGAGAATATGCAAGGTAAGCACGTCGGAGCAAAATTCCCATAATACCTGTAGGTGTTCTGCCTCCCCATCTACTTATTTTGATAAGCTCTACAATATCACCGCGTTGCATTTAAGATATCACCTGAAATTTATCAGCGGAAAAATCTGAAGCTGGTGTATGACTATCAAAGTACGGAACAGGATTCATCCATCGAACTCGGCAATGTGCCTTACCATCAAACCCATTTTCACTATAGCTTTCAACGATACCAAGCTGGCCGTAGAACCATTTTGCATATCTACCTTCATCAATGAACATGACAACGCTTCCTTCCTTCATGTTACCACCTCTTTTGACAAAGCACATTTAGTATCCATACATCCGGTTCACCAGTGTCCTTACACTTCATGAATTCACGTGACATATCGCCTCTACCTAGATAAAAATAATTAAACAACTTCTCATAAGCATTGCTGCAATAAAATAGTTCAAAATCCTTTTTTTCCAAAAGAATGTTATCGACAAAAATAATCTCTTTACTGGTTAAATCTGCACATTCATAAAAATAATGACGAGTTGAGTTATACATGCTAACCCAAAACGTTTTATCTTTTACCATATCATTATGACCCAAGATATCCAGGTCTTTCTTGTCTAGAAGTATAAAATTATCTCCGTAAGCTTGTAGTTGTTGTCTAATCCAGATAGCCACATCAGCATAAAATGAATTCTCTCCATAGATCTCACCACTAGAAAAATCAATTATATCTCCTGGTTCATGAGTAATCATTAACAACCCTCACCCATCCTGATTCAACACACCAGCACCTTCCACAATCCCACATTGCCAGAATATTGTCATCTCTTTTGAACTTGTCAATTATTTTAATAACAATCCCCCTTCTTGGAGTGCTATGGTGAATATACTCTATGATATCACCAACATTCATTTTACACACTCAACAATCTCAAAATCACTAAACTCCATAACTTCCACACCCGTACTCCAGACAATCAACCAGTGTCGTCCGCTTCCGGGGATCTGAGCGTTCTTCTTTTCCCATTCGGTTGCCTGTTCCAGAATTATACCAATCTCTCCTGGGTGAAGTTGCCACTCACAGTCTCGTTCGACTTCCTTCACCATATCACCCACTTTCACAAAGACTTCTCAATCGACGTGTGGAAACCTTCAATGTTCCACACCTGATCCGCTGCAGCAAGAGCCATATCCATAGTCTCAAATACTAGAGTGTCAGTATTATCCCACCCTTCGCAGAGATCAACCTGTCCTGGGGGGTATGACTTTCGACAGTCTGGATCAATACGTGACACAAACTCACTTGTCCCACCAATGCGAATTGTAAATGGACCGTGATTTCGATCCTCCTCATAAAATGTTACACCTGTGTGTAAACTACTCATTTCTTCTTCCTTTTCTCATAGCCTTCCTTTGCTTGTCCGCCAAGAGCACCGATGTCTCCCAGGAAATCCTGGAGAGTGTCATCACCCTTCTTGCTTCCTGTAAAATAACGAGGACCAACTCGTATAGCATCTGGTGCATTAGGCATACGGCCAGCCTTCATGTTCTTTTGAATTTCAGCATCGGTATCTCCATATGGAGACCACCATACTCCTCCACCACCCGGCTGTAGAATCTTTCCATCTGGTCCCATTACGCTCATTTCAACTTTCCTTCAAAAAGAAGTTCCATGTGTGATGCTGGCCATATTCTCCTCTGGCCGTCTGACTGAAGTACCCAAAACCAGCCGGATGGATCGATATCAACGATAACTCCTGTTGGCCAGTCAAACTCAGTCTTTAGTTTTACTAGATCACCCACTTTCACTAAGTGTCTCCATGAGATCCATTGACATCAGCCACTCTTTTCTAGCTAAGGATACTGATTTCGAAAAGTTTGACTCTTCAATTGTATGACGATGATGTATTGAATACATCTTTAGCGATGAAATCAAGAGATCAATTTGCTCTTTTGTTAGTTCAACTATCACTTCAACACCTCTAGCATCTCTCTTTTTACAAAGGCAATGCTTCCGCTTTCTGGGTCAATAATTTTTGCGAGACCGGAAGTCTTATTTCCCCAGCTAAGTTGGGCACGACACCGTGCTCTTTCAATGATAAAGATGCCATCAATAGAGAGCGGAACACCAATAGTCCTTGGAGGAAGACGAGACTCTCCGGCATCATCAAGTGCAATATCACGTGTATTGACACCTGTCTTGTGCGCCTCTTCTATATCACGGTGCATCTGCTGTCGCCACTCTTCACGCTCTTCGCATGTTGAAGGTCGTGAAGCATTAAAGTAATCTTTCCCTCTGTCTAGTTGTCTCTTAATCTTCTCATGACCCGTGTTAAATCTAACCAAGTCTCCTTTATGCATAATCTCTCCTATGACCAATGAATGTTGATCACAGCACCATTATAAGGTTGGTGAAAAACACGATCATATTTTCCCATCCCTTCTAGTGCTAAGTTAACATAATCATCAACACGACACCAGCTTTCTGAGTTGTAATGTGTATTGCAACCGGGAAATGAGTGTATATCTGTCCCGTTCGGGATGCCATTCTCACAATAAATCTCTAGAACTGAATCCGGTTCCCACTGTCCTGGAGCTCTATCACCAAAATGAATATCCCGTGACACAGCACGAATCAGATAATCATCTATATCTTTATCTCCTGAGCCAAAAAATTCGAGAATCCCTTGCCTATAGAGCTTTCTAATTGTATCTCGTCTGACCTTCACTGTTTCTCCGTGCATTGTTTGTTATATTTATTATACTACAATAGAGCATAACTTGCATGCATAGGGTTACATGGATTTCTCATGTGATACACTCTCACACCTCACACTGTGATACACCTTGTGATCACCTTTCATAACTATTGCGCTGTCTATAATCGTACCAGCTAGCTTAACTAGATACCCATTCTCATGCCTATTAATTGTTACCCACAGTGTATTTCCATCAAAGAATATATCACCGGGATTAAGAGAGTCTAAAAGACACTCTTCAACAGAAAACTTTACACAAAGAGAATCTCTCTCACTCAAATCTCACCTCCAAGTAGTATTATTATACACTTGAAAAGGTGAGATTATAAAGCTGATTATACTTTTTAAAAGTTTTTCTTAACGTAATTCATTATGAACCTACGCTGATTTTGCTGAGCTGCTCGTCTGCGTGACTCAAGAAGGGATCCTCTGAAAGCTTGTGATTCCCTGGGAGTGGGTGACCCTGCAGGAGATCCTTTGCTGCCTCCGCCCTCATGAGCTTCCCAAGCAGCATCAAGCTTCTTCTTCTCAGCGTACTGCTTTGGAAATGCCTTCTTAAATGAACCCTTATCAAGTCCCATCTGATCAAGACCGCGGCGGTAACCTTGTCGAACGATAACACTATACATGTTAGAGCCAGGCGGAATCTTCCTATCATCTCTGGCCTTTGTAGTCATTCCAAGACCAATCTTTGTCATCTCACCAACTGGCTTCTGGCTATCATCACCCCTTGTTGTGTACACACCACCATCAGGCGTAAAGACATATGTCCAGCCGTACTTACTCCAGCGAACATCACCCTTGGGAGATGCAGAGCCATCTTCATCCTTTAAGTCCTTTGAACCTTTCTCAAGCTGATTCATATCGACGTCACCGCCTTCTAAAGCCTTAGTAATTTGCCCAGCAACAGCCCGCTTAGCCTTCCGGTTTGTTATTTCAAAACCTTCAAATTCATCTCTGGCAGCTTCAAGCTTGTCTCTTAGTGCTTTGCCATCAGGAGAGTCTTTTTCTTTTTTGCTCATCTTAGAATATTCGTCAGTAAGGGTGACAGCTGTGCTTAACATAGTTCCCAAAGCACCTTCGTGAAGATTGTGGGAATTTCCGCGAAGTGTTCTTCTAATTGAACCCCTAACTAATTTTCGTAATTGTCTGTGAGTTACTCTCATCTTTGATGATCTCCAAATTGTAAGCTATAAGCAGATTACTGCTACAAATATATTTATTCATCAACAGGTCTTTGTTCACAAAACAGTAAAAAAAAAGACGATTTAAGGAATACTAAAACCTGATCTAGAATGTCTATGCGAAAAATCTCTATTAGAGCGGCCACACGAGGTGATAATCTCATGCATTCCAGGCACAAGAACTATAAGTCTCGCACCATCTTTTTCAACCATAGACTGAATTTCATTCCAGGCATCATTCGCGCTATGCGACGAGTCAAATGTTTTATGTGTAATCCAAGTATTATTTTGAATAATTGCTGTATAGATCAATGTAATCTCCTATTGAAATGGCGCGCCCTGGAGGACTCGAACCTCCGACCCACGGCTTAGAAGGCCGTTGCTCTATCCAACTGAGCTAAGGGCGCATAACTTATTATACTGTGTTGAGATTTCAAATTACACAAGTCAAGATATGTTAATTGTCTCCCACGATCCATCCCAGTTTGTGTACCGTATCTTCTTGATTCCAGCTGCTCTCATGTGATCCATACACAGTGAGCATGGCTTAGCCATAGTTATCTTGTGATTGCACTTCTTGAATCGGAGCACTTCGATAACATCTCCTGGCTCTGAAAATCTCAATACATTCATCTCGGCATGCATGTGAGATGCAAACGTCCCATCAGGATATTGACGCTTAAATCGAGGGTGGGTTTTACTTGTATTTTCTCCCACCTTCACGACCTTGCCGTTTCTCCTTAGTATTGCTGCAATGTGATAGGTTCTTCCATTCGAAAGTGCCTTTATCTTAGCCCTGTAATACACCAGCCATAATAGCAGCTCCTCTTTTTATACTATTAGTATACCACATGAAAACTTCTATTTACATGTAGCTAATATCACATTGTGATATAAGTTTCGATAGATTCCAAAAAGTTTAAGATGTTTTCAAAATCCATAATATCGCTAATGTTAAGTGTGACTGATTCCTCACCTTTTTTGATTGTGAGATCAACACCCTCATTAGCAATTTCCGCATGGAAGTTTACAACATCGTCATCTTTTAAGAAGACTTTTATATTTCCCAAACTGGTACCCATTAGTATACTCCTATCACTTTATTGAGATCCATTCCATATTATGTGGCTCAAGAATAGTTTCCCATCCGCCATCATCATTAATAATATACTGATTAGATTCTATTTTTTCTATACGTAAAGATGAATCCACGCCTGACGCTTTTTCAGAGCCTAGTTCTTTAATACATAGAACTAATAGCGCATCATGTCTCTTAAGACCCATATCTTCATTTGTAGGATAGTATATATCTTCCCTTTCCTTAAACTCAGTAAGTAGCTTGTGTGCACGCACACATCCCCGGGATGAGAGCCAGTTTACGGCTTCTAGCGAGAGAGCAAAAGATCCAAAACAGTTATTGAAAACCACGT
>CEPX01198049.1_pt1 | contig 25221 bp, 27 predicted proteins | sample 361361 | NCBI WGS metagenome assembly CEPX01 (sample SAMEA2619974, study PRJEB7988) | marine metagenome | biome: marine biome (ENVO:00000447); feature: mesopelagic zone (ENVO:00000213) & marine oxygen minimum zone (ENVO:01000065); material: "saline water (ENVO:00002010), including plankton...
GTATTTTAAACTTTTTTATTCCTGCTAATTTTGACTTTGTAGATGCGGGTATTGTTCTACTAGGTGCTATAGCAGGTCATTTTACATACAATTATGAACTGAAAAAGAAACCGCAGTAAAACTCTTCAGTAACCGAGAATTTAAATATCAAGAGCCATATCTTATTTCTATGGAAAAGAGAATAGCAGTTATTGAAAAGGAAAAGTGCAATCCAGAAGGTTGCGGAGGCTACTTGTGCATTAGGGTTAGCCCTGGCAATCGAATGGGTAATGAAGTCTTTGTGGTTGGGCCTGATGGAAAAGCGCAGGTTAACGAGGATGTTTGCACTGATGCAGAATCAGTTACAGTAAAAAAGTGCCCTTTTAGCGCCATTCACATGATTAAGCTCCCTGCTAAGCTTGCTTCGCAGCCAGTCCATCGCTATGGAAAGGACGGGTTTATTCTTTACAGGTTGCCTACTCCTAAGTTTGGAAGTGTTACTGGAATTCTTGGAGTTAATGGCATTGGAAAAAGCACGGCAGTAAAAGTCCTGTCAAGGGTTCTCCAGCCTAATCTTGGAAAGGAGAAAAGCGACTTTTCAGAATTATTGCAGTATTTCAAGGGAAGTGAAGCTCAGTTATTTTTTGAAAGGCTTAGTGAAGGGAAGATAAAAATCTCTTACAAGCCGCAGGCTGTTGACCTTATTCCAAAGCAGTTTTCAGGAAAAGTTAAAGAATTGCTTGAGAAAGCTGATGAGAAAAGACAATTATCTGATATTGCTAAGAGATTAGATCTTACAAACATTCTTAACAGCGAAATAAAAGAATTATCTGGCGGGGAGCTGCAGCGAGTTGCAATAGCAGCTGCTGCATTAAAAGATGCAAATGTTTATTTCTTTGACGAACCAAGCTCTTTCCTTGATATATCCCAGAGAATCAATGTAAGCAAATTCATTCGCAGTTTAGCTAATGAAAGCACTGCTGTAGTGGTTGTTGAGCACGACCTGGTGATTTTGGATTACATGGCAGATTTCATTCATGTAATGTATGGAGAAGCTGGCGCTTATGGTATTGTCAGCCAAGCAAAACCAACAAGAAATGCCATCAATGCTTACTTATCCGGTTATTTGAAAGAAGAAAATGTGCGCTTTAGGAATCATGAAATCAAGTTTACAGAACGGCCTCCTGATAGACTTATTAGAACAGAACCGCTAATCTCTTGGAAAGATGTTGGCAAAAAACTAGGTGATTTTAAGCTAACAGCTTCTTCAGGAGATATTTCAAAAAAGAGTGTTGTTGGAATTCTTGGACCTAATGGTATAGGAAAGACAACTTTTGTAAAGCTTATTGCAGGTGTTGAAAATCCTGACAGCGGCAGCATAAGCAGTAAAGTTAAAGTTTCTTACAAACCTCAATATTTAGGATTTAATTCTGATGAGCTTGTTGAGTCTTATCTTAATGTTGATGAACTTCTTTCCAAGCAATTAAATCTTGAGCCGCTAATGAAGAAAGAAATCAATAAATTATCCGGCGGAGAGCTGCAGCGAGTTGCAATAGCTGATTGCCTTTCAAAAGATGCTGATCTTTACCTTTTGGATGAGCCTTCTGCTTACCTTGATGTTGAACAACGCTTAATAATCTCCAAAGTTATTCGTGAGCGCATGGAACAGTTTGGAAAAACTGCTTTGGTTGTTGAGCACGATTTGGTTTTCATCGATTATCTTTCTGACAGTCTTATTGTTTTTGAAGGAGAGCCTGCAAAGCACGGCTCTGTCAATGGAGCTTTTCCAATGGAAGAAGGCATGAATCGTTTTCTCACTAATCTTAACATTACGTTAAGAAGAGACCCTGACAGTTCTCGGCCAAGAATAAACAAGTCTGATTCAAGGCTTGATAAGGAGCAGCGGGAATCCGGGAAGCTTTATTATCAGTAGTTTACTGCTTTTCTTATAATTTCTGATAGTTTGATTTTAGTTGCAGTCAAATACGCTAACATCCCTAAAACAATTATGGCAAAAGTAGTTAGAATTCCGACAATCGTATTTAGTTTATTTATTTTGAACACTTGCACATTTACCTTCACCGCTGTTCCAAGGTTCAGTTTTATTCCGGAAGCTCCGTTTGAAGCAGTTATGTAAATGTGTTTTTCGTATTGTCCTTCTTTAAGTTTTTCAGCATTTGCTTCTACAATTATTTTTTCCATTCCATTGCCTTCAACAATGCCGTTATAGGAAAATTCAAGAAAATTTGCATTGCTGTAAACATTAAAGTCTACTTCGTGGTTTTCAAGATTATAAACTGTTAATTCTTTTTGCTGTTTTTTTCCTTTCTCAAGATTAAAATTTAGTTCTGCAGGTGCAATTCCTATGCCTGCAGCATTTGCTTCCATTACAGTAATTAACAAAATAAAAAACAAAAAAAATGGCTTCATGATTTCACCGCTATCAAAGTTATTGTTCCTGTGTAATTACCAGGAGCAGTTGCTGTCGGAACATTTAACTTAAATGACAGCGGCATAACCGATGCTGCGTCCATACCAAGTTGTTTTGCTTGTTTGGAATAAGAAAGCGTTCCTGCCAGGCTGTTGTTGTAGTCTCCATTAAAGGTGTATTGAATATTGCTTACTTCTATAACATCATTGCTTGTAGTGAGATTTGTTCCAGATAATTCCATATCCAATGCTGAATTTCCTGTGTTCTGTATAGTTAGGTTTGTATTCGCTAAATCATTATCCCCTATCAGCTCAGAACTCATTCCAGGCATTGCTGAAAATTGCAAGCTATTTGTATCCAGCTCCATTGCTATTAAGCTTGAATATTCAAAACTTTTTGAAGAGTTAACAGAAAAGTTTCCATTATCAGTAACAATTAAATCAACTGCGTAGTTTCCTGCAGAATCGTAATAGCTCATGTTAAATTCTGCATTGTATAAAGAAGATGTACTGTTTAGTTCTGATTGTTTAACCATATCAAAATTAATTCCATCAACAGTTATCGCAACACTGCTTACATAATCATTACCGCTATAATGCGTCACAACAGTTTCCATTTCAACAGTTTTGTTTTGCTTAGGCACAGGATTGATTTGTATTCCTGCACTGTTTGAATCATCATCTGTCAAAATCGTGAAAGAATTTATCACAGGAAAAGAGCCTTCTACCATTGCCATCACAATTATTTCGCTATTACTCTGCCCAGCATTACCAAAGCTGCTGTTATGAAAATTAGGAGTTGCTGCTGTGAAATCATTTAGATTATTATTAGTGTCAACATAAATACTTCCGTTTTTTACTCTAACCAAAGATTCTCCTGCAGAGCTTCCTCCGTGGGGAATTCCTTCGTAAAGTCCAGCTCCAATATTCAATGCAGTTCCCCATCCAACAGAATCAATTGTATTTGTTCCATTGATTAATGCAATGCCAGCGTCTGTATTTGTAAGTGTCATAATTTCTTCATAATCTGATTCCGGCCATGAGACATCGTCTTTGCTAACACTCCAGCCAGCATCTGTTACCAAAAAATAATTGCCACTGCCAACAATAGTATTTGCAGGCAATGTAGCATCTGTTGAAGAGGTTTCTGTAGCCAATAACCAGCCAGAAATATCAATTGCGCTCGAAGTCGGGTTAAATAGTTCTACAGCCTCTCCACCAGCTTCTGAATTCATAGGGTCGTAAAGAATTTGGGTTATCATTATATTATCCGCTGCTGTAACTGCTTCGATTATAATTAAAAACATCATTAGTTGCAAAAATATTCTTTTCATCAATTTTATCACCTTTCTCTTTTTTAACGCGCCGGCCTGGGGAATTCCAACCTAACGGCAAAACCGAAAAGTATTTGAACCCCAAAGTCCTTACAGACACTAAGGTTTCAGACTTAGCGGCAAACCAGATTAGCCAAGGCCGGCACGTTTTCTTTTATTATTTTCATTCTTAATATGTTTTAGCCAGAAAAATCCGCAAGATTTTCAGAGAAATTGAAAATACCTACAACTATTTCGGAAATCCTTCAATCGGTTTATAAAGCTTTGAGAAGATTTGCGGAAAAGTTGAAAATTTTTATGAATAATTTGATTTATGCATTATTAAGCATCATAAGAAGCTTCAAATGCTCTGTGTAATTCTCTTCCTCTTTCCAGAGTAGCTAAAGAACGTCGAACTGTCTCAGCAATGTCTGCATCTAGTTGAGCGCTTATCTCACGATCCATTGCTTCACGCTCATCCTTAAGAGCATAACATGCTTCCACTGCATCTCTACCCATAAAGAAGGCATCATGTTGTAGTTGCTCAAGACCTTCCGTGGAAGTTTCAATTCCTTCAATTTTTTGTTGCACATATTCTGCATCATTTAATCTTGGATCACTTGCAATAAAAGCAAATTCAGACAGTATATGTTCTCGTAAACGAGCGTCCTTTTCAGGAAGAGAAGCAAATCTTGCTATTTTTGATCCTAGTTTGCGATGTTCCTTTTTAGAAGCGCTTGAGGCTCCATCAGGCCCATATTGTCTTTCAATACTATCAAGATAAAGATCTTTCATAGTTGTAAGAGTAGCAACTTCATCATCCAGTCTTTCCTGTCCAAATTCAATTACGTTTATTCCAATGTCAACTGCAGTTTGGACCAAATCCGAATATGTATCTTGCTTTTCGGTATTGCTTCCTATTAAGGCTCTGGCATCAGATAATTTATCAAGTGCTAGTTGATATGAAGCTCTTGCTGCTATATTATTATCATCCTCAAGATATCTTACTGTGCGGCCTAATTCCTCCTCTGTTTTGGCAGCATTCACGCCAAAGGCATTTTCTAAACGTGTAAAGAACTCTTCAAGGTTATCTTATCTAATTGTCTTGGGCTAAATATATCTGCACCACTATGGGCACCTTCGAATCGTTTAAAAGTTTCTTCAGTTGTCGCTAATTGTTTTTCATCCATTTGTATCCCCTTTATGTATTGAGTGTATGAAACGCACTAGTATATAAACCTTTCGATTTGTTACAACTTAATAGTAATAAAGAAATTAAACTTTCCCTCTACTTTGCCCTAGTTTTACTCCGCTAGCCATTAAGTGCGCTACTCTGATTGGCTCTGGAATGTTGCTGCGAGTGCAGCTGATTTTAACTATCTCTTTTGCTTTTGCAAGTGTTGTTCCGCTGTATTGAATGTATAGAATTCCTGCTTTGTTTATTTTTCCTGCTTTTTCCATCAGATTAACTCTGCGTTTTTTTCCTAGTTTAGTAAGAATTCTTGCAATTCTTTTTTGGTCAGGCAGCCGCCTCATAACTACAATCACAGGTATCTTTGTTTTCTTGCTTACTTTTTCAATATCAATCAAATTAAATCCACCCATTGCAATGCCTTTCAGCATTATTGCTCTTAGCTGGGAATAGAATTTGCTTTTTTTAACCATTCGGATTATTTTATCGCTGGAATCAGTTCCGTCTATTTCCACTACTTCGGAAAGCACGCCGTCTATGCTGTCACCGCCTCTAAAGAAAACTCCCAGTATCAGTGTTTTCTTGTCTTTAAACTTGTCAAAAGGCGCGTCATCTATTCCAAGAAGCCTTATTTCTTTCTTCATTTAACCTCTCAAAGCACTAAATACTACTATAAGCGTAATAATAACTAAAGATACCATTATAAAAGCATCATTTCTTATTATATTATCTAAATAACTCATAATTTCCTCATATTGTTTTAGAATTAATAAAGGTTTGTTAACTGCAAACATATGCCATTACAAATATTTTTTTAATGGTTTTACTAATGTTTTAATAATACTTATAAACATGCTAAGCTAGCTATGTTGCAGTATGAACACCTCCGTGGCAGCTGCTTTCTTTTTGCAGCTGTTACGCAATTTTAAGTGATTCTAAATGTGCGGTATAATTGCTTACAAAGGGAAGAAAGATGCCTCTAAGGTTGTTTTAGAGGGCTTAAAAAGCCTCGAGTACAGAGGGTATGACTCTTGGGGCATAGCTACTGTTGCTGATTCTGATATCAAAGTTGTAAAAAAAGTAGGCAAGATAAGTGATAGCACTAACATAAGCCTTGCTTCTGGCAACATAGGAATCGGCCACACCAGATGGGCCACTCACGGCAGTGTTACTGAAGATAATACGCACCCTCATCTTGACTGCACTGGAAAGATAGCAGTTGTTCACAACGGAATTATAGAAAATTATCAAGGATTAAGGAAGCAGTTTTCTTCCCATAAATTTGTTTCTGAAACAGATACTGAAATCATTGCTCATATTATTGAAGATTATATGAATCAACACATACCATTTGACTGCGCTGTGGCTGAAGCTGTGAAATTTCTGAAAGGCAGGTCTGCTTTCGTAGCTGTAGATTCTGATTCAAAAAAAATTGTTGCTGTGAGAAAAGGAACTCCGCTCATAGTTGGTGTTGGAGAAGATGAGTTTTTCATTGCCTCTGATATAACTGCTTTTTTCAATCATACTAAAAAAGTGCAGTATCTTGATGACAATGAGCTTGTTGTTATTGACAATGATGCTGAATTCTTTAAAGCTCAAGGAGGTAAAATCGAAAAGCGAGTTGTAGAAATTGACTGGCAGCCTGAAACAGCTGCAAAAGAAGGTTACAAGCATTACTTAATCAAAGAGATAATGGATCAGAAAGATACTTTATACAGAGCAATAAACCAAGATGAGGAAAAAATCATGTCTGTTGCTTCTGACATAAACAACGCTTATGGAACATTCCTTGTTGGCTGCGGTACTGCTGGAAAAGTTTGCATGGCAGGCGAGTACTTATTTTCAAAAGTTGCTAAAAAGCACGTTAATGCTTACGTTGCTTCTGAATTTCCTAATTACAATCATTACTTAACTCCAAAATCATTAATCATAGCAATATCTCAGAGCGGTGAGACAGCAGATGTTCTTGAAGCAATAGAAGCTGCTAAAAAGAAAAGTTCAAAAGTAATATCGTTGCTTAATGTTTTTGGCAGTACGATGATGAGGAATTCAGATAAGTATCTCATGGTGAATGCAGGCGCTGAAAGAGCTGTTGTTTCAACAAAAGCAACAACTGCACAATTAGCTGTTATAACGCTTCTCACTTACGCAACCGTTGGAAAGCTTCAGGAAGGCAAACTATTGCTGATGGATGTTGCTGAAGGAGTTAACGACATGCTTAATCCAAGATACGAAGAATACATAAAGAAACTTGCAGAAATGTTAAAGGATAAAAATGATATGTATATTATTGGAAGAAGTTTGAATTATCCAATTGCTTTGGAAGCTGCAATTAAGCTTCAGGAAACAGCTTACATCCATGCTGAAGGATTTGCTGGCGGCGAGCTTAAGCACGGACCTCTTGCATTGATTGATAAAGGAACGCCTTGCATTGCTTTGGTTGCGAATGATGAATCAAAAGATGAGATTATTAGCAATGCTATGGAAATAAAAAGCAGAGGGGGCTTTATCATTGGCATTGCTCCTGAAAATAACGAAGTGTTTGATTACTGGATTAAAGTGCCTGACGCAGGAAACGCAAGTCCGATAGTTAACATTATTCCTGTGCAGATACTTGCTTACCACATAGCATTACTACGAAACCACGACCCAGACAAACCAAGAAACCTGGCAAAGAGCGTGACAGTAAAATGATAAAAGCAGTAATTTTTGACATGGATGGAGTGATTGCAGATTCTGAGGTTGCTCATGAATCAGCGATGCGAAAAGTTTTGGAAAAGCACGGCTTTAAACTTACTACTGAGGATTATGCACGCTTTTGCCCTGGAAGGACTGATGAGGATGGATTTAAAGGAATAGTTGAAGGAAACAATCTAAACATTGATGTAGAAGATTTATGCAAAGAAAAATCCAGGTTATTTCCGCAGATTGCGGAAAACAGCATAGCAGAAGTCAATGGTGCAACAGAGCTGATTAAAAAATTACATGAAAAAGTCAAGCTAGGAGTTGCTTCAGGAGCTAATAGAGATGATGTTGAGATGATTTTAAGTAAACTTGATGTTAAGAAATTCTTTCAGATTACAGTGAGTGGAGATGATGTTCGCTTTGGGAAACCCGATCCTGAATCTTATCTTTTAGCTGCTACAAAATTAAATGTATATCCAAATGCTTGTCTAGTTATCGAGGATGCCAAAGCAGGAATATTATCTGCAAAGGCAGCTGGAATGAAATGCGTAGCTTTAAGGTCAAAATATGCGTCTGAAGAAGATTTGTCAGAAGCTGATAAAATTGTTAATAGTCTTAGTGAAATAAGTATTGATGAGTTTTAAAAATAAAAAAACAAGTTGGGGATGATAAAAATGGAAATATTTATTGACACAGCAAACATAGATGAAATAAAGCAGGCAAACAATTGGGGTATTATTGATGGAGTAACAACTAATCCCAGCCTTGTAGCTAAAGAGAAGGATAAAGGTAAAGATTTCAAAGCAATTGTAAAGGAAATTTGCGAGATTGTCAATGGAGATGTTTCTGCAGAAGTTATTGCAACAAGTTACGATGAAATGGTGGAAGAAGCTCGCGTTCTTTCTAAAGTTCACAAAAACGTTGTTGTTAAGATACCTTTGATTCCTGACGGTTTAAAAACTGTTAAAACTCTTGCTAAAGAAGGAATCAGAGCTAATGTTACGTTATGTTTTTCTGCTAATCAGGCATTGCTTGCTGCAAAAGCAGGAGCGTATATTATTAGTCCGTTTGTAGGCCGCTTGGATGATATTGGTCATGACGGCTCAGAGATGGTCGAAGAAATCCGTGAGATTTACGACAATTACGATTTTAAGACAAAGATTTTGTTTGCGTCAGTAAGACATGCTGACCATGTTAAGCAGGCAGCATTGCTTGGGGCAGATATTGCAACAGTGCCTTTCAAAATAATAGAACAATTGTATAAGCATCCGTTAACTGATGCTGGCTTGAAACAGTTCCTTGATGACTGGGCAAAGCTAGGGCAGAAAATTTAGAATGAAACTATTCGGAACAGATGGCATAAGGGGGAAAGCCAATCAATATCCAATCACTGCAGAGACAGCTTTGGATTTGGGAAAGGCTTTTGTTACTTTAATTGCAAAAGGCAATAACAGCAAAAAAATTAAGATAGCGGTTGGCAGGGATACTAGGCTTTCTGGCGCAATGCTTGAGGAAGCTTTAATTGCAGGAATAACTTCAGCAGGAGCAGATGCAGTTCCTCTTGGAATAATTCCGACTAACGGAGTTTCTTATTTAATCGGTTTTCATGGATGCGATGGCGGTGTTATGATTTCTGCTTCTCATAATCCTGCTGATGAAAATGGTTTCAAATTTATGTCCAAAGATGGATTTAAGTTTAACGAAGAATTGGAAGCGCAGCTTGAAGAAATATTTTTTTCAAAAAAATTTGCATCTTCTGAGCCAGGCAGTGTTTTTCGCTTAAGAGATGTAAAACAAGACTACATTTCAATGGTTGGTGACACTCTTCAAGGCAGTGATTTATCAGGATTGAAGGTAGCAATTGACACTGGCAATGGTTCTGCTTCTTATTTGATAAAGGATTTGTTCAGCGAGCTAAAAGCTGAAGCAACTATAATAAACAACGAGCCTGATGGCCTTAATATCAACAAAGATTGCGGTGCTTTGTTCACGCAAAAGCTAAAAAAAGTTGTTGAGGAAAATAAGTTGGATGCTGGCGTTGCTTTTGATGGTGATGCTGACAGAATTGTTATGATTGATGAGACAGGCAATATTGTTGAAGGCGATTCTTTAATTGCTATTGCTGCTATTCATCTCAAGGAAAACGGAAAGTTAAACAAAGACACAATAGTTGTTACAAACTACAGCAATTGTGGTCTTGATAACTCAATGCAAAAGCTCGGGGTTAAAACTGTAAGGACAAAAACAGGTGATAAGTTCGTAAGTGCTGAATTGTTCAACAATAGTTACAGCATTGGCGGAGAAACTTCAGGGCATGTTATCTTTTCTGAATTTTCAAAAACAGCTGATGCTGTGATTGCTTCTGTGCAGATACTGAATTCAATGAAAGAGCAAGGGAAAAAGCTGTCTGAACTTGCTTCTTTTGTTGAAAAATATCCGCAATTGTTGGTAAATGTTGCTGTCAATGAAAAAAAAGAGTTAAAAGACATACCAGCTGTTGCTGAAAAGATTAAAGAAGCTGAAAGCAGGCTGGAAAATGGCAGGGTTTTTGTACGTTATTCTGGAACTGAAAATAAAATGCGCATACTTGTGGAAGGAGAAAACGAAAAAATAATAAAAGAGCTTGCCGATAGTATTGTTGAAACAGTAAAATCAGAGATTGGTGTAAAATGAAAGCTGTTATTTTAGCTGCAGGGAAGTCAACGAGAACACACCCATTAACTGTAAGCAAGCCAAAGTCTTTGCTGAAGATTGCAAACAAAACAATTATTGAGCATATTCTTTCACAGCTGCACGGCATTGTTTCAGAAGCTGTAATTGTGATAGGACATGAAGGAAAACAAATAAGCGATTATTTGGGAAGTACTTACGGCGGAATAAGGCTTACGTTTGTTCAGCAAAAAAAGCAGTATGGAACCGGCGATGCGTTGTTAGCTGTTGAAAAGATTATTTCTGGAAAGTTTATTGTCTTAATGGGAGATGACTTGTACAATAACGAAGATATAAAAAAATGCGTAAAACACGATTATTGTATTTTAGTAAAAGAAGTCAAAGATGTAAGCAGTTTTGGTGATGTGATGATTAAAGAAGGCTACTTACATGATATGGTGGAAAAGCCTGAAAAAAGTGTTCCTGGCCATGCAAACACCGGCTTTTACGTATTGGATGACAAAATCTTTTCAGTTACTAAGAAACTTAAGAAAAGCAGCAGAGGAGAGTACGAGATTACAGATGCAATCAAAACATTTGCTAAAAAAGAAAAAGTTGTTGTTGAGGAAGCAGGTTTTTGGCTGCCAACAACATATCCGTGGTCGTTGCTGTATGCAAATGAAAGATTACTGGATGAAATAAGCGGGGATGTGTATGCAACTGTTGAGAAAGGCGTTACAATTAAAGGAAAAGTAGTTGTTGGGAGGAACACTCTCTTAAGAGCTGGAACATACATTGAAGGCCCTGTTGTTATTGGAGAGCACTGCGATATCGGCCCAAACTGTTACATTAGGCCTTTTACTTCAATTGGAAACAATTGCAGGGTTGGAAATTCTGTTGAGGTAAAAAATTCAATAGTCATGGACAACACTCAGATAGGTCACTTAAGCTATTTAGGCGATTCTGTGATTGGGGAGAATGTTAACCTTGCTGCAGGGTTTATTGTAGCAAATCTTAGGCATGATGAAAAAAAGATTGATTCAATAGTAAAGGGGAAGCTTATTAGCAGCGGCAGGCGCAAATTTGGAACAGTAATTGCTGATAACGTAAAGACAGGCATCCGGACTTCTATATATCCAGGCAGGAAAATCTGGCCAGGAAAAACAACTCTTCCAGGAGAGATTGTTAAGAAAGATGTTATTTAGTTAAATATTTAAAACACGCAGAGTTATTAAGCATTATATGAGCAATACACCTGATTTTAAGAAAGAAGTTAATTCTTGGAAAAAAGAAGGGATTATAGAAGACTATCAGGCAGAGCGTATCTTAGCAAAGTATGACCTTGCAAAAGCGCCTAAGACTCCAAAGAAAACGCAAAAAGTTGAATATGAAGCAGAAGAAGATCATCATCATCATCATAGAAGCTCTAAAACAATTGCTGTAATTTCTACCTTGGGTGCGATTCTTGTTGGTATTGGTGTTATTCTTTTTGTAGCTTCAAACTGGAGAGCTATTCCTGACTTTGCAAAAATAATCTTGCTTTTTGGAACAACATCTGCAACTTATTTTGCTGGTTGGAAATTAAAGTTTGATAAGCCTAATTATCCGGCTGTTGGAGAATCACTCTTGCTTTTAGCTTCACTTTTTGTAGGAGCCACTATATTCCTAACTGCGCAGATATATAATGTTCCTGCTAACAGCAGCTTCTTAATACTCTTATGGTTTTTAGCAATTGCTCCTTTAAGTTATGCATTGTCTTCAAATCCAATCCTTGTTATTTCCATACTTACTTTTGCAGGTTGGATGCGTGCAGAATTAGGCGGTTACTTCAATGCAAATTTCTTCTCAACAATGCTGATATTCCTTGCGTTCGGAATTAGTTTATACGGCGCAGGGCAGCTTCACAAAATGTTTGAGAAGTTTGCTAAATTCAGCATAATTTATCAGACAGTTGGTTTAATTTACATATTGTTCTCATTCTTTTTCTTCAGTTTGGAAATAGGTTACAGAATGCCTTCTACAGATCTTTTTGGAAGTTTCTTTGCTTCAGCAATATTTGCAATTTTTGTCATAACCAGCATAGGCTCAATTGTAGGTGTTCTTGTTTCTAACCGTTCCAAAAAAGCAGGAATGTATGAATTTTTGCTGTTGCTTGTTTCATTTTTCGGCTTTGCTGTTATAACAGTAGTAAGTTTTCTAAAAGACAATTTCATGAGCGAAGTTACATCACCATACAGAAACTCATATCTCCAGCCATCAGAAGGCTTTTTAACCTCAATGTTCATTCTTTTCACTCTTCTCCTGTTTGTTGTTGCTATTGGAACAATTTTAGTAGGCTATTATAAGGGAATAACGCCTTTTGTTAACATAGGAATATTTTTCTTTGTTATTGGGCTTGCGCACATATACCTGAACACTGCGTACAGATTCCTTCCAAGATCTATTGCTTTGATACTGGGAGGCATATTCTTAATTGCAGGCGCTGTATATCTTGAAAAGAAGCGCCGTGAATTAATTAGAAATATGGATGCAAATGAATAAAAAATATGTTCCTCTGTTGTTTGGCTTAGTACCTGCCATTGTTTTACTGCTTTTCTTAGGTTCAAAACTATACACAGTCAGCACAGGAGAGGAAATTTTACTTGATACTGCTCCTGTTGACCCAAGAGACTTATTCAGAGGAGATTATGTAATACTAAGTTATTCAATTTCTACAATTGACAATGAAACTCTTGGAGATATGCAATTTGAAAGGCAAGAAAATATATACGCTTCTCTCTCAAAAAAAGAAAAGTTTTGGACAGTTGACTCTGTCAGCAAAACCAAGCCTTCTTTAAATGAAAATCAGGTTTGCTTAAAAGGAGAAATCATTCAAAGCCGCTCGAATCGTGTTAGCGCAACTTGGGGAATAGAAAGCTACTTTGTTCCAGAAGGCGAAGGCAGGCCAATAGAACGCTCTAGGCAAAATCTTTCTGTTATTGTAGTTGTGGATTCTTCCTGCAATGCAATTGTCAAGGATTTGTTGATAAATGATACAATAGTTAAGTTTGATTAATCTTTCTAACAAACGTAAGAAATCCTGAATGTCCTATTGGTTGAGATTTTGGGCGGATAACACGTTCATTGAATTCCCATTCTCTTTGGATTATTTCTATTGTTTTCAGATGCAGAAAATTACCTGTTAATGCTTTAATAAAGTCAGAAACCTGAGGTATTGTTGGAGAATAAGAAACAATAAAGCCTCCTGTCTTCAACGCTTTGTTAGCTGCTTCCAGAGCTTTCCATGGCTCTGGCAAGTCTAAAGTAACAACATCAACATTTTTCTCATCGATACTTTTGTAAATGTCTTTGTTTTTTATTTCAATATTTTTTAATTTAAGAAACTTGACGTTTTCAGCAGCAATATCTGCAAAATCTTTTCTTATCTCATAACTCACTACTTTTTTTGCAATGTTAGCAAGGAACAGCGCTAATGCTCCTGAACCAGAGCCAGCATCAACCACAATACTTTCTTTGCTTATTCCTGTTTCAGAAACAATGCTACCCATGTCTTTGAGAGGGATTATTTGCGGTGCACGCTTTATTTTTCTATAAACATCAATAAAACCAGGAGCAAATGCTTGAAGCTCAACACCAGTATTTGTTTTCACACTGCCACTTTTTTTTATCTTCTTCAAATCATCTTTCGTAACTAATCCAAATTGGCAGTGGTAATCCTGTTTAAGATCTCTAACATACATAAATCTGCCACTATTACTAACTAATATCAGTTTTATCTCTTCCATGTGTTTTTTAGAAGCAATTATTCTTTTTATAAAGTTTTATAAACATAGTTGCAGTTATTGTCTCTATGGCCAAAAAATTCAGAGAGCGCTTTAAGACACAGGAAAACGTGTTTGACCGCTTTACTATCAGGAATCTATTCGTTCTCAGCAGCAAGGACTTTTTTGAAGAGGAAACTTTAAGCCCTGTTTCAATTGGAAAGGAAGCAAATGTTTTCTCTGCACAAAAAGGAGACGAAAGAGTTATCATCAAAATTTACCGTCTGGAAACAGCAGACTTCAAGCGCATGTACGAATATATAAAGCCGGATCCAAGATATGAAAATTTAGCAAAGAAACGTCGCGAGATTATTTTTTCATGGGCACAGAGAGAATACCGTAATTTAATGGCTGCAAGAAAAGCATTGGTTAAAGCTCCGCTTCCCATAGCTTTTATGAAAAACATATTGGTAATGAGCTTAGTGGGAGACGAACAGCCTGCCCAGAAAATGAAAGACAACATACCAAAACAGCCAAAAGAATTCCTTGACAAAATAATTGACAACATGAAAAAATACTACAAAGCTGGCTTTGTTCACGGCGATTTGTCAAAGTTCAATATTCTCAACCACAACGAAAAGCCTGTGCTGATTGACTTCTCTCAGGCATCTCCACTCCGAGCTCCTCACGCAAAAGAAATGCTAAAGCGAGATGTCCACAATGTTGGCGAATTCTTTAGGAAATTAGATGTTGAAGTTAATGAAGAAAAGTTGTTTGAAAAGATTACTGCTTCTAAAAAATAAAAAAATGCCCCGCTTTTGAAGGCAGGGCAAATTATTTGCCTTCACTTTGTTTGTTGGGGGTGGTAAAATGAAGGCAAAGAAACTCACCTAAACGGTGATCATGATACAATCTCTATGCCCAGGTCGCTGTCCACCACGGTTTTAGCAGGTACTCCTGCTTTGTTTTCGTTTGTGCCGCTTCCTAAGATCCATGGACTGCTTACACCAGTGATGATTGTCATCACTGTTATTTTCCCTTTCATTTCATCAGAGATTCTTGCGCCCCAGATAACGTTTGCGTCATCATCCAGGCTTTCAGTCACTAGCTCTCCAATCTTGTTTATCTCATCAAGTGTCAGGTCAGGTCCTCCGCTCACATGTATTAAAGCGCCAGAAGCTCCTTTGTAGTTTATGTCAAGCAATGGGTTGCTTAGTGCGCCTTGCACTGCTTCTTCAACTTTGCTGTTAGTGTCTGAAGCTCCTACTCCTATTGCAGCTACTCCACCATTGGTCATGATAGCTTTAACATCTGCATAGTCCAGGTTTACAAGCGAAGGAACAGCTATTGTTTCAACAATTCCTTTTATCATAGTTGCAATTAGTTCGTTTGCAACTGCAAATGCCTGTTGTATCGGAAGGTTTCCAGCTATTTGCACTAGCCTGTTGTTATCAATAACAATTACTGTATCGCAAACTTGCCTTAATTGTTGCAATCCAAATTCTGCCTTGTCTATTCTTGCTCTTTCTATTTTGAAAGGCATAGTAACAGTTCCTATTACTATTGCATTGTTTTCTTTTGCAACTTTCGCAACTACAGGAGCAGCTCCTGTTCCTGTACCGCCGCCCATTCCTGCGCATACAAAAACCATGTCTGACTCTTTCATGGCTTCTTTTATCTCTTGCATTGTTTCTTTAGCTGCTTCAGCACCTTTTTCAGGAAAACCTCCGCAACCAAGTCCACGTGTTAATTCTTTGCCAATGATGAATTTCTGGTCAGCATGGCTGATATCAAGATGTTGCTTATCAGTATTACAAGCAATAATCTCAGCACCTTTCACGCCTTTTCTATGGAGCCAGCTTACCATATTATTGCCTGCTCCTCCTACTCCAGCAACCTTTATGTTTGCCTGTCCAATTGCTGCCTTAAGTTCTGGCTGCTGTTCTGCACTTTTTAATGCATCTTGTACGATAAAATCCATTTTTTTGCCACCCCTCGTTAGGTTTTTTTGTTTAGTTTTCAATCCGCCAGAACACAACTACCTTCAATGATTTTACTAAAAAAACCACAAAGTTTATAAAGTAGTTATGCTATAGCTACTTCTAGAATTCGTGCTTTCGCCAAAAAGCATTTGTTCAATCAAACTCAATTAACGTGTTTTGCGCCAACAAAACACACACAATTTCTATATTTTTAAATGAAACTACTATATAAATATTTCTGCACAGCAGAATATATATTAAAAAGCTTCTAGTATACGTTTTTGTGCACTCCTGCACGGTAAATTCTTAAAGTTAAACAAATTCGTTGTAACTATGATAGAACTGGAAGGTGTGGTTACAGAAGCTCAGAGCACTCTCAAAAATACGGTATTTAGGTTGGAGGGTCAAGAACCAAAGCACTATTACTATCTTCAAAACCCTTTTAGATTGAATGTTGGTGAATATGTTACTGGTATGTCTGGGGATGATGAGCCTGTTGAACATCAAAAGCTTGAAGGAACGTGGTTTGTGCTGGTTGACGAACTGCAAATCTTTGACGGAAAAGATGGAAACTTATTGCACAGGTATGATGCTCATGATTTAGAGTTGCCTTAATTACAGTATTTACTCTATCTCTCCCATAATTTTAAATATCTGTATTAGTTAAACATATCAAAGGAGGTAAAATGAAGAAAGCACAAGCTGCAAACGAGGCAGCTCTCATAATAGCATTCATGACACTTTTCTTGATAGCTTTTCTTGCTGCTATCTCTGACAAGCTTGTTACTGCAACTGATGACCGCGATAAAGAAGTGGCTGAAGACTTGGCTGATGTTATAGAATCAGAGTTAACCATGGCAGTAAACGCTAAAAATGGGTATAGCAGAATGTTTGCTTTGCCTTTTAGCCTTGACGGAAAATCATACAAGCTTTCCTTCCACAACAAATCAAACTTAAAGACAAGTTCAGGAGGAACTGATACAGCCAATTTCACAATGGCAATAGTAATGTTAGATATTAGTGGAGGAGAGTACAGCACAATAAGACTGTTGCCGGAAAACATTATTGGAAGTTTCAGGTTAGGGGATAATTTCATTGAGAAACAAGATGATTTTGTTGGGGTAAATTTAGAAGGCGTATCTGTCCTTCTTGAATTGCCTGCTTCAGACATACCAGTAGCTCAAGGGAATGATTTTACACTTACTGCTGACGCAGTCTGTGTAGGCAATCCTAATGCAGATTGCGGCGATGTGTTTATGGAAGCAAGGTATATGAGCGGTGAGGCTGTTCCTCTTACCGGAGCTGTTGGAGCAAAATTCACAACACCTTTGAATTCAAAGCTTTGCGGAAACCTTAATAACGGAGATACGTGCAGTTTATCCTGGACTATTACTGCAACAGGCGTTGCAACTGATTTTGAAGACTTTTTTGTGAGAGCAGACCCACCTAGCCAGTTCGACGAGGCAAGCATCTCCAGAAGAGTCACAATAACTTAGAATTTGATTTATACGTAAGCTGCTATTATTATTCCAATAACTATTCCTATTATCATTCCTACTAAAAAGTCAAGCACTCCTTTTGTATAGAATAAGTGAGTTGTGTTCGGACGCTCCATTGCCAAGTATGCATGCAAAAACTGCTTTGCAGTAACTGCTTTCTTAGGCGCTTTTACCATTCTGCTTTGTTTTTGTTACTACTGTATTTATACTTTTCTTTTTTGCATCACAAAGCATATGTTTAACTAGAGTTTCAGAACATTTTTGTAAAGTTTCAGATGGTCCTCGAGAAGTCTTGTTATCAGGAAGTTTTTCCGTACATGCTCTCGTCCGTTTGCTCCCATTTTCTTAGCCAGCTTTTTGTTTTTCAAAAGCTTTACAGCTTTATTCGAGAAGTCATGCAAATCCGTTGCAAAATAGCCGTTATAGCCATTCTTCACTTGCAAAGGAATCCCTCCTACCCTTCTTGTTAGAACAGGCGTTCCTTTCCATAATGCTTCAGCTACGGTTAATCCAAACCCTTCTCTTATTGAATTCTGAATAATCAAAGATGATGCTCGCTGTAGGGCATTAACCAGCATGTCGCTTTGAAAGCTTATAACATGAATATTGTCATTTGAAGCTGCTTTTTCTATAATTCCTTCATATATTTTGTCGCCTTCAGGGTCATCAGATGCCACTGCTCCAAGCAGCACTAGTCTGCAGTCAAACTTCTTCTTTATTAGATGGTAAGCATCGATTACTCCCCAGGGGTCTTTCCATCGGTCAAATCTTGAAATTTGGGCTATGATTGGCTTGTCAGTAGGTATGTCAAATTTCTTGAGTTGCTTGTTTATTGCGCTTTCTTTCATATCTACGTTTTTGCTGCTTAACGGGTCAATAGCTGGAGGGATTATGTGCTGCGGTAGTGGCAGTTTTTGCTTGAATTTTTCTACAGAGAAAACTGCTGCATCATACTTAACTACAAATTTTTTTAAGTAACTCCAAATGCCGTGAGTTGGATTAGAAATGTCTATATGGCATCGCCATATCCAGGGACATTTTTTCTTATAGAAATGTATCATTGGAAGCGGCTGCGGGTCGTGAACAAACACCAGTTCATGACGGTCTAAGTGTGTGAAAACAGAGTTAGCGTGGTTAGTGTTTATGTATATTGATTTTTCTGAATTTGAAAAATGTTCATGCTCGCCTTGCAAAGCATTGTGAATTTGTTTAGTAACGTCAAAGAAATCTTTATCTCCTTTTATAAGGCGCCAGCCTGTAATTATGCCAACATCGTTAAGAAGCATAACCAAACTGTTCAATATCTCTGCTACGCCTCCGCCATAATAAGTTGAATTCAAATGAGCAATATGTTTATGTTCAAGAGGTTTTGCCAATTCGTGTATTTTCTCAGTAAAGCCTTTGCCTGCAAACTGCTCATAATCTTTAAGTTTGTAACGCATATACTAACTTTGTAGCAAAGGATATTTATATGTTTGTTTTCTCCCTGTTTAATATGAAAATTTTCTTTGCATCTCAGTCTTTTTATCCAAACATAGGAGGCGTATCTACTTACTTGCTGAATCTTAGCAGAGAGCTGCAAAAACGAGGCCATGAAGTAGCTGAAATACACTTAAGGCCTTCAGGAGCAGAGAGCTTTGAAGAAGTTAAAGGAATAAACGTGTATCGTGTTCCTAAAGAGCCGATTAATCAGGAACTCATGCAAAGCTTCATAAAATTCAAGGAAAGCGTGTGGGATGCCTGCCATGGTTTTGGAGGCTTTGATAAAGAAGCAAGCAAGATGCCTGGATTTAAGGAATACCATGAAATAAATGAGGCAATTGCAAAGCAGCTTGACGAGCTGCTTGAAAAAGAGCCTGCAGAAATAGTGGACATTCACGATTTTCAACTTTTATATTTGTATAAAGGAGTTCCACGTGGAACACCTTTGCTTCTCAGATGGCACATTCCTTTTCTTGAGAACATGTCAAGTCATCTGAAAGAATTCTTAATCAATCAAATGATGGAATATGACCGTGTTGTTTTCTCATCCCGGGAATACATTGAAAATGCTGTTAAAGCAGGACTTCCAAGAGAAAAAACATCGCTTCTTTTTCCGCTTGCAAACACAGAAATTTTCAAGCCTGCGCAGCCAGACTTGGAATTTAAGAAAAAATTTGGGCTTGAGAATTCAAAAATAATTCTTTGCACACAGCGCATCGATATAAAAAGCAGCCACGAACAACTGATAAAAGCCTTGCCATTGATATTAAATAAGGTTCCAAACGCAAAACTTGTTTTCATAGGAGGAAAATCCTTAACAAGCAAGATTTCTAACATACGCAAAAAATATGAAGATGCGGTGCATAACCTTGTAAAGGATTTAAATTTAGAAAAATACGTTGTATTCACAGGAACAATTCGTTATGAAAATCTTCCTTCTGTTTACAGTTCTGCAGACGTAGCTGCTTTGACTTCTAAAGCAGAAGGCTTTGGCCTTGCAGTAACAGAAGCAATGAGCTGCGGCAAGCCTGTAGTCGGCACAAATGCAGGAGGCATAGCAAATCAAATCCAGAATGGTGTAAATGGTTTTCTTGTTGGAGTGAACAACATAGAAGAAACTTCTGATGCTTTGGTCAAACTTTTACAAGATCCAAAACTAAACAAAGAAATGGGAGAGGGAAGCTTGAAAATAATCCAGGAAAAATTTATGATGAGAAGGAATGTTGAAGATCACATTAAGCTGTATCATAATATTCTCAGACAGAAAAGCGAATGGGGTCTGCATATGATGAAATTAGATGATGTTAAGGCTTTGATAACAGATTTTGACCGTACTATAACTGATAATCCTGGAGAAGTTAATGAAGAGTTAATCAAGAAAATGAAAGCTCTTAAGAAGCCGCTTATACTTGTAACAGGAAGGTCATTTGAGTATGCACACAAGCTTTACAAAAATCATCCAGTGTGGCAGTGCATTGTTTCAGAGAATGGTGCTGCTATTTATTTCCCGAGAAAAGACCAGCTTATAACTTTTGCGTCAAATACAGTTAAGGAAGCTGCAAAAATAATTGCAGATGCTGGAATAAAAGCTGATTTAGGGCTTAATATCATCAGCGTATCAATTAACGACCTAAGCAAAGTAAAAAACCTTCTTAGGTCATTCAACAAAAGACTCACTTACAAATCAAACGTGGACCAGATTATGATACTTCCCAGCGGAGTTGATAAAGGAATTGGGACAAAAATTGCTTTAACTCATCTTAACATTGAGCCTGAGAAAACAATAATAGTTGGGGATGCTAAAAATGACATTGATTTATTTAACGTTCCTGGTTATAGGGTTGCAGTTGCAAACTCTGATAAAGAATTAAAAGTAATCGCAGACCACGTCACAAGTAATCCTTCTTCTTCTGGCGTAATGGAAGTTATTGAAGAATTGAAAAAATAAGGCATAGTAAGAAAAGCTTATATAGTGATTATTCAAGTAAAACTATAATGACAGAACTTAGGAAAGATTATTTTCTAGAGCGCTGGGTAATAATAGCGCCAGGAAGAAGCAAACGGCCTGTTGAATTAGTAAAAAAAGATTACAGCTCTAAGACTTGTTTATTCTGCCCTGGAAATGAGCATCTTACGCCAAAAGAAATCGGAAGAATAGGCGGCAAGAAATGGCAAATGCGGTGGTTCTCAAACAAATTCCCGGCTGTTGAGGAAGCTGGCAATCCTTCTGTAAAGAAAAAAAATCAGCTTGCGCATGCAGCTGCTTACGGCAGCCATGAAATAATAGCTGAAACTCCTTCAAGCAAAAAGCAGCTTTGGGATTTAAAAAATACAGAAATTATTACGTTGCTAAAAGTATTCAATAACCGAATAAGTGAGCTGGAAAAGAAAAAACACGTAAAATATGTTGTTGTAGCTAAAAATCATGGAAGAGAAGGCGGAGCTTCGCTAAAGCATTCTCACACGCAGGTTATTTCTATGAACATTCTTCCCCCCGTTATAAAAGAAGAGGTTTCTGCATATGCTAATGGAAAATGCAATTATTGCAAAGTGATTTCAATTGAAAAAAAATCTGCAAGAAAATGCTTTGAAAATAAATCCATAATTGCTTTTGCCCCTTATGCCTCGCGTTTCAATTACGAGCTATGGATTCTCCCAAAGAAACATCACAAGAAGTTGTCTGATTTTTCAGAGCAGGAATTAAAAGACCTTTCAGCAATTCTTTTGAAAGCTTTGAAAAAACTCAAAAAGATTAATGCGCCTTACAATTATTATATCCATTACTCTCCGGCTAACAAAAACATGCACTTCCATATTGAATTAACGCCAAGACTGGCAACATGGGCAGGTATTGAGCTAAGCTCAGGCATTACAGTAAACTCAGTTTCTCCGGAAAAAGCTGCAAGATTTTATCGTGGTAAGCAGTAAAGTAAGCTTTTTAAAATCACAATAGTTTCCTTTTACCATGACTTTGTACTTAATTGGGACTGGCTTGAATGATGAGAGAGACATAACAATAAAAGGCTTAGAAACCATCAAAAGCTGCGATGAAGTTTATTTGGAAAACTACACCAGTTTGATTAACTGCAGTATTTCTGATTTGGAAAAATACTATGGCAAAAAGATAACAATAGTTGACAGAAAGTTTGTAGAGCAGACAGATGAACTCGTTAATTCCTCAAAAACTAAAAATATTGCGTTGCTTGTTATTGGAGATCCTTTTGGCGCAACAACGCACATTGATTTAATGTTGAGATGTAAAAAAGAAAGTGTTGGGTTTAAGATAATAAACAACGCGTCTATATTAACAGCCATTGGAATTACTGGGCTTCAAATTTATAAGTTTGGGAAAACCACTTCAATTCCTTTCCCTGACAAAAATTTCAGGCCTGAAACTTCTTATGAAGTGATAAAACAAAACAAAATTTTAGGACTCCACACATTAGTTATGCTTGACTTAAAGCCTGAGCAAGATAAGTTCATGACAGTTTCTGAAGCAATAAACATTTTGCTTGAGATAGAATCACGAAAACATCAAAACGTATTTACTAAAGAAACTTTCTGTGTTGGCGTTGCAAGAATCGGCAGCGATGATTTCGTTATAAAATCCGGCATTGCTTCTGATTTGCTGAAAGAAGATTTTGGAAAGCAGCCACATAGTCTTATCGTTCCTGGCGAGCTGCATTTTGTAGAGGAAGATGCTCTTAAGATGTGGAAATAAAGCATTTTCCCGTCGATAAACTTATATCAAAAACCATGTGTTTAGAAACATTTATATATATGTTAAAAAATAACGTTTAGAGTTAAGGGGTTGGAATTAATGGAGAATGCTCAAATATTTAATGTTTTTTTTCGCGAAAAGCCTGCTATGATGCTTGTTGATTTAAGAAACTCAAAAGGCGGGGTTTACGCATCTTCTTTAGCCAAATCAATTGACTGCACTTACTCTCATGTTGTAAAAATTCTTCAGGAAATGGAACGCGCAGGCCTTGTTAACTTTGAAAAGCAAGGCAGGCTAAAGCTTCTAGCTCTAACAAAGAAAGGCAATGACATAGCTGAACATTTAGACAACATTAGAACAATGCTTTAAAATTCTTTAATTCTAAAATCATTCAAGAATCAATAAATCCAAATCTCCTTCTATTTCATCAAGAGAACTCGTATCCAAGTCTGCTTCTATCTGTTCTGCAGTAGGTTCAGTCATAGCTTCAATATCAGCATCAGTTAATTCTTCCTCAGTAATCTGTAGTTCAGGAACTGCGCAGCCAATCAATAGGATTATTGAAAAAACGCCAAGTATTGTTAATATTTGTTTCATGGTGCAACAACCTCATTTTCTGATTCAACATCTTCAGTTTCTTCTTCCTCTACCTCAACTTCTTCATCGTCTTCAATAACAATGTCTTGGGCTTCAGTACAAATAGTGCCTCCTAAGTCAACAATAGTTTTTCTTATGTCAACAAGTTTTGACTGAGCTTCTTTAACTGAATCTCTTGCAGATGATATTAGAAGTTTAGATTCTTCTACAGCTTCATCGCTTTCTTTGTCAAAGACATTTTTTGCTTCCTTAATGTTATCTCTTGCAGAGTGTATAAGTTCACTAAACTCATCGACTTGTGCATCCACATCATCAATATCTAGCCCTTCATCTTCAAGAGCAGAGAGTGAACAATCCAGTTTCTTTTCAGCTATTTCACTCCTGTGGATTATTCCAATAGTATGCGCTCTTATAATGCCTTGCGAATACGCTTTGCTTTTTACTTTGATTTTGTTAACAATTGCTCTCAAATCTTTTACAGCATCGTTTAATTCTCGCTTTGTTGTTGCAGCTTCAATAGAAATTTTAATTTCATCAACTTCTCCAAGCAAAGAATCTAATCTTGATATTTTTTCAGCAACATCAGCTTCAGTTAAATCCTGAGAACCTTCAAGTTTATCTTTAATTTTATCAATATGATTGACTAAACGCTCAATAATGTTTAAAGCAGCTTCTTTTGCTCTGTCTAAAGCTTCTTCGTTTACTTTTTCACAGTTCTCTGCATTTGAATTTTCTTTGCAAGTTTTTACTCTTTCCTTAACTGCTTTGAGCTTGTCTATTCTTTCTGTATGCTTTTCTCTTAGCTTTACTTCAACTTCTTTCAGTCTCTTATGAGATTTTGCTACGGTTTTTACTTTTTCCAAAGTTAACGGCCTAAACTTAAAGTCTTCATTTGCTTTAACAACTCTGATTTTCTTTAACCTGGCTTCTGCTTCTTCTGGAGCTAAGTCAGTAAACTCTTTTATTCTGTGCCTGTCCAGTTTAGCCACTTTCTCAAAATCTGTTTTTTTAAGCCGCGCTAATTTTTTCAAATCATCAGATTTCTTAGAAGCAAGTATTCTAAGTCTGTCGCTTCTGATATCCTTTAGCTTACTTACTTGTTCAGTTTCTAAACTAGATACAACTCCTAGCTTATCTCCATGTAATTTTTTAAACTTGATTTTTTCTTCTTCTTTTAATTTTGTAAATGCTTTTCTCTCAATAACACTATTTTTATCTACTTTATCTACTCTTTTTCTCGCTTCTCTTATTCTTACTTCGCTTTTAATTTCTGTTTTTCTCTTTCCAACAACTTTTCCTGAAGCATCACGTATCAATTCCTTTGTCTTTGTTTCTGACTTGGTTCTAAGTTCACCTACTCTTTTATCAGCATCTCTCAAATTATCAATGTTTGATTTACGTTCTGTATCAGAACCACTGTCAGAAGAGCCATCGTGCCCATCATCAGCAAACGCATATGGAAGTGCCAGAAGCATCAGAACAGCTACAAATCCAATTAAAAGCTGCTTATTCATGCCCTCACTCTAAAGAAACATGTATAAAAACATTGTGTTTGAGAATATAACACCATTACAATTCTTTTTTTAAAACCTCTATTAAATAATCCATAATGCTTACCAAAAGAGAAAACATTAAATAAGCAACTATTATAATTCTTTTTTTAATACACTTATTAAACAATTTAGAGTGGCTACTGTGTTTGTAGTTGAAAAACAAAAAGAAGGCGTTTTTTCGCTTCCTGCCTGTGAGATTGATGCAAGAGAAGCTAAAAGCATAAGTTCTGAGCTAGCTGTTAAAATAATAAAACTTCTTACTGAAAAGCCAATGTACCCAATTGAGCTTGCTAAAGAACTTAAAGTGCATGAGCAAAAAGTATATTATCACATACGCAACCTCGAGAAAGCAGGCATAGTGAAAGTTGTAAAAGAAGA